>JGI24135J36437_1000334_pt1 | contig 15479 bp, 12 predicted proteins | sample BarGraNGADG00211_3_FD_36437 | JGI IMG/M metagenome (IMG submission 36437)
TTTGTACAGCTGGTAATTGCTGCAATTACCAGTGATCCATCACTGAAAAGGTATTCTGAATTATCGACTTTTATTTTCACACTTTTGAGACCGTTCCTTAAGTCCCGTTCCGGTCCTATTTCAATGCCAGCTGCGGCTATTTTATTATCCATAGAGTCAGTTTCCTTTAATTTTTCTTCAAGATGCCCGCCTTCGTTTGACCATTGTCCTTCAGCTCTTGAATCCAAAGAAATATATTCTCTCTCATGGCTGTTTTTCAGAATATCAATGAACCTGTCTTTTACGTTGGTTAGTAAAATTTTGTCCTGTGGTCGTTTTGGACCGGCAATAGATGGTTCTATATCACTTAAATTCAATTCTATAACCTCCGTAAATTTTATCTTATCTTCATTTTCACGCCATAAAAGGTTTGTTTTCAAATATTTTTCTACTGTTTCTATTTGTTTTTCGTCTCTTCCTGTAATCCTTAGGTATTCCAATGTCTTATGATCAGGGGGAAAGTATGTTACTGTGCATCCGAATTCAGGCGACATGTTGGAAATTGTTGCCCTGTCAGGAACTGAAAGATTATTTAACCCGTTGCCAAAAACCTCCACAAATTTCCCGACAACACCTTTCTTTCTTAACAGCTCAGCAACGGATAGCACTAAATCTGTAGACGTTGTACCTTCCTTTAAATTTCCGGTCAATTTTAACCCGATTACTTCCGGAAGCATAATATAAACAGGCTGTCCGAGCATTACAGCTTCTGCTTCAATCCCGCCGACACCCCATCCTAACACGCCAATTCCATTTATCATCGGCGTATGAGAATCGGTTCCTACCAAAGTATCAGGAAATATAAGTCCATCTCTCACAGTGACTACTTTTGCCAGGTATTCGAGATTCACCTGGTGGCATATACCCATTCCGGGAGGAAGTACATTAAAGTTATCAAACGAGGATTTGGCCCACTTTAACAGAGAGTATCTCTCATTATTGCGTTCATATTCCAATGCCACATTTCGTTCGTAAGCGTAGTTGGTGCCGTAAAAATCGACCTGAACAGAATGGTCAATTATTAAGTCAACCGGAACCTGAGGATTAATCAGTCGGGGATTTTTATTCTTACGGGCTACCTCCGATCGTATAGATGCAATATCCACAATTGAAGGCACTCCGGTAAAATCCTGCATTAATACCCTTGAGGGTAAGTATGGTATTTCTTTATGAGTCTGTTTTGGATTCCAGCTTAATATATTATCCAGGTGAGTTTTATTGAAACTACTGTTGTTAAAATTTCGAATTACATTTTCAAGCAAGATCCGTATAGAAAAGGGAAATTCTTCAATATCATGGCCATCTTTGCACAGTTCCCCCAGGTAAAAATATTTGAACTTTCCCAGAGGCGTTGTTATTATTTTACATATTTTATCTATTCCGTCCATAATATGCAGTGTTTTAATATTAATATAAGCAATATGTACAGAAGCATTTTATGATTATAAAGCCCACCAAACTAATTCATAAGACTTTTTTTAAATCAGTACTTACAATATAATCAAATTATTCCATGTCCCATGGACACCAGTGTTTCTTCAACACAATATTTCACGATTGCATCCACATGAATCTTAGTTGTATTGAGTATCGGAACACCTGCGTAATAAGCTTCTTTTGTTGCTTCCGGACCCAAGCCTCCGATAATTCCTATTTTTTTCATGCCAGTAATAATTATAATCTTGTTAATACCGCTTTACGCTCATTTATTTTGTTAGCAAGTGACTGAATTGTCTCTTTTTTAACTAATTGAAAAAATCCTTCTCTCACCGGTAAATAATCATCATGCAAAGGACATGGATTTTCGCCATCACATTGATTTAAACCAAATCCACATTTGAAAAAGAACTTTTCACCTTCTATTACCCGGATTACCTCAAATATAGTTAATGGAGTTGCAGGCTTGTCAAAGAAAAATCCGCCTCCTCTTCCTTTCATAGACGAAATTAATTCTGCACGGGCTAAATTCTGTAAAACCTTAGCTGTAAATTGTTCAGGGGAATCAATTTTTTTTGAGATTTCTTTAAATCCTGGTCTTTTCCCCTCCTGGTTTTGAATAAAAATATAAACCAAAGACCTGATAGCATATTCAGTAGTTTTTCCCAGCATTTGAATCAATCAGTTTAATTTATAAGTTCAATTATTTTACAAATTCAATATTGGAATCCAGTGACATGATAACCAGAGCTTTAAATTCACTTTTCAATGAAAGATTATGGTTTTGACGTGCTGGTATAATAAAGGAGTCTCCAGCCTGAAGCAAATGCTCTTTTTCATCAATATTCAGCAGCGCACTACCTCCCTGCACTATCAACACTGCTTCTTTAGTGCTATAATGCAATGGCATGTGCATACCGGCCTGGCCAGTTACTTTTAATACTTTGAATGACGCTCCTGTTTTTAGCGAAACTAATTCGGGTTTGTTTATTGTTTTCATAATGTTTGTTTTATTCTTTTATGAGTTCAAAGGCTTTTGGAAACAAGATGTTATTTTCGAGTTGGATATGTATGTGCAGATCATTCTCGAAATCCTTTAATTGGTTTAAAGTAACTTCGTAAGTTGTACAGGCATCTTCAGGAATAAGATAATTTTTAGAAAGTTCAGATATTTTGTTAAATCTTTGGTCTTCATTCTGATGCTCTTCAATCATCATTACAATTGGATTTGATATAGAATGAAACGGTGATCTGGGTAACGGAGAATTCTCCTTTTTTGCGGATTCCAACCCATGTATAAATGGAAACAACATAATTTCCTCTTCCTGCATGTGCATAGTGAAGTCCCTGGCAAAACTAATAAACAACTCCTTGATTTCAAANAGTTCAGGGTGTTGTTCTCCATGTACCTCACAAATTTTTTCAAGGTTTTTTCTCAATAATGGGATATTCTCACGGACATACGCATGATGTCTTTTAACAATGTAGTTGCATAGTTCTCCCAATGTAAGATTATCGATATATTCAGAATTCGGATCTCTTTGAGCAAACAGGGTTTTCAATGAATTTGGTGTGATATTCATAGCGTAAATTTCTTTTCACAAATATATAATTATTTTATTATAAAAAGACGTTAATGTCTTTTTATAATTATTTTTTACTATTTTTGTATCGAAAAGTATGGACAGTTAAATTTCATTAATGATGATAACTCATAATTTAGGGTATCCGCGTATCGGAAATAACAGAGAAATAAAAAAGGCTATTGAAGGTTATTGGTCTGGGAAAATCAATTATAATCAGTTAATTCAGACCAGTGCTGAGATAAAACAGAAAAACTGGTTATTACAAAAGGATTTGGGCATTGATTTGATTCCTTCCAACGACTTTTCATTTTATGACCATGTATTGGATATGGCATTTACAATTAATGCCATTCCTGAACGATATTCCGATCTGACACGTTATTCAGAAAAATCAAAGCTTGATCTTTATTTTGCTATGGCGCGTGGATATCAGGAAGGAGGAGCAGACATTATTGCAATGGAAATGACCAAATGGTTTGATACTAACTACCATTATATTGTACCCGAATTTTATAAGAATCAAAGATTCAGTCTGACTAATTTAAAATTCATAGACGAATTTCTTGAGGCAAAAAAGTTAGGCATTATCACAAAACCAGTTTTATTGGGCCCGGTGTCCTTTTTGTTGCTCGGGAAGGAAAAAGAATCTGATTTCGACCGGATTGATTTATTAGAAAATCTTCTTACTGTATATTTCGATATGCTTAAGATGTTAATTTCTAATGGGGCTAAATGGATTCAATTTGATGAACCTTTTCTGGCATTAGATCTTACGCAAAAGCAGAAAAAAGCTTTTAAGACGGCTTATTTACGNATCAGGGAAAATTTTCCTGAAATCCATATTCTGGTTGCCACTTACTTTGAAGGTTTGCAAGATAATTCGNAATTAGCAATGAGTTTGCCGGTTGATGCAATNCATCTCGACCTTGTGAAAGCGCCTGAGCAACTTGAGCAAATAATGAATTTAATTACANANGATAAAATATTATCTCTTGGCATTGTCGATGGTAGAAACATCTGGAAGAATAATTTTGAAAATTCATTAAAACTTATAAATAATGCTATCGCAAAGATTGGAGAGGAGAGGGTTATGATAGCCCCTTCATGTTCTTTGCTTCATGTTCCCTGCGATCTGGATTTGGAAACCAACGAGAAAGTTTTGCCACACGAAATTAAACAATGGTTTGCATTTGCAAAGCAGAAGATTGAAGAAGTAGTTTTACTTAAGCAATTATCTGCCCATAACGGAGATGAATTAACAGGAAAGCTATATGAAAACAATCAGAAAGCTATTCAAAGCCGGAAAACGTCAAGACTTATTCATAACGATTTGGTAAAGGAACGTATCAACCTCATAGAATATTATGAAGGAATAAAAAGAAAACCATTCCCGTCGCGTAAAAAGAAACAACAAAAATATCTTGACCTTCCATTATATCCCACAACTACGATTGGTTCATTTCCGCAAACCAACGAGGTGAGGAGTTGGAGAGCCAGGCTAAAGAAGAAAGAACTCACATTAAAGGAATATAATCGTCTTATACAAACGGAAATAGAACGAATCATTCGCTGGCAGGAAAATGTTGGTCTGGATGTTTTGGTTCATGGTGAATTTGAACGCAACGATATGGTTGAATATTTTGGAGAAATGTTAGATGGGTTCACATTTACCCGTAATGGCTGGGTTCAAAGTTATGGGTCACGTTACGTAAAACCTCCAATTATATTTGGCGATGTTCTTCGACCAATACCTATGACCGTGGATTGGATAAAGTATGCGCAGTCTCTGACGTCAAAACCGGTTAAAGGAATGTTAACGGGGCCTGTTACAATCCTTGAATGGTCCTTTGTAAGGGATGATCAGCCTCGTTCAGAGACATGCTATCAGATTGCCTTGGCAATCAGGGATGAAGTGCTCGATCTGGAAAGAGCAAACATTAAAATTATTCAGCTTGATGAACCTGCACTCAGAGAGGGCTTACCTCTCAGAAAAAAGGACTGGAAATCGTATCTCGACTGGTCTGTTAAGGCTTTTCGACTTTCTTATGCCGGTGTTAAAGATGAAACACAAATCCATACGCATATGTGTTATTCAGAATTCAACGATATCATTAAGAGCATCACTGCACTTGATGCTGATGTAATAACTATTGAATGTTCGAGATCACAGATGGAACTACTTGACGCCTTTAATGTATATAAATATCCCAATGATATTGGACCAGGGGTATACGATATTCATTCACCCCGGGTACCATCAATCAATGAAATGGTTGATCTTCTGAAAAAAGCTTCCGTTGTTATCCCTAAAGAAAATATCTGGGTTAATCCTGATTGCGGACTAAAAACACGCGGATGGGAAGAAACCAATAAAGCTATTATTGAAATGGTAAATGCAGCCAGACTGGTTCGCGAAGAAATATAAAACAGTAACATAATAATTAAAATAAATAATAATTAAAATAAATAATCATGGCTATAAAAAAAGTATGGATAGAAGAAGGTTGCTCTGCCTGTGGTTTGTGCGAAGATATTTGTCCGGAAGTTTTTAAACTGGAAGACGTGGCAATTGTAATTGAAGGGGTAGACCTTTCTAATTATGAGGATAAAATAAAAGAAGCAGCAGAGAGTTGCCCCTTGGAGGTTATCAAATACTCTGAGTAAAATCATATTTTAATCTTATCCTTTCAGAATTCCATTAATCAGGATGTAATAAGGATTTCATTTAACGGATCCATTTCTGAATTGATTATTTGCGCTTTTAAGTAAGCCAAAGATAATCAGCAGGTTAAAAATGGCCAACAGGATGAAAATTGCAAATCCTTTGGAATAACCGGTTTTACCATAAATATTTACGATTTCACCCATAAGGGGAGGTATTACAAAACCTCCAAAAGCCCCGATTCCGCCAATCCATCCGGCTGCGCCGCCAATTGCTCCTGGCACAAAATGAGGGACCAGTTTAAAAACTGCTGCATTATTCACTCCCATTCCGGATGCAAGCAGTATTACAGCAAAAATTCCAATTCCGGTCTTTTGTGCATAAACAAGCATGACCGATGCTAACAATACCAAGAACATGGACAACATACTTGTTTTTTCGCCTCCAACTCTGTCGGAGAAAGAGGGTAGGGAACTACTTCTCCAATGTATTGATTATTTGTATATTACAGGCTCCTGAAAATGCTGCTCACCTATTGGTTCACCTTGTCAAAAAAAGCACAAAGAACTTTACCTAACAAAACTATGAAAAAAAAAGCTAAAAAAAATTAATTGGAGTTTTATTTGAATTTCAAGTACAATACCATTTTTATTAAAGATAACCGATAGTCAATTTTCATTTTAAATGAGATAATCAGTTTTGTTAGATAAGAGTCATTAGTTAGTATTAATCAAAAAAAAAATATCCTGAGTATTGAAAAGAAATTATTAGCTAAAAATGGAGTCTGCAAGGTTACATTTAATTTACCTTCCTCCATAGCCGAAACGGCAAAAACAGCAAATGCTGTGGGTGAATTTAACAATTGGGATCCGATAGGATTCCCAATGAAGAAGGCAAAAAAAGGGGAAATTCCCTCTTTCATTGGAACTCCCGAGCGATAAAGAATATGAGTTCAGGTATCTGGTGGATGGATCCAACTGGGAAACTGATTGGAAAGCTGATTCAGGAAACCCAACGCCTTGAGGTGATGAGTTCAACTAGGTTATTAAAACATAACCAATAATATTTCAGTCTTAACACATGGAGTGATAACCAAAAGATCAACATTGTTCCTTCTAAACTTCAAAGAGTAGCGTTACGAACAGATGCAAACGCTTGTTGATGAATTAGTCCGGAATTTTATTTATCTTTGGATTAATAAAAATCAAGTAAATTTAACAAAATACTGAAGGCAATATGATAAAAAAGTTTGTCATATTATTCAATTTAAAAAATTGCCTTTCGATAGCATTTTTATTAATATTTATAACGGCAAAACCGCAAAATTTTATATTCAAACATATCACCACAAATGAGGGTCTCTCTTCCGGAAATGTGTGGAGCATAATACAAGATAGCAGAGGATATTTTTGGTTTGGCACTGAAGATGGACTAAATAAATATGATGCCTATAAATTTACTACTTACCGAAATGACCCAAAGGATAGTACAAGTATATCAGGCAACTGGATATATTCTGTTGTGGAAGATAGCAATGCGTTATGGATATGTACAAGAAATGGCTTAAACAGATACTCCTATAAAAGTGATAATTTTAAACGATACTTTAATATTGAAAATGATTCAAACTCAATCAGTAATAGCTCTTTAAATAATGTAATAAAAGATAGCAAGGGGCAAATATGGGTGGGTACAACTTTGGGACTTAGCCTATATGATCGTAAAAATGATAAATTTATAAGATATGCGACCCTGCCAGAGAATACTCATCAAACAAGTAGTAACCAGGTTAGGGCGATAACTAAAGATGCTAATGATTTATTGTGGTTATGCACAATGGATGGATTATATCAGTTTGATCCATTGAAGAACCTCTTTACACGTTATTTAAACGACCTGATCATCAAAGAAAATCTTGTATCAACAATGATTCATTGCATTATTATTGATAAAGAGCAGAATATCTGGATTGGAACTGAATCTGACGGGCTTTTCTATTTTAATATTGCTCTTAATAAGCTATATCACTTTAAAAACAACCCGACAGATCCGTGTAGTCTTTGTTCTAACCAGGTTACCAGTATCACGGAAGATAAGGAAGGTAATGTCTNGATAACAACCAATGNAGGACTATCCTATATCCGACATGATACAAATATGGAGCAGGGCAAAAGCATTTTTATTAATCTAAGACAGGATAATAAAAACGGGTTAAGCACAAACATTTTAAATACTACCTACATAGATAAAAATAACCGGTTATGGATTGGTGGACGATTTGGTAATATTGACTTCATTGAGAATCAATACAAACATTTCTTAAATTTGAAATTCACTGATATTGGAAGTAGCTTTTCAATAAATAATATGACTGCAATGGTTGAAGATGGTGACGGGAATATATGGTTCGGTACCGATGGGGGCGGCATTTATTTTTGGGATCGGAAAAACAACAAATACAAAGTATATAAAAATAACTATTTTGATAAAGAATCGCTCACTAGTAACAAAGTTATAGCATTATGTATTGATAGTTACGATAATTTATGGATTGGTATGTGGAACGGTGGAATTGATAAGCTTGATTTGGGAAAAAATACTTTTACCCATTACCAGTACAATCCTGATGATACTAATAGTCTTGCCAGTGATAATGTTTTTTTCATAAGAGAAGACAGTCAGAAGAACATTTGGATTGGTATGTGGAACGGAGGTCTGAATTTATATGATCCTAAACACGACCATTTTACACGCTTTCCTCACGGAGTTGGTGATTCTACTGTAATATCCGGACATATTGTAAGTTATATTTATGAAGATAGAAAAAATAACCTTTGGATAGGATCAGAAACAAATGGATTAAGTCTCCTGAACAGAAAAAATTATACTTTTAAAAAGTACCAACATAATCAAAATGATAATATTTCTATAAGTAGTAACAACATATATTGCATTTATGAAGATACACATAACAGGCTTTGGATTGGCACGGACGGAGGGTTAAATTTGTTCGAAAGGGAACAGCAGACCTTTAGGAGATTCACCACTTCAGATGGTCTTCCTAACAATCAAATTTACGGAATACTCGAGGATGGAAATGGTAACCTGTGGTTAAGCACCAATAAAGGGATATCCAGACTCACCATAAAGGATAATAATAATTTAATTGTCACTTTTAAAAATTATGACAAACTTGACGGATTGCAGAATAATCAGTTCAATAGATGGTCCAGCTTAAAAACAAAACAAGGAGAATTAATTTTTGGCGGTATTAATGGAGTTAATATTTTTAATCCTGATAGTATTCGAGACAATGTTACTTTACCCACGATAGTTATTACCGAGTTCAACTTATTTAACAAACCGGTACTTATCGGAAAGCCGGGATCTCCTTTAAAAATGAATATTAGCGAAACAAAAGAAATGACACTTTCTTATAAACAGTCTGTAATTTCATTTGAATTTGCAGCGCTTGATTATACTAATCCGGAAAAAAACCACTACGCTTATAAAATGGAAGGGTTTGAAAAAGACTGGAACTATGTTGGGAACCAGCGCAAAGCAACTTATACCAATTTAGACCCGGGAAAATATGTTTTTAGGGTAATCGGGTCAAACAATGATGGAGTATGGAACGAAAAAGGAGTTTCATTGCAAATTATCATTATACCTCCCTGGTGGGACAAACTGTGGTTCAAATTAATTATTATTTTTGCACTAATCTCTATGCTTGCTTCCATTTTTCTTTTACGTGTCAGGCAATTGAAAAATCAAAAGTTTCTGCTTGAAAAGCTTGTCACAGTTAAAACTACTGAATTACAGGAAAAAAACAGCATGTTAATTAAACAAAAAGAGGAACTTAATGACTCAAATATATTACTCGAGGAACACCGGCAGAATATTGAAGAACTCAATGCCTCAAAAGATAAGTTTTTTTCCATAATTGCACATGACCTGCGAGGCCCGTTAAGCGCATTCGTTGGAGCTACTCAGATAATTACTGAAGAAATTCGTACCATGAACATTGAAGAGATTATTGATATTACAATGAGTATGAAGACCTCAGCTTCTAATATCTACAGCCTGCTTGAAAATCTTCTTGAATGGTCTCGACTTATGCGGAATAAAATGGATTTCGTTCCTGAAATACTTAACCTGAAGGAAAAAATTGGAGATTGCGTTGATGTCTTGTCTGAATCTGCCAGGAAAAAGAGAATTCAAGTTACATTTTTCATTCCTGATGAAATGGAGGTTTTCGCAGACAATCATATGTTTGATAGTATTATCCGGAACCTGATATCCAATGCAATAAAATTTACCCCTGTTGGAGGAAATATAAGTGTAACAGCTGATTATAACAGCGATCATTCAATTGTGGTAAAAGTCAGCGATTCCGGAATTGGTATGACTCCGGAATTGAAAAACAAACTATTTCTGATAAGTGAAAAGACAAGCAGGCCGGGAACTGAAGGCGAAATGAGTACCGGGCTTGGGTTGTTGTTAGTAAAGGAATTTATTGAAAAACACGGAGGTAAGATATGGGTCGAGAGTGAAGTTGGAAATGGGAGCACTTTTAGTTTTACAATTAAACAGAGGTAAATATTTTATATTAATGAATAATTGTACCAGGATTTTTTTTATAGAGGATGTTCTATCAGATGCCATCTTACAGCTGTCTTCAAGCTCTTAAGGATGCAAAAGAGTTTGATCCGTTGATGCCATTTATCCTTTTTACAGGGTCAGTTAAGAGGGTAGGGAACCCATTCTCCAATGTATTGATTATTTGTAATTTACAGACTCCTGAAAAACCTGCTCACCTATTGGTTCACCTTGTCAAAAAATATACAAAGAACTTAGTTTAGCAAATTAATGAATAAAATAGCTATTAAAAAAGTATTAATTGGGGATACAATCAATGACCTTTATTAACCTCTTATATCCGTGGCTTTTTAAATGTGCCTTTTATAAACTACAAATCAATTATCCAATATATTTCAAATACCTGATAAAACGCTTGTCGGATATTTTAGCTTGCTCGATTCCTGGTGGCACCACTTCTTTAAATCGCAAAACCCGTAAGATCAACGTCTTGCGGGTTTTTGTTTTGAATGGGGTGACGGATTCGGTGATGGATTGTCTGGGATTAATGATTTTTCGATTCAAGTTTTGCCTGCCAATAGCAGGGAGTTTCAAGGCAAAGTATTATCAGATTTATCGGGGAGGCAAGTGTAGCGTTTAGAAAAAGAAGTATATTTATTCAACATTTTTTTAGTCCAATTTGTAAATCAGATTGTCATATAATACTAAATATCTCTTCATGAAAAACAGAAAATCAAAGCTCATTTGTATATTTCTTATTCTCTTTATTTCTGCTCATGGAACCCTCTATTCGCAAAATAAAGACTGGACTCACTTCAGGGGTAGTAATCTGAATGGCCTTGCTGAAAAAGATAACATTCCTCTGAAATGGGATGACTCTGTAATAAAATGGAAAACTAAAATTCATGATATGGGTTATTCATCTCCTGTTATTTTCAACAACCAGGTGTGGGTTACAACTGCAAAATCGAACGGTAAGGAACTATATGCTGTTTGTCTCGATTATAAGACAGGTAAAATAATATTTGATATTTTGGTTTTTACCCCTGAAAGTATCCCTGGGAAACACTCACTAAACTCTTATGCCTCCCCAACACCAGCTATAGAAAAAGGCTATATTTATGTTCATTATGGCAGCATGGGAACGGCCTGCATAAACACAAAGGATGGTTCAATAGTTTGGAAAAATACTGAATACAAATGCCGTCATGTGCAGGGACCTGCTTCTTCTCCCGTAATATATAAAAACCTTGTTATCCTTCACTTCGAAGGAACTGATGTCAGATATATTGTGGCTCTCGATAAGTCGAACGGAAAAATGGTATGGAAGACAGACAGACCTGCAGAGCCATATATGCAAATAACTGAAATAGGAAGGAAAGCATATACCACTCCACTCATTCTTAATGTAAAGGTTCGGGATATGATGATATCCAATGGATCTGCTGTTTGCATTGCCTATGATCCAAATAACGGCAAGGAGATCTGGCGTGTTCTTAACGGAGCTGAATCTACTGTGGCTATGCCAATTTCCGAAAATGGAATAGTTTACTGGTATGCCGGTTATATGGTTGGAAGTGATGGAAGTAAATATACTGAATTACTGGCGGTTAATCCTGATGGTTCAGGAGATATTACAGGGACAAATGTATTATGGAAGAAGCATGATGAGCTTTCAAGAAATCAAAGCCTGACACCTGTAATAAAAGACGGGTTAATTTACACTGTAAATACCAGGAATATACTTATGTGTATTGACGCTGCTACAGGAGAAGAGGTTTGGTCTACGCATGTAACTTCCAATTTTGATTCCTCACCTTTGTATGTAAACGGCAATGTCTGGTTTTTCTCTGTGAAAGGTGATGTCCTGGTTATTAAAGCAGGACGCAAATACGAGATTGTTGCTGAAAACCAGATGGATTCAGGAATATGGGCTACCCCGGCAGTATTAAGAAATTCGATAATAATTAGGACACAAAACTATTTATATAATATAGGGTTATAAATTTATCTTGCTTCTGCAAATATTTTTTCTGAAATTGTGACAGGTGTATAGCACCATTCCCTTAAATCGCAGAACCTGTAAGATCAACATCTTGCGGGTTTTTGTTTTTAAGGTGGTGACGGAATTGGTGACAGATTTCGTAACGCACACATAGTCAAATAATTACGAAATTAAAATCAATCCTTTGGTTTTAAAAGATCATAATTTCCTTTAATCATTTCCCAAAAAATTCCTTCTGCAAAATAGGAGCGGTAATTTTACTGCTGGGACCATCACCTCGGGAAACACAAACGGCGACTTTACTTTCGAGTGCTTCGAAGATTTCGGCTACATCTTTATGAGTAAAGCCTGGACAAAGCAGTACCGATTCAATATTTTCTTTTTTATAAAGATCTTTACAAACTTTAATCGCTTCGTTCTGGTTTTTTACAACATAAGTAAAAAGTTTGTATTTTCCTGTTTCTATCAGATTATGATGTTTTTCAGGATCTGCATCAGGTGCATGTGCAATAAATACTGTTTTAAAAGCCATATTTACCTCCTTTTTGTCTAATAATTAATTATAGGATGACGGAATTGTTGATGGATTTCGAAAATAAAAAACGTCAAAACAATTATCAATAATATCCTTTACCTTCAATACAATGCCTAACTCCTCCTTTAGGATCTTTCATGTCTCCCTTATACCTGGGTATTACATGACAATGGAATTGAAATACTGTCTGTCCTGCCGCTTCACCACAATTCATACCAATGTTGTATCCATCAGGTTTATATTCCTTCTCTATAATTTCTTTGCATTTATAAATCATAAAATTCAGCTCTTCAACTTCTAACTTATTAAGTTCAAAGTAATTTTTCTTATTGCTATTTGAGATAATAAGCAGATGACCAGGGGAAACTGGGAATGAATCTGGAATTATAAAAAAATGTTCTCCCTTAATCAATATTTTTTCCTTAGGTATTTCAGAAAAGTCTTTCATCTGGTTTAATGCATAAATTCAAAACCATTGTTTGAGGCAATAGTTATTAGTGGCTGCAATCTGTCTTTGAATTTTTCTTTGGTAAAATATTCAGATAACCCATTTATTTCTTCAAGATCTGAAAAAATTGTGAGGTAATCCTCTAATAACTTATTCTTTGGATTCTTTTCTTTAACAATCTTGATGGCCGATTCTTGCATGAAGAAAAACGGATTCAAGTATTTGTCAAGAGGGGGAAGCTTATCGCTCTTACTGCTATTAAATGATTTATCAGCAGGTATTAAGTTCCAGATCAAGTCATGCGATACAAAGGAATATGGAATAAAATGTTCGACTGCATAGTTCCCTACAGTTAATTTCTTTCCTGTGTATATACAGTCAACAGAACCAAGTTCGTTGACAACTATATCCCAAAAATTCTTTCTCTGGTTATTCAAGCTATTTCGTAACGCAGGTTTTATTAGCTTGTTAGGAATATCAGGCACACTTGGATTCTTTGCTTGCAAGAAAATCACGAGATTCCAAAAACAAAAATCTTTAAGTACTTTGACGTTCTGATTTAGGTATTTTAGCCACTCTTCATTTATCTCAATCGAATCATCATTTAAAGAGTATAGACACTGGTTTTTAAATCCTTGAGAGGCTATATAGATATCATTTCTATTTAATTGCGGAAACCATGGACTTAAAAACCAATGAGGGACTTGATTATTGAAATATTTGAGTTGATCTAATGAGTTTTTGTTTTTTGTATTGATAAGATGATTTAGAATTTTATCTCTTTTATCATCAATCGTAAGAGGTTCAGAGTTCTTTATGCCCTCAATCGCTCTTTGAAGTCTATCCTGCTTGCCAAATGAAATATGAAAATAATTAACAGTATACCAGGCGTTTGAAATCATTCTGGCGAATAAATCCTTTTTTGGTATTTTTATATTACCATTCTCAACGGATTGAAGTATGGACATAAACCAATAATACTTATAGGTAGCCGATGTATTGTTGAAACAAGCTGATAAGAGATTTATTGGTAAGCCATTAGAAGACGGTAAATGCATTTATGTTATAAAGTTTAAGATCAAACTAACATTCATATAAAAATATAAATATTAAACCAATCTCTTATGATGAATGGTGTGAATAGTTTTTATAATGGAGAGGTTCCGTATCTAAAAAATATGTAAGTACCATAAAATCACCTCTATGTAATGCTTTTGGCCAAAAAAATGGAGTAGTTAATCATAAACAAATAAGTTATACCAAATAAATTAAATGGTGTAATTCAATTAATTTGATAAATTTGATGAAGGAGGCTCATATTCTACTCAACATTCATGAATTCCAAAATTTAAAAATTGCGATATGGAAAATGAAAAATTAAAGGAATTATTCGAACTATTTCTGAAAAGTTATCAGGAAGAAGAGAAAAATAGTATTTGGACAGCGCAGAGCTCTGATTTTAAGAAATTCTGGAATGAAAGAATAATGAAATCTGATGATCAAGGTCTTAGTGAACAGGAAATTGATGACATAATAAGAATTTTGGATAGCCATGGTAAAGGAAATACTAAAAATACGGAAGCTATTGCTGGTGCCATGATTCCTCAAAATGTTTGGAGAAAAATGTTCATTCAACTAAGAGTAGAAAAGCAATTGTCAAATTGTATAAACGCAATATTAACTTCAAGTACTTCTGAAGAAAGAATTAAACGAATAGATGAACTTTATATATTAAATAGAAATAATAAAAACAGTCTTACCGGCCAAAGTGCCAGTGCGATTAATTGTTTACTTGCCGCCTATGATCCATTCGTTAATTCCAGTATTATCTCTCTAAATGATCGGTTTAAATTATTAAAAAGCTTTGGAGTTGAATATGACCCAACTAACGATTCTATTGGAATTCAATGTGAGAAAACAGCAAAACTGATTAAGGCTAAATTTGAAGTAGCTAATATTTTTAATAATGCTCGTACCATCACACGTTTCGTTTATCTGACAGCATTCAAAGATTTTTGGAAGGCAAAGGAATTACAAAAAAAAAGGTTATCAAGTACAACTGAAGAAATAAATGAACCTGGAGAAATTTACAGTTCCATTAAAAGATACTGGCTTTATGCTCCTGGAGAAAATGCTTCTATGTGGGAGGAGTTTTATGAAGAAGGTGT
>JGI24135J36437_1000337_pt1 | contig 15347 bp, 12 predicted proteins | sample BarGraNGADG00211_3_FD_36437 | JGI IMG/M metagenome (IMG submission 36437)
TTCTCCGGCTCATCGCCTTCAACAAAGTAAGGTTCCCATCCATAACCATGTAACAACTGTTCCAATTCCTTATGCGTGATTCGAGCCAATACAGTTGGATTGGCTATTTTGTATCCGTTGAGGTGCAGGATTGGCAACACGGCCCCGTCGGTGACCGGATTCAGAAATTTGTTGGAGTGCCATGCTGTTGCCAGTGGCCCGGTTTCAGCTTCACCGTCACCAATGACGCAGGCAACTACCAGTTCAGGATTGTCGAACGCAGCTCCGAAAGCATGACTGAGTGAATATCCCAACTCCCCACCTTCATGAATTGAACCCGGGCATTCTGGAGATACATGGCTGGGAATCCCTCCGGGAAAAGAGAACCGGGTGAATAGTTTTTTCAGTCCGGCTTCGTCCTGAGTGATGTTGGGATATACTTCACTATAGGTTCCTTCAAGATAAGTATTGCCCACCAGAGCTGGGCCACCATGCCCTGGCCCAGAAATATAGATCATGTCCAGGTCATACTTTTTAATGATCCTGTTCAAATGTACATAAATAAAGTTCTGTCCCGGCGTCGTGCCCCAATGTCCGAGCAACATTGATTTCACATGTGACAGTTTCAACGGCTCACGAAGCAAAGGATTGTTGCAGAGATAGAGCTGGCCGACCGAAAGGTAGTTGGCAGCACGCCAATAGGCGTTCATCTTTCGTAGAAGTTTATGAGATAATGGTTTATTCTTTACAGCCATTTTTTTGTATCGTATTTGTGAGACAGGTAATCGAATTCTCGCTCATGTGCATTCCTGTTTTCGACAGATCATCCAAAATAAATGCTTGTCATTGTATAGTTTTTTAATTTTCTCCTACGCAGAGTCTCCGTTATGGAACTCTACGCGGGGGAAAATTTAATTGATTACATTTTGCTGCACTCAGCAGCACATTTTCTGCAAGCTTCGGCACACTTTTTACAACAATCGTGTGCTGAAAGTTTTTCACATTCAGCAACACAAGCATTACAAAGGTCTGCACAAAGTTTGCAAAGTGCATCACAGAATGATGAATCTCTTGCTGCAAATCTTGCACACAAGGCGCAAATGTCTGCACAGTCACGACAAAGTGCAATACATTTTAAATGGTTTTTGTCGTTCAAGTTGATGCAAGCGGTTGCACAAGCTTCACATTCAATCGAGCAGGTAAGGCAAGCGGCAATGCAATTTTTAGAATTTTTCATTTTGTTTAATTATTTAATTTTTTTCTTCAGTTCCGCTGTTGTCCGGCCTTCAATTATGCTGTTGCCCGAATATTTTGAATAAATATTCTATTTTTTCACTATTAAGTCCATTCCGCACTTTGGACATTTACCGGGCTTATCTGACTTCACTTCAGGATGCATAGAGCAAGTGTAGGTTTTCATTCCTTCCATTTTTTGGTTATTTGCTCCTGACATTTTCATTGTCTTTTTTTCCAGAGCCATTCCGCATGTGGGGCATTTGCCGGGTTTACTCATCTTCACATCGTGATGCATGGGGCAGGTATAATAAACTGAATCCTTTGCCATTTCCATTTTTGTTGAAGATGACTGATTTTTGTTTGATGTAGTTTTGCTTTGTGCAAACGCCACTGCGCAGCTAATTACTAAAACAAGAGCTGTTGTTAAAATTTTTGTTTTCATTTTGTTTAACTATTTAATTTTTTCTTCAGTTCCGCTGTTGCCCGGCCTTCAGTTATGCTGTTGCCCGAATATTTTGAATAGATACTCTATTTCTTCTCAATTAAGACCATTCCGCACTTTGGGCATTTGCCGGGTTTATCCGACTTCACCTCAGGATGCATTAAGCAGGTGTAAATTTTAACTGCTTCCTTCTTTTCACTTTTTGTTTCTTTCATTTTCGTTGTTTTTAAATTTGTAAATACTAAAAGATGAGTTCAAATAAAAAAGATATTACAAATGAGAATAAAGCTCATTTGCTATATAGTAGAGAATAGAATTTTTCAAATACGGAAAATACAAATGTCGGAGAGGTCCACGTTGGTGGACATCAATGTCCCCGGGGGACTTACATTTGTATATAATGATTTTAGAACTGCTATAGAGTAAATAGGAGATCCTGTGGGTATGCTAAAAACCTGAAAATTGTATTGATAAGATTCTGGTACAAAAGAAAATGAAGGAGTGTAATTGTTGCCTATTCCGCAAAAAGTTACAATATCATTACAGCAATGTTTAGTAAAGTTAGTTCCGGAAAGAGGTAATCCCTTTTCTGAGCATTCCATATCACAGGTAGCCAGCTTGCCGGAAAGCGAAACCGTTGAAGCTGTCACCTTTCCTCCGCAATAGTGTGTTGCCACAGAAAGGTGTAGCATTGCTACCAGCATCAAAAGTGAAAGCGATATGGAAAAACCCTTTTTCACTATTTTGATTTTTTCATTTATTCCGAAGTTTTCTGAATAAATAAAGGTATTAAGCCATGGCGAGCCTTTTAAATTCTAATAATTCAGTGTCTCTTTAGTCTTGCCGCAGTCAATTATTTTCTTCCCTAAATATGGATTACGGATTGTTTTAGATTCGCTAAGCCAAAAAGCACTTTTTTTATCGAAAGCTTTCGGGCAAAAATCGCTAATAAATTGTTTTAATCCGAAACATATGAATCCTATTTATTTTCAGGACAATCAATTATATCTTTCGGCTGCCATTTGGAGCAAACTTCATGGTTGTCTGAATTGCGATCTTTAAGGGCACAGAATGTGCTTTAAATTCAGCATCCCAATTAAAAAGAAGATTCACTCCCAATGCGAGCATTCAGAGACCTACCAGTGCGATTGAAATAATTAAATGCTTGAATATTAAGATAGTTTATTTATTTCTTCGTGCCCTGAAATATTTTATAGTAAACCGAGTTACCGTCCATCATTTTAAAACTATATCCAAAGGTGCTGTCCGGCATGTTAAATCCCCCGAAATGCTCATCCCCAGACTTGTGTTCTCCATTCATGTGCTTGCCCCATTCTGTTGAATTATTTCCCATCATATTACCACCAGCCATCATGGAACCCTGGCCCATCATATGTCCATACTCATGCTCAAAACTACTCCCGGTAAGGCAAACCATAAGGCTATCTCCATTGTGGTATATATTGAGGATAAAAGTTGAATCCAGATCATTTCCAAAACAATGAACATTTACCTGTCCATTATTTATCTTTTTCACGATAGCTGTGTCCATCCTGTTTCCAGCAACTACCAGTGCATTTTTAAGTGTAGTCGATGAAGTGATATTACCAATATAGGTTCCTTCAACGCTCTGGTTTACTGCTTGATTATTTTTCTGACAGGCAACAAATAAAAATGCCCCAATGAAAGCATACAAAAGTCTGATTAAATAATTTTTTATTTTCATAATTTCTATTTTAAATTTTATTGGTTTTATTAAGTATCCCCTTCGCAGAGTCTCCGTTATGGAACTCTGCGAGGGGAAAATCTTAATTGATTACATTTTGCTGCACTCAACTGCACCTTTTTTACATTCAATGAATGCAAGGCAACCGGCAATGCAATTTTTAAAATTTTTCTTTTTTAAAGTTCCTCTATTAACAGAATATTTTGAATAAATATTCTATTTTTTCACTATTAAGTCCATTCCGCACTTTGGACATTTGCCGGGCTTATCTGACTTCACTTCAGGATGCATAGAGCAAGTGTAGGTTTTCATTCCTTCCATTTTTTGGTTATTTGTTCCTGTCATTTTCATTGTCTTTTTTTCCAGAGCCATTCCGCATGTGGGGCATTTGCCGGGTTTACTCATCTTCACATCNTGATGCATGGGGCAGGTATAATAAACTGAATCCTTTGCCATTTCCATTTTTGTTGAAGATGACTGATTTTTGTTTGATGTAGTTTTGCTTTGTGCAAAAGCCACTGCGCAGCTAATTACTAAAACGAGAGCTGTTGTTAGAATTTTTGTTTTCATTTTGTTTGATTTTAAATTTGTAAATACTAAAAGATGAGTTCAAATAAAAAAGATATTACAAATGAGAATAGAGCTCATTTGCTATATAGTATAGAATAGAAATTTTCAAATACGGAAAATACAAATGTCGGAGAGGTCCACGCTGGTGGACATCAATGTCCCCGGGGGACTTACATTAATATAAAGTGATTTTAGAACTGCTATAGAGTAAACAGGAGATCCTGTGGGTATGCTGAAAACCTGAAAATTGTATTGATAAGATTCTGGTACAAAAGAAAATGATGGCGTGTAATAACCGTCTATTCCACAAAATGTAACAACGTCATCACAGCAATGTTTTGTAAGGTTAGTTCCGGAAAGAGGCAATTCCTTTTCTGAGCATTCCGCCATACCGCAGGTAGCTAGCTTGCCGGATAGAGAAACTGTTGAAGCTGCTTCCTTTCCACCGCAAAAGTGTATTGCCACAGTAAGGTGTAACATTGCCGTCACCATCAAAAATACAAGTGATATGGAAATCCCCTTTTTCATTACATTGTATAGAATGTTATTTATAAAAATTATTTACAATGTTCAATGTGTGTGAATACACTTAACCTCACAAAGGTGATTCCTTTAATTCCGGAAATTGTTACATAATTCATGAATAGATTTATATAATTTACATATTAAACTTTATAATTCATTTAATCTATTACTTTTTCGATTTAGTGCCATTATCTGACATATCCATCCCTTTCATGCTTGTATCATTATCAGGTTTGGAATCTGCAGGCATAACCATTCCGGGCATTGATGATGTTTTTCCGCCACGTGGATTCATCATGCTTGGTTTTCCTTCCAATTGGGCGGCAGCATCGACGCTGAACGTCCCGCTTGTAACAATTTCTTCACCTTCAGATAAACCATCAGTAACTATATAGCTTTCCCCCAGACTTGGGCCCAGTCCTATTTCCCGCATTTTAAAGACAGGTTCATTAGATCCGGATTGTTTTACATATACTATTGATCGTTTGCCAGTCCATAAAACAGCAGATTTTGGGATTACAACATTTTTGCTGTATTCCTCAAGCGTTGATAATACGATTCCTGATGCGAACATTTCCGGTTTAAGTTTTCCTGAGTGATTATCTGTTTCAACTCTTACTTTAGCAACGCGGGTTACAGGGTCAATTAACGGGTCAATGAAAACAATATTGCCTGAATAATCATTTCCCGGTAGTGCCTGAAGTGTGAATGAAATTTTTTCACCCTTACTCAGAAACTGAAGATCACTTTCGTATGCATCAAACAATATCCAGACTTTGGAAAGATCAGCTATTCTGAGCAAAGCAGTTCCCTGAGATACGTAATCTCCTTCATTTACAAGCCGTGCTGTAACTATACCACTCGTATTTGAAACAATATCATTAGTTGTCTTTGTCAGTCCGGAACCTTCGATACTTTCAATCTGATTATCTGTTAGTTTCCATTGACGAAGTTTTTCTTTGGCTGCTTCATAAATAGCCGGTTGTGAAGTTTTGGTTTTGGCAGCCTCAAGCAACTCCTGCTGAGCTGTTATAAGTTCAGGGGAATATATTTGCGCAAGTACCTGCCCTTTACTTACCTGCTCACCGGTAAAGTTTACGAAGAGCCGTTCAATTCGTCCCGGAATATGTGCAACCTGACTTTGAAGCAACCTTTCATCGGCCTGTACTTTACCATAGAGACGAACCTCTTTGACAGGTTTCTGTCTGCTGACCAGAGATGTCAAAACATTTGCCAGTTGAGCAGCTTCTTTACTCAGCTGAACTGCATCAGGATCAATAGATGATGTGCCACTTTTAACCAGTGGAATCAATTCCATCCCGCAGATCGGGCATTTACCCGGCTCGGACATTCTTATTTGAGGATGCATCGCACATGTCCATATAGTACCCTGTACAACTTCTGTGGAATGATCGTGTTTCTCCTCAATTTTATGTGATGGGTGAAATACTATCCAGCCAATAAAAATGCCGAGAATAAGTAAAAGACTATAATTCACATATTTATTTGAGAATATTCTGAGTTTTCTGAATTTTTTCATTGAGACTATGTTTTTATTGTATCTGTGAAAATGCCATTAATCGTTTTAGCCATGCAATAGAGGTGTTGAGATCAGCAACAGCTTCGACCTGCTTAAATTCATAGTCGAATGTCTGCTGACGAACACGTAAAACATCTGTAAGTCCTGATGAGGATGTTGAGAAAGCTTTAAGTGTTAAATCAAAAGACTTTGAAGCCAGCTGATATTGATTTTCATAAAGGATTACCCTTCTTTGGGCATCCTGAAATAACTGAATAGCCTGAAAATATTCTGTTTGTAAAGAATTGGCAGTTGCCTCGTAATTTTGTGAAGTTGCTGACTTAAGCAAATCAGCTTCTCTTTGCATAGCATTATACTTCTTTCTATAAATAGGCAAAGTAATTGTTACCATTGGCATGATCATGTCTTTACCATTCATTGAAGATGTTGACATCTCACTCTTGCTGATTAGAGAATAATTTAAACCTAAGCCAACCATTGGAAAGCCCATTGCGGTAACCATTTTTTTGCGGGAGTCAAGTGATTGCATTTCATATCCGAGCATGCTTAACATTGGATTTTTTGCAAGAATGCTATCCGAAACAGCAAGAAGTGAGAACCTGAGTGAGTCAGCAGCTAAAACCTCACCTGTAAAAACCGGTTCAACAGGCTTTCTGTTCAGGTAACTGTTAAATCTTGCAGCAATAGTGTTTGACTGGTTTTTAAGCAAGGCTATGTTGTTTTCAAGGTCCCCGGTTTCAATTTGTATCCTGTATAGATCCGCCAGTCCAGTATTCCCTTGAGATGAACCCATTGAACTGGTTTGCATTTGAGGTGAAGGCTGATTTGATACTGTGGAAGCTGAATTCCCCTCGCCGGTACCCATGGTTTGCATACTGCCGGAACCGGCACTGTTGGATTGGGCAGAGACGGATGATATACCCGGGCTGGCGTATGTTGTTCCTGTACTTCCTGATGAAGGCGACTTGAATTTCACCAGGGTAAGACGTTCGATTGTTTTTAGAATTTCAATATTCTTTTCAGAAATAGCGATATCCTTCCTGACCTTAAACAATTCATACCAGGTACGCTGTACATCGTAATAAACCTGGAGTTTGGCATCGCGGAAGAGTTCAAATTTTGCATTTGCCATCAGGCTCATCTCATCCCTGGCATTCCTGAGAACACCAAACCACGGAAACATTTGCATTAATCTGATATCTGCTACCTGGTTCCCATTAACGAGTTCCATTGGTTTCAGAAATACTCCAAGGCTTAATTCCGGATCAGACAGGCTTCCAACCTGTGGAATTTTCTCCAGGGCTGCCTTATATTCAGTAAATTTTTGTAAAACTCCCGGATTGTTTTTAGCTGCAATTTCCAGATAATTGAAAAGAGAATCGGATTGGGAGTATACCGTAATTATCTGAATAAGATTGATATAGATAAAAATACTGAGTAAAACCGTCATGTGTTTTTTTTGCGAGATAAATTCGTTTTTCATGTTTTCTTATATGAACTATTTTAACCCTGATTCTCTCCACATTGACTGGAACAATGGAACAACAAAGACTGTCATTACCTGAATAACCATTCCCCCGAAGGCGGGGATTGCCATCGGTACCATTATATCAGCCCCTTTGCCTGTGGATGAGAGAACCGGCAGTAATGCAATTACGGCAACAGCTGTTGTCATCATTGCCGGACGTACGCGTTTCTTGCCTGCCAGTACCACTGCTTCGCGAACATCATGAACAGTAGATGGTTTCTTCTCCTCAAATACCTGGTGAATATATGTGCCCATAATTACACCATCATTAGTAGCAATACCGAACAGGGCAATGAACCCAACCCAGACAGCCACACTCAGGTTTATGGTGTGCATCTGGAACATATCACGCAGGTTTAACCCTGCAACAGAAAAGTTCATAAACCAATCCTGCCCATATAACCAAAGCATTATAAATCCGCCGGAGAATGCTACAAACACACCCGAAAAGTGAATAAATGATGCTATTATCGAACGAAACTGGAAAAATAATAAGAGCAAAATCATTATTAAGCTTAAAGGAACTACGATCGCCAGTCGTCTTGTGGCTCTTAACTGATTCTCGTAATTTCCTGCAAATTTGTAGGTAACCCCAAGAGGCAGCTTTATCTCACCCGAGTCAATTTTCCCCTTTAAAATATTAGTGGCTTCTTCTACCACATCAACTTCGGCTTTCCCTTCCAGTTTATCAAAAATAACAAACCCGACAAGGAAAGTATTTTCACTTCTGATCATCTGCGCACCACGGGTATAATCGATATTTGCAATTTCACCAAGAGGAATCTGGACACCATTCATTGCCGGTATAAGGATACGTTTCAGATCTTCCGGATTATCACGTAATTCACGGGCGTACCTTACTCTCAATGGAAAGCGTTCCCGACCTTCCACTGAGGTCGAAAGGGTCATTCCCCCGACAGCAACCTGCAATATTTCCTGTACATTGCTTACCGACATACCGTATCGGGCCATCGCTTCGCGGTTAAGTCTGATCTCGAGGTAAGGTGCTCCAACAGCCCGGTCGTAGAAAACAGCAGAGGCCTTTACAGATGGAACTTCTTTTAGTGCTTTTTCAAATTGCATCCCGGCCTCTTCAATACTATTGAGATCAGGTCCATAGACTTTCAGGCCCATCGGAGCACGCATCCCCGTCGAAAGCATAACAAGCCGTGTTTCAATTGGTTGCAGTTTAGGGGCTGACGTCAGTCCTGGTATGTCTGTTACTTTTACAATCTCTTTCCATATATCGTCAGGCTTTTTGATCTGTGGCCTCCATTGGCGAAAATACTCTCCTTTATTGTCTGAAATAAGACTATCTGACGGGATAACTCTGAAAGCTTCTTTCTGAGGGTTGTAAACAGAATTGTTTTTCAGGATATAGTTGCCTTTTTTATCCACTTTAAACTGCATCCGGTGACCGTTTTCATCAAGAATGTACTCTGAACGGTAGTTGATCGTATTTTCGAACATCTGAATGGGAGCGGGGTCAAGGGCAGAATTTACACGTCCCCATTTGCCAACAGCGACTTCCACTTCCGGAATTGTTGAGAGGCGTTTATCGAGTGTCTCAATATATTCAAGATTTTTTTCAATACTTGAATGTGGCATACTTGTCGGCATTAACAGGAATGAACCTTCATTCAGTGATGGCATAAACTCTTTGCCTGTACCGGGGAATGTTTTTACTGCACTCTGCCAGACTATATTCTGCCGGAAACTTTTCCATCCGGCTTTTTCGGCTCCGGTTGCTATAAACCCAAAAATCCTGTTAACACCCTGCCATGCCAGCAGACCAAATAATAGTGTAAATGCAGGAATCATCAGGAACTTCCATTTATTCTGTAAGGCCCAGCGTAATATATTTTCGTAAAAATGTACCATCGACATCAATGCCAGAAGAATAACAGATATGATCCCTGCCACAAAAATGAAGTTGATAAATTCGCTGTTATGGGCTCCGAGTGGTAGCCACTCAATTGACAGATACCATGTTGCGAATAGTACAGTAATTATTATGTTAATATAGTTTGGAAATTCTTTACGTTTTTCAGACCATTTGTAATCAAGCAGATTATTAATCCCCACAGCTGTTATCGCAAGTGCGGGCCACATTTGCCAGAAGATTACGAAAATCAGACCTGCTGCTATAAGACAGCTGTTCCAGACTCTCTTAATTTTCTTTGTGTCAAAAGAGATATTAAAGAAAATATGGACCAGTGTAGGCAAAACAACTATTCCAAGGATAAATGCCGAAAGGAGTGCAAATGTTTTAGTGAACGCTAACGGATGAAATAGTTTTCCTTCCTGCGCCTGCATAGCAAATACCGGGAGAAAACTTACAATTGTTGTTGCTATTGAGGTTACAACTGCAGCTCTGACTTCAGTTGTAGCCAGGTAAATTACTTCCATAAGTTTTTTACCCCGTATTCCATGGTTTTCAGGCATTTCAAGATGCCTGAGAATATTCTCAACATCCACAATCCCTATATCAACCATAACTCCGATTGCTATGGCAATTCCTGAAAGAGCAACAATATTCGCTTCTATTCCAAAGAATCTCATAAGAATAAATGTCATTAATACACCAATTGGCAGTAAACTTGCAACTATAATAGAGGCCCTGAGATTCATAACCAGGACGATAATAACAATTATACTTATCAGAATTTCGTGAGAAAGTGCTGATTCGAGTGTTCCGATTGTCTCTTTGATCAGACCAGTCCTGTCATAGAAAGGAACTACTGTAACTTTTGAGATACTGCCATCTGGTAATGTTTTCTGTGGTAAGCCTGATTCAATTTCCTTTATCTTATCTTTTACATTATTGATGACATCCATAGGGTTTGAGCCATACCGTGCCACAACTACAGCACCTACTGCTTCTGAACCTGACTTGTCGAGGCCACCACGTCTTGTGGCAGGGCCAAAAGCAACCTGTGCCACATCTTTTATACGGACAGGAACATTATTTCGAACTGTGACAACGGATAATTCAAGATCCTCCAGACTTTTTATATATCCGAGTCCCCGAATGATGTATTCAACATTATTCAGCTCAATTGTTTCAGCACCGATATCAAGATTGCTGTTCTTCACCGCATTCATCACATCCATTACCGAAACATTGTAAGCCTTCAGGGCATTTGGATTTAGATCTACCTGGTATTCTTTTACGAAACCACCAACAGATGCCACTTCAGAAACACCTTCAGCCGATGAAAGACTGTATTTGACATAAAAATCCTGAATAGTCTTGAGTTCGGATGGATCCCATCCTCCATTTGGGTTACCTGTTTTTGGATCACGTCCTTCAAGCGTATACCAAAATATTTGTCCTAAGGCAGTAGCATCGGGACCAAGTGAAGGTTGTACCCCTGCTGGTAATGTTCCGGATGGGAGGGAATTTAGTTTTTCAAGAATTCTTGACCGGCTCCAGTAAAACTCAACCTTATCTTTAAATATGATGTAGATGAATGACATTCCGAACATGGAAGTACTTCTTATAGTCTGAACACCCGGAATACCCAGTAAAGCTGTGGTTAACGGATAGCTTATCTGGTCCTGAATATCTTTGGGTGAACGTCCCATCCATTCAGTAGCAACGATCTGCTGATTTTCTCCAATATCAGGAATTGCATCTACAGGAACAGGATCTCTGGGTAAAAGCCCTGATTTCAGATTGAAGGGCATAGTCACCAATCCCATTACCACAAAAGCAATAAGAAATATAAAGGTGATCAGCCTGTTTTCCAGAAAGTATTTTACAAGTCGGTTAAACATAATTATAAGGAAATGAGAGTTATAAATTATTTTGCCCTATCATAATGGCAGCACCCTGGCAAAGCAGCATAAGTTTTATCATCAGCTTTGTACTTTTCGGTGTCATGACCTACTGAAGCAAATTTCTTGCTTAGTGCATCAACATTAGTTTTTGAAGGATCAAAAGTAACGGTTGCCAGTTGAGTTTTTGAATCCCATGAAGCACTTGTTGCACCCTCTTCCTTAGCTGCCTTTTCAATACGGGTCTTGCACATTCCACAATTTCCTGATACCTTAATTGTCTCAGTTTTCGGACCTGAAGTTTTGGTTCCTGTCTGAGCTGAAGCATTTGCTCCGATTGCAATTAACAAAACAACAACAGCGAATAATTTAATTGTTTTCATAATAATAATATGATTAAGTGAATGAATAATATTGATAAAATAGAAAGTTCAGACAATGCAATGCACTGTCTGTCTTATATTTTAAGAGATAAGATCAGATTCGGAAGATACACAGGACCGGACGGTCAACACTATTTGGATTAAAAGAACCATGCGGTTTGGACTGGTTATTTGTAATGTCGATAATTATCTTATTATCAATAGTATAGTCAATTGGAATAAAAATATTGTTTGTTAACGGTTGTCCTTGATAATCCGCATCATAAGTTGATGCAAAAAAGGTATTACAAATAGAAAAGGCAGTTAAAGTATTATCGCAGCAATGATGTCTGAGGGTTTGTTGCTGAGTATGACTTTCTACGTCATATTCCATGCCGCATGTAGCCAACTCACCTGTAAGTGAGATCTTTGTATCGGAAACAGAACCACCACAATAATGAGCAGCAAATTTTACACTTACCCCTGTAAAAAGAATCAGTATTATTAATGGTATGGATAGAATGGTCTTCATCTATACTAACAACAGTAAATAGTTACAATTGTTTTACAAAGAAACATATTTTTTTGAAATATAGTACTTTCTATCCCGCTGAAGTGGGATTTCGTCACTTCGTTCCTCAACTTTCTACTTTCTACTTTCTACTTTCTACTTTCTGCCTACTGCCTACTGCCTGTCGCCTGTACAACAACCTTAGTAACGATGGGAAGACTAACAGAAGCAGCGGCATCGCAATAATAAATCCTCCTATTACTGCTACTGCCAGTGGTTGCTGCATTTGCGCCCCAACCCCGACGCCAAGTGCCAAAGGAGTAAGTGCAAGAATGGCTCCGATTGCAGTCATTAGTTTAGGTCTGATACGGAGTGATATGGCGTAATTAATTGATTTATCTACATCTGATGTTGTTTCTAGCGTCGTAAGGAACTGGTTTACAGTGAAAATTGCATTCTCGGCAATGACTCCGACAATCATTATTATACCGGTATAACTCCCCACATTAAGCTGGATTCCTGTCAGATATAATGCGAAGATACATCCGCTGATGCCCAGAACCGAAATAAATATAATCAGCAAAGCAATCCCATAGTTCCTGAACAGGAAAAGAAGGATGGTAAAAACGAGAATTACTGCAATAATAAGGATCAGTAAAAGTTCACGGAAGGATGATTGTTGCTGCTCAAATGTTCCTCCATACTCAATGTAATAACCAGAGGGAAGCGGGATATTAGCGATAGTACCTTTTATTTCAGTTATAGCACTGCCTAAATCGCGGTTGTCGAGTCGGGCTGTCACTTCAATGTTGGATTTCAGGTCTTCACGTGTAAGTTCAGGATCACCTGATGATAATTCAACTTTTGCAAAGTATTGCAGAGGTCTGAATGAGCCATTGGGAGCAAAAATGGACTGATTTTTTATCAGGTCAATACTATTGTTCTTAAACCTTGTATTCCTCAGTAGTATTCTGAGCATTTGTTCATTTTCCTGAACCTGTCCTATGGCTAAACCCTCATTGCAAATTAAAAGCTGTGTCTGAAAATCCAGCGGTGTTATTTTATACTGTGCAAGTTTATCCTGGTCAGGCAAAATTGTAACTGACGGTCCATCGTATATAATGCCATTCATTATGTCGGCGACACCTTCGGTTTTTTTAAGGTTTTCCTGCACTTTAAGAGCTAATTTCTGTAATTCCGCAGGATTATCCCCAAATATTTTAATGACAATCGGCTGTGGCCTGCCAATTAAATCACCCAGCAGATCAGCTATTCTCTGACCAAATTCAATTTCCAGAGCAGGTGCAACTGAAGTAGCTTTAACACGCAGCTCGGAAATTACATCATCAGTTTTCCTTTTTGTTCCCTGTTTTAGCTGTATGAGGTAGTCGCCATAATTAGGAGGTATTATACCCGATGCCATGCTGATACCGGAAATCATATTTGTTCCGGTCCGTCTCATATATGTTTCTACATCGGGATGACTAAGCACTACTTTGTCTACTTCTTTCAGAATAGCATCTGAAGCATCGAGGGTTGTTCCCTGTGGGGCGATGTAATCGAGAACGATTGTACCTTCATCAAGCTCTGGTAAAAAGCCGGTTTCCAGCTTATTAATAATCAAAATGGAAGATATAACAAGAAGACCTATTAGACCAAAAGCAAACCAGGGTTTATTAAAGAACCAGACCAGCCACCATAGTTTTTGTCTTTTCGGTTTTTCTCCATTATTTGATGCTACCGGAACCTTTTTATGCGGTTTATATCCAAATAGCAGATGTAAAGCAGGTAATCCAATCCAGGTTGCAAGGAAAGAACATACCAGAGTTATTTCCATTGTAAGAGTAAGTTCTTTAAAAAAGCTCCCTGCAACTCCGCTCATCAAAACGAAAGGAAGAAAAATAACAATAGTGCTGAGTGATGATCCGATCATTGCCGGCAAGAATAATTTTATGGTTTCACGTACAACGGTATATTTATCCTTTTCCGGATTTTCTTCGTGTGTACGGTGAAGTTGTTCAATAATTACTATAGCATCGTCAATAATCAGTCCAATGGAAGCCGCAATAGCCCCTAACGACATAATATTCAGAGTAATATGTACGAAATGCAATACAGTTACTGTCAGAGCCAGTGTAACCGGGATTATGATGATGATATTCAGGCTGGCCCTGAATGAGCGTAAGAAAAGAATTACGACAATGATCGCAAGAAATAGTCCTTCATAAATGCTTCTAAGGACACTGTCAATTGAGCTGGTAACAAAAGCTGATTGGTTGTAATAGGGTTTCATAATCATCCCTTTTGGCAATTGTTTTTGAATTTCATTTGCCTTGAGGGTCACATTTTTTGCAAAATCAACCAGATTTACCCCTTTTTGTTTTACAAGATCTATCAGGACCGCATCATGTCCGTTTGCATTTATTCTGATAAAATCCTGCTGTTCTTCCAGGTCAACAGTAGCAATATCTGAAAGCCTTACTATCCGATTTCCATAATTTTTTATCACACTCTTTTTTAAATCTTCAATATTTTTAAACCGGGTATCGGTAAGAGAGAGATAAAGTCGTCTGTAATCTGATAATAAACCACTCGATTCTATGAAGTTAGTATTTCCCAAAGCATTAATTATGTCCTGTGGTGTCAACCCTGATTCTATAAGTTTCAGTGGGAGAGGGGATATCACAAATTCCTTGGTCTTTCCACCCCTGATGATTACATTGGAAATACCGGGTATCTGGGAGAACTGCGGCATTATTGTCAAAAGCGCCTTGTTTTTAAGTTCTATCTGACTGAATTTATCGCTTTCAATCGTAAAACCTATAACCGGGTAAATCGTCTGACTCATGGCTTCGGCAACGATATTTACAGATGAGGGCAGAATGTTTTTTATTTCATTGATACGTTCGTTCAGCTGAGTTTTGGCCAGATTTATATCGACGTTCCAGCCAAAGTATGCATCAATTGTACAGCTTCCCCGGTTTGTACTGCTCCTTACTGTTGTAATTCCGGTAACCCTTTTTATAGCAATCTCAAGTGGTTTGGTTACCGTAATCATCATCTTGTCAACCGGTTGCTCTCCATTATCAGCAATAATAGTTATTTTAGGGAATGTAACATCGGGGAACAAGGTTGACTGCATGTTGAG
>JGI24135J36437_1000345_pt1 | contig 14994 bp, 10 predicted proteins | sample BarGraNGADG00211_3_FD_36437 | JGI IMG/M metagenome (IMG submission 36437)
GCTCCGTTCGATCCCGCGCCGATTCGCGACGCCCGCGCAGCTGGACAGGCGAAATCGGGGATGCTCGTCTATGCGCTCGTAGACGAGGTGGCCGAGCGCTATCTCTCGCTGGTGGACACGCTGGAGGATGAGATCGACGAGCTCGAAGAGGGCGTCGAGAGCCTGGCCGCGGACGTCATCCGCGGCCGCATCTCGGAGCTTCGCCACGACCTGCTCCACGTTCGCCGCACACTCACACCCACGCGCGACTCCGTCCGGCGCGTGCTCGACGGAAGGATCGAGATCGGCGGCAAGCGCCAGTTCACACGCGAGGTCGAGCTGCACTTCGAGGACGCCTACGACAAGCTGCTGCGCGCGAGCGAGGGTCTCGAGCTGGCGCGCGACCTGGTCGCCGGGGTGCGCGACTACAGCCAGGCCAAGATCTCCATCGACCAGAACGAGGTGATGAAGAAGTTGACCGCGATTGCCTCGATGCTGCTCGTNCCGACCTTCATCGTCGGCCTCTACGGCCAGAACTTCCATCACATCCCCGAGCTCAGCTGGGGCTTCGGCTACTGGTGGGCCTGGGGCTGGATCGTGGCCACCACGATCTTCCAGGTCGTGTACTTCCGGCGCAAGCGCTGGATCTGACGCTAGGACTACCGACTCTGTTAGGAGACGACGGTCTCGAGCCGGTTTGCGCGCCAGGCCAGATAGGCCGAGGTGAAAATCGGGAGCACGAGGAGCGCAAGAGAAGCCGCCCACGCCCATAGAGTCGACGGCCCGGAGAAACTGATGGTGTTGCCGCCGCAGATTTCTCCGTTCTTGGTCGGGGTGCAGGTGACGGACTCGGTGCTGGAGTTACCATTGAATGGAGTGGCAAACATGGTCAGGAGTACGAGCGTGGTCAGGCCGCCCGGCACCACAAGCGTCCCGATCAACTTGTCGCGTAGCGTCCAGACCCTCGAAGTCCAGAGCAGCACCACGCCGACGAGCCAACCGACAATCACGATAAACCCGCCGATCAGGAGCAGAGGGATCGCCAACCATTCGTGCAGCCCGGCTCGAGTCGCCGGCGCCTGCCCCGTACCGGCCTCGGCGACGATCTCCGCCGGCTCGCCCAGGCGCTCGAGCACGTTCAGCGCCTCGGCCTCACCGGCGCCGGTCGGAAGAGCTTCGCTCAGATGCGACTCGATCTCCTCGATCAACTCCTTGCGCCGAGCGCGAGGAAGGTGCCGTGCAGCTTTCTTCAAGCGCTTCAAGTAATCGCGAGCGAGAGGTTGGAGCGAGGAGTCGTTCACTCAGCGACCTCCGCCCTGGTTGCGCGCCGGCCCAGATAGATCGCAGTGAGAACGGGAAGCACGACAAGCAAAATCAACAGCACGAGACCGAGGTAGTTGACGCCTCCTCCGGAACTGGTCTCGACGCAGTGATTAACCGACTTACCGACCTTCGGGCTGTTCGGGCCAACCGGCGTGCTCACGCTTATGCAGGAACCCGATCCGCCGGAACTCGAGGTGGCGGCGAAAGTCATAAGAAAGACACCGGTCGCCAATCCGCCCGGGACGACGAGAGTCCCGATCAATTTGTCGCGGACCGTCCAGATCCTCGACGTCCAGAGCAGCACCACACCGACAAACCATCCGACGATGAAGATGAAGCCGCCAGCCAGGAGCAGCGGAATCGCTATCCACTCGAGCAGCCCCGCCCGAGCCGGCGCCTGCCCTGTCCCGGCCTCGGCGACGATATCCGTGGGCTCGCCCAGGCGCTCGAGCACGTTCAGCGCCTCGGCCTCACTCGCGCCGGCCGGAAGAGCCTCGCTCAGATGCGACTCGATCTCCCCGAGCAGCTCCTTGCGCCGGGCGCGCGGCAGATTCGCGGCGGCCTTCTTCAGGCGCTTTAAGTAGTCCTGAGCAAGCGGGTGGAGTGCGGAATCGTTCATGCGGCTTTCTCCTGGTTGAGGAAGTGATCGACGGCGTCGCGGAAGCTCGCCCACTCGCCGCTGAAGGCCTCCAGCACGGCGCGACCGGAGGAGGTGAGTCGGTAATAGCGCCGGGGTGGGCCCGAGGGGGACTCACGCCAGCTCGTCTCGACCACGCCGGCGCGGCGCAGGCGGCTCAAAAGCGGGTAGAGCGTTCCTTCGCTGGTGACCATGCCGGGAACCTCGCTCAGCGTGCGCACCAGCTCGAAGCCGTAACGCTCGCCGTCGCGAAGGAGTGCCAGGACGCAGTACTCGATCACGCCCCGGCGAAGCTGCGAAAGTGTCCCTTGGTCTACTATGCGCTACATAGTACCTTGCCGTCCTACCAAGTCAAGGCGCCCGGTGTTTCTCTTGCCCTCACCGCAAACTAGAGCAGCAGGCTAACCCCACCCTCTTTATCGAGCTAGCCGTACCGCGAACGATCCGCACCCGTGTGAAGCTCGAACCGTGGACGGCCTCCTACACCGGCAATCCGTGCCAGGTGATGAAAGACGCGAGCGGAGGCGGATCGATCACAGCACGCTGGCCCGAGCACCGGAAGCGTCGAGTTCCTAACCCGTGAATCGGCGCTATTCACCCTCGTTCGTGACGGCTTTTCGAATCGCGCGTGTATTTAATCTGCCCCTCGACTACGTCTTCCAGTACCCGGACATCCCGGGAGAAGTCATGACCTCACCCAAGCGCCTCGCGAGAATCGCCGGCCTTCTCTACCTCGTCGTTGCCGTGTTCGCCTTGTTCGCTGAGATGTACGTGCGCTCCAGCGTCGTCAAGCTGGGAGATGCTGCGACCACGGCCGACAACATCCGCGCATCGGCCACGCTGTTCCGCGTCGGCTTCGTGAGCGACCTCGTGCAAGCCACGTTCTTCCTGTTCACGGCCATGGCCCTCTACCTGTTGCTGAAGCACGTCAACAAGGAGGTCGCCTCGGCGATGGTTGTCTTCGTTGCCGTCAGCGTCGCGATTATGTGCCTCAACCTGGTCAATCAGTTCGTTGCGCTTTCGATCGCCACCGGTCGCGAGCACACGAGCGCCTTCGGCCCCGAGGGTTCCGATGCACTGACGATGCTGTTCGTGGACATCCACCGCGACGGACAGCTCATCGCCCAGATCTTCTTCGGCCTCTGGCTCCTGCCGCTCGGCTACCTGGTCTTCAAGTCGGGATACTTCCCTAAGGTGCTGGGCGTCTTGCTGGCGATCGGATGCTTCGGCTACCTGGTGGACACCTTCACACGCTTCCTCGCCCCCAGCGTCGGGGCGAGCCTGTCGCCGTTCGTCATTGCACCTGCGGCAATCGGGGAACTCTCGTTCGTCGCATGGCTGCTCGTGAAGGGCGTGAATGTGCAAGACCGAGACGAACGCTCTCCAGCCGCGGCTTGAGCCTAATCCACACCGAAAGGATGCAATGTCTAACGAACTCAAGGGTCAGATGAAGACGATGAAGGCGTGGATCCAGGACAAGTACGGCTCGCCGGACATCCTCGAGCTCAAAGAGCGCGACCTTCCGACGGGCAACGACGACCACGTGTTGGTACGGATCCACGCGGCCTGCCTCAATCCCTACGACTGGCACATTCTGCGCGGGGATCCGTATCTGGTGCGGATGGTGGTAAAGGGCTTGCGCAAGCCGCGGCAGGCCTTCATCCCGGGCGCCGACATGGCCGGGGTGGTCGAGTCGGTGGGCTCGGCGGTCACGCGGTTCCGCCCCGGCGACGAGGTGTACGGCGAGGTCGACGCGGGATGCTTCGCCGAGTACGTGAGCGCGCGGGAAGAGAGGATCGCGCTGAAGCCGACCAACCTCACGTTCGAGCAGGCCTCGGGGGTGCCGATGGCCGCGATGACCGCGCTTCAGGGCCTACGGAATGTCGGGCGGATCGATGAAGGGCACAACGTCCTGATCAACGGCGCCGGGGGAGGCATCGGCACGTTCGCAGTGCAGATCGCTAAAACGTTTGGCGCCGAGGTGACCGGCGTGTGCAGCGCAGCGAAGGTGGACCTGGTTCGATCGATCGGCGCCGACCACGTCATCGACTACGCCGAGGAGGACTTCTCTCGAGGCGGGCAGCGCTACGACCTACTGCTCGACATGGTCTCGAATCATTCCTTGTCGGCGTCCAGGCGGGCGCTCACGAGCAAGGGGATACTCGTGATCGTCGGCGGGGTAGGCGGCGGTCGATTGCTCGGGCCTGGGGCACGAGTGCTCAGGGGAGTCTTGCTGTCGCCCTTCGTGAGTCAGCGGATCAAGACGTTCGTCTGCAAGCCGAGCAAGGACGATCTGGAGTTCCTGAAGGAGCTCATCGAAGCGGGGAAGGTCACGCCGGTCATCGACAGGACGTACCCGCTGAGCGAGGTTCCCGAAGCCATCCGGTATCTGGAAGAGGGACACGCTCAAGGAAAGGTCGTTATCTCGGTGGCTTGACCAAGGCCTCCCGTAAACCATGCGGCCGTCGATACGATCAACTCGTGCCCATCTATATCTGCCCCAACTGCAAGCAACGTTCGGTCGACGTGGACGGAGTCGAGGGCTTCTCGCGCGACGCGGTTGCCTGTCACAGCTGCGGCTTCGGCTTCCTGTTCGAGCTGATGGAGGACTACTACCCCGGCCCGAACACCGGCCTGGTGACCTGCGACCGGGAAGGGCGCGTGATCGCGATCGGGCGAGGCGTCTTCGAGCTGACCGGCTACGAAGAGACCGATCTGATCGGACGCGACGTGCGCGAGGGGCTCTCACTGAAGGCCGAGGGCGATCAGGACCCGATCGCGCTGGCGCTGGAGTGGGGCGTGCGACGCATCGGAGAGCCGATGGCCATGCGGGCGCGAAGTGGAAGCGAGAAGGCCGTCGTCTGCGATCTGTTCCCGGCCTATGACGACGACGGTGGATTGTTGGTCGCGCTGTCGCCGGCTAACGGTTCTTAGGACTCGAGCGTCCGGTCATCGTCGCTGAGGGACTTTTCTCTACGCCCGCCACCGAGCCACCCGCCCGCGGGGTCCTTCCACATTACTGCCCCGGGTCGGGAAAAGATGCGGCGATTGCGCCGACTTCGCACCAGTTCAGCACCGTGCTGCCGAAAGCTTTCAGTACCGCGGGTTCTCGCGAGCGCAGCCCACACCAATCAACGCAAGACGGCTCGATCTCAAGCCCGGCTGGACGGGCACAGATCCGCCACCACGCAGCGCTCGCAGACCGGGCGCCTCGCGTCGCAAACGCGCCTTCCATGCCAGATCAACAGGTGCGGGAAGAGGCGCCAATGCTCGCGCGGGACGAGGCGGATCAGGTCGCGCTCGATCTTGGCCGGATCCTGCTCGCGGGTCAGGGCGAGCCGTTGCGCCAGGCGGCGGACGTGGGTGTCGACGACGATGCCCTGCGCCTCACCGAGCTCGGCCGCGACGGCATTCGCGGTCTTCCGCCCCACTCCCGGTAGCCGCACCAGCTCCGCGACGCCGCGCGGCACGCGGCCCTCGTGCTCCTCCACGAGCACCCGCATCGCGCCGCGGATGGAACGTGTCTTCTGGCGGTAGAAGCCGCTCGCAAAGACGTCCTGCTCCAGCTCCTCGGCCGCGACCGCGAGGTAGTCCTCGGGGCGGCGGTACTTGCGAAAGAGGCGTTCGGTGACGCGGTTGACGTTCACGTCGGTGGTCTGAGCCGAGAGCATCACCGCGACGAGCAACTCGACGTCGTTCGAGAAGCGGAGCGCGATCTTCGCGTCGGGGTGCTCGACCGTGAGCCGCTCGATCAGCGGCACGATCCTTTTATTCGCTGCAGCAAGCCGGCGCCTGGCTTCGACCGTGTAGTCGCGCGGCGGCACCGGTACTTCAGCCCCCTGTGGGTTGGGCGACGAACCGCGGCGGCGCGCCCGGCAAGTCCATGCCGGCGCAGACGACGCCGTTCGCCGGGCAGTCCGAGCAGATGCGTTGAGCTGGAGTCGGCGCGAACTCGCCACGGGCCACCCGCTCGATCACCGCTCCGAGCTCGCGCTCCAACTCGGCCATCTCGCCGGCACGGAAACTGGCGCTGACGACCGCGTCCGGCTGCTCGAGGAAGGCGTATGCGACCTCCACCTCCTCGTAGCCGGCACGCAGGCAGGCGAGCGCGTAAACGAGCCGCTGCAGGCGGTACTCGCTCTCGACGATCTCCTCGGCGGGACGATCGAGCAGGTTGGTCTTGTAGTCGAGCACGAAGGCCTTCTCCTCAGCGAAGGAGACGACGTCGAGGAATCCGTTCACTAGCACCTCGTCGAGCTCGAAGACGAAGTTGAGCTCGGTCGCGAGCCGGGGCAGTCCGGCCATCCTCTTTGCCAACTCGGAGTCACAGTAGTTCGAGACCAGGCGCCCGATCCGCTCCAGGTTCTCGCTCGTTACCGACGCGTGGCGCGAGCGCACGCTGCGTTCGAGCTCGCCGGGAGACGGCGCTTCCGGAGCGGCCAGGTCGATCGTCTCGAGCAGCTCGTGCACGGCGCTGCCGAGCTCGGTGGCGACCAGACCGGCGCCGTCTGCTCCGGCGGCAAGCTGCGCCAGCGGCTTCATTCCGCAGACACGCTCGGCAAAGTAGCGATAAGAACAGCTCTCGAAGCTGCTGAGCGAGCTGTAGGAAAGCCGGCGCGGTTGTTGCAGGGGTGGCGAAGGAAGCGGCGCGAGTGGNTCGAGCGGCGCGGTCGAGGAGACGGGCTCGACGGCCGCCGCCAGACCCTGCTGGAAGAAGGAGAGCTGGGCGCCGGGGTCGATCTTCTCAGTGGCGGCGGGCGCGGGCCGCTCGGTCTGAGGCGCAACACGATCGACACGCACGAGCAGGCTCGATTCGCCGCAGGCGATCTGCAGGGGCTCCGTCCCCTCCCCCTCCAGTACGTCGGTATCGAGGCGTTCGAGTATCCATCCGATCGGCGTCTGGCCGTCGGCCGAGCTCTCCGAGTCGATCGCCCCGGAGACGATCAGGCGCTCGATCGCACGCGTCATCGCGACGTAGTAGAGGCGCCTTCGCTCGGCATCCTCCTGCTCGGCGTCGAGCTTGCACAGCTGCTCGTAGCCGAGCGCGGGATGGCGCCTGGCGCCGCTCGGGTCGGCGACGCGGAAGCCCAGGCGCCCGTCGGGCAGGCAGAGGATCTCGTCGGAGGAGGGACGAGGTTTTCCGCGCCCGGCGTCGGCGACGACAACCACCTTGAACTCCAGCCCCTTGGCGGCGTGGATGGTGAGCAGTCGCACCGAGTCGGAGCCTTCCTCCTCGGCCGGCGCCTCCTGGGCCGAGGCTCCGGCGGCGCCGAGGTCGGTGACGAAGCGGACGAAGCCCTCGATGTCGGGCCCGCGCAGCTCCTCGAAGGAGCGCGCCATCCGCGCCAGCTTGCGCACGTTGGCGTAGCGCTGGCGCCCGTCCCACTGCGCCAGTAGTGCCAAGTCGTAGTCGTGCTCGCAGACGATCTGCTCGCAGAGCTGTTCGAGCGATAGCACTTCCGAGGCGGCGGCCAGACGCTCGTAGCGCTGGCGGAAGGCACGGAAGAGACGCTCGTCGCCGGCCGCGAGACCCGGCGGCAGGCCGCGTTCGAGCCCGCAGAAGAGCGGACGCCTGGGCGCGGCGCGCCTGAGCAGGAAGAGGGCGTCGTTCGAGACCCCGACGAAGGGCGAGGCGAGCACGGTGCAGAGCGCCTCGTCGTCGTAGCGGTTGTGGAGTAGGCGCAGATAGCCAAGCAGGTCGAGCACCTGCTGCTGGCCGTAGTAGCCGCGACCGGTGGCGCGGTAGGTGGGAAGACCGAGACCGCGCAGCTCCTGCTCGTACAGCTCGGCGTCGGTTCCTGCCGCAAACAGGCAGACGATCTCGCCCGGAGCGGCCTCGCCGCTTTCGACCAGCTCGTTCACACGTGCGGCGATGTGGCGAGCCTCGGCGCGACGCCAGTCGNTCGCGGAGCCGTAGCTCGCCTTGTCGGTCACCAGCAACTCGACGGCCGGGCCCTCCAGCGGGGCAAACTCGGTCTCCGCGGCCGTCAGCGGCCGGTAGCCGGCGCCGAAGTCCTGCGCGAAGAGGTGGTTGACGACACCCAGCACCTCGGGGCGAGAGCGGTAGTTGAGCGTCAGATCGAGCACGCCGCCCGACTGCGAGCGGCGCTCGCGAAAGACGTCTACGTCGGCGTGGCGGAAGCGGTAGATCGACTGGAACTCGTCGCCGACGAAGAAGAGCTCCTCGACCCCGGCGGCGCCTGCCGCCGATGCCACCCCGACCTCGCCCGCGAGCAGGTCGATGATCTCGCACTGCAACCGGTTCGTGTCCTGGAACTCGTCCACCATGAGCGAGCGGAAGCGCAGACGCTCGCGCTCCAGCACTCGCGCGTCGCTCTTCAGGAGATCGCGCGTGTAGAGCTGCAGATCCTCGAAGTCGAGCGCCGAGGCGGCGTCCTTGGCCGCGCGGTAAGCGCGGTCGAAGGCCTCGAGCAGCTCCTGCAAGAGGTCGCGGTCGTGCAGCGCCAGCTCGTCCCAGGCCGTCTGTTCGAGCGCCGTCCTGGCCTGCTCGTAGCCCTCCGTTCGCTCGCAGCGCCTGACCTTAAAGGCGGCCAGATGAAGAAAGGCCTCGCTGCCCGGATGCGTGTCGAGCAGCTCGAGCAGCTCGCGCGCCAAGGTCCGTGTTTGCTCGGGTGCCTCGTCATCCACGGCGAGCGCCTCGGCCTCCGTCCTCAGGGTGGCTTCGGGCTCGCTGCGCGGCGACGCTCCCGAGAGCTCGAGCTCGAGCGCGCGCCCGGCCGAGCGCAGGGTCTCGTGCGCCGAGATGATCATGCGCTCGAGCCCGCGGCGTCCGTAGGAGACGACGAGCGTCGTCCGCTCGGCCTCGCCGCTCGCGCAGAACTCCTCCAGCGCCGCCACGAATGCCTCGCGCCCGAGCACCAGCGACTGTTCGGCGTCGAGCACGCGGAAATGCGGATCGACGCCGGCCGCCACGGCGTTCTGGCGTAGTAGCCGGTTGCAGAAGCCGTGGATGGTCGAGATCCAGGCGCCGTCGAGCTCGCGGGCGAGATCGGAACGTCCCCTCTCGTGCAGGGCCGCGCGGATGCGACTGCGCAATTCACCGGCGGCGCGATCGGTGTAGGTGATGACGAGCAGGGATTCGACGGGCAGCCCGCGCTCCACCACCGAGCGGCAGAAGCGCTCGACCAGCACCATCGTCTTGCCGGTACCGGCGCCGGCCGAGACGAAGACCAGCCCGGAGGCCTCGATCGCGCGCTGCTGCTCGGGATTGGGACTGCGCAAGCTCATCTTCTCGCCACCCGGCAAAGCGGCGCGAGCCGGCACCAGCTCGGGCAACGACCCCAGTCACGCCGGCTTTCATCTGTCTCGTTCGGACGCACGTCCAAGCCAAGCGGATCGTGGCGCACATCACCCGAGCGAATGCGCCCGGCGAAGGAACGCGCGGTCGCGGTCGCCCACTCGACCTTGGCCCAGAACTCGTCCTCTTCGAGATAGTCGCTGGAGACGAAGCCGGGCACGCCGTCCTCGCGCGCCTCGGCGCGCAGGAGCCCGCGCGCGGGCCGCTCGCCCGCCAGCGCCCGGTAAACGCCCCCCAGCGGCTCGACACCGATCAAGTCTCTGAGCACCAGCAGATAGAGCGGGAGCTGGAGCTTGATCTCGGCCTCGATCTGGGCGGCCGACTGGGCCGTCCTGCCCGACTTGTAGTCCTGGACCAGTCCACGGGCGGCGAAGGGGTCGAGGTCGATGCGGTCGATCTTCCCCGAGACGGTGAGATCGCCGAGGTCGAGGCCGCGCTTCAACTCCGCCGCAGAGCGCTCGCTACCGAAACCGACCTCGAAGCGCTTCGGCACCAGCGGCAGCTGCGAAGACGCCTCGCTCCTGATGAACTGCTCGAGGTCGCGCCAGAGCCCGGCCTCCAGCTCCCGGAGCTCCAGCTCGTCGAGCTCCAGCCGCACCTGGCCCGCGATCGCGCCCGACAGGCATTCGCGCATGAACTCGAGTTGCTGCTCGAGCCTGCTCTGCTCGACCCTGTCGGCGCCGAAGCGCTTCGGCAAGCCCGAGAAGAAGCGGTAGAGAGCCTGGTGGGCGACCGAGCCGCGCAGCTTCGCATCGACCTCGCCGTCGATCTCGCGCGGCGAGACGATCCGCTCGACGAACCATATCTCCGAGCAGGTGCCGAAGGCCTCGAGCTCGGTGACCGAGAAGGTGCCGCGCGCCCGCAGCTCCTCGAGCACCACGGGGTTGACGAGCTTCGAGGGCCGCTCGAGGGCGTTCAGCGCGCGATCGAGCTGCCGTTCCCAACCGTTCGCCCGGGCGAGTGCTCGCGCCTCCGCGGGCTGCGAGGAGGCCAGCGCGGCCAGCGAGCGCAGGCGCTCGCGCTCGTTCGGCGCCTGGGCGGCCTCGTCCCAGACGAGCTTCGAAAGCGAGCGACGCTTCGTCCAGCGTTCCACCTCGGCGGCGGGGAAGAGCTCGCGCAGCTCCTCCCAGAAGGGGCTTGCCTGCCGCGGCGAGCCGTCCTCGCTGGCCGATTCGCGCACGAGAGAAAGCCTTTCGTGGGCGCGCGTGCAGGCGTTGTAGAAAAGAAAGCGGTCGCGCTCCAGCTCCTCGGCCGGCGGCGGCGTTGTCATCTTCTGCTCGAGTTGCTCGCGCGCCTCGTCGTCGAGTAGCCGATGCTTGGAAGAGCGGCGCGGGAAGCTGCCTTCCTCCAGCCCGATCAAAAAGACCGCCCTGAACCTGCGTGCCCTCGTCTGCAGTAGATCGCTGACTACAACACGCCCGGGCTCATCGGCCGAGCCGATGCGAACGGGCGCGCGCTCCAGCGCGGCCACGAGATCGTCTCGCTCGAGCGATTGACCACTCAGCTCCTGCCAGCCCTCGAGCTCGTCCAAGAGGGTGCGAACGCTTTCGAAGGCGCGCAGATCGAGGCGAGCTCGTTCCGAGGCGGGCGGGCCCTCGAGGCCGTAGGCGCGCTGCAACATCAACGCGGCAAGCTCCCGCACCGCCTCGAGCGGCGCCTGCGCGTCCGCCAGCAGCTCCAGATCGGCCAGCTGCCGGCCGTTCCTGAGCGCGGCCAGCTCCGATTCGATGCGACCCGGGCTGTGTACCGCGCGGCCACGCAAGCGCCCTTCGAGGAAGTCGGCGGAAGGTCGGGTCACCTCCGAGTAGGGAGAGCGCACGAAGGAGAAGAGATCCGAGCGCTCGCCGCCGAGCCAGGCGAAGCGAAGCAGTCCGGAGAGGGCGTGCCCGTACGGAATCTGAGCCAGCTTGACCCGGCCTTCGAGCACGTAGGGAAGCCCGTAGGACGAGAAGGCTGTTTCCAGCGAAGCTCGCCGCCTTTCCAGCGACGGGCAGATCACGGCAATCTCCTCGGCCTCGACTCCTTGTCTGAGTAGAGCCAGCGCCTCCTCGGCCACGAGCTCGAAGGCCGCGCGCGAGCCCGAGGCCTCGAGAAAGCGAACGGCGCCTTCGATCGGCGGCGCGACCGCTTCAGCGGTCTCAAATAGCCTGCGCTCGATGAAGGCCAGTGCCGGGTGCGCGTACTCGCTCGAGCGCGCCGGCAGCTCGGTTATCCGTCCAGATGCGCGACGAGCAAGCTCCTGCTGGGTGCGCGCGAGCGCGGCAAAGGCAGCCCGCCCAGGCTCGTAGGGGAGCGCCACAGTGACCTCCGCGCGGGCGGCGAGCGCATCGAGCAGGCGCCACTGAGCGCCCGTCAGATCCTCGAAGCCATGAACGAAAAGCGGGCGCTCCGGGGGCCAGGCGTCCGGCTCGGCACTCAGGCGCTCGGCGATGAGCCAGCGCTCGAGCTCGCGATCGACCAGGCCCAGCTGCTCGAGCCGATCCAGGTAGAGCGAGTAGAGCGAGCCCAGCTCTCCGGTCACCTGTCCCGGCTCGATCAGTGCCGACTCGAGCTCAGCGAATCCCTCAACGAGCGCATCGACAAAACCGCCGAAGCGAGCCGAGCGCGAAAAGGAGCTCAGCTCGGCTCGATCGAGAAGCGAGCGGACGAGCAGGCGGCGCTCGGCATCACTCAGCGCGCCTCGCGCACTCGCGCCGTCGTCGAGCTCTCGGAACAGGTCGTCGAAGGTTCCAACCCGGCCGGCAAATAGCGCATCCGATCGCTTCAGGAGATCCCGCTGCAGGCGCGCGATATCGCCGGCGTTCGGAACGATCAGGAAAGGGTGCCGATCGAGTGCCGCCGAGAACTGCTCGAGCAGCCTTTCTACCTTGCCGGCATTGGCCGGCCCGACGAGAAGGTTTAGCGGCACCGGTTCATCGTAGTCCGCGCCTGTCGAGCGCCGGGCTTCATCTCGTCACGGGGGCTGAATCGCGGCCAAACGAGATGAGGGACGGTTGCCCGCCCCTCATCGATACCTGCAATAAAGCTCTTCTTTAGGCAGTAACGCTCTTGGGGCGGCGACCACGACGGGCGACCGCATGCCCGGGCATATCCTGGGCACAAACCTCACAGAGGTCGGCCTGCTTCGCGCCGCGCCGCGCATCGGCGTACGTCAAACGAAGCGTAGACCCCTTACCCTCGTCGATCTCTTTGCTGCAGCTATCACATACGAGCACAGTTTTTCGAGCCACGAAATCCTCCTACTTAATTGGAACAACACGTTTATCGTAGCGAAAACGACCGGTTAGTAAAGCCCATCCTTTCTCTTACGCGAAAGCCGGGAATCCTACGCAGAGTGGTTTACGCGCTTTCCCTATGGCAAATAGGCATTAGGAACTAAATCGATCTATGCATTTCTCGAGCCCTACCCATTGCGAACGACGCGAAACCAAAGAAGCGAGAGATTCGGCCCGCCAAGATCGCTACGATGGCGCCGTGAAGAAACGATCACTAGCCGTACTGGAAGGCGACGAGACCGGGCAGGAGTTGCTGGAGCAGACGCTGCGAGTGCTCGCGCCGGAGACAATCGGTTTCGAGCTCGAGCTACAGCACTTCGATCTTTCACTCGCCAACCGGCGCGCGAGCGCTAACGCGGTCGTCTCGGAAGCCGCGGCCGCCATACGCGCGCTCGGCCTGGGTCTGAAGGCACCGACAATCACGCCTGAGAAATCCGGCGACGTCGGCTCCCCAAACCGCATCCTGCGCGAGGAGATCGGCGCCCAGGTGATCGTCCGTACCGGCCGGCGCATCCCCGGNGTGGCTCCGATTACGAAGGTTCAAGCGCCGATCGCGGTCGTGAGAATGGCCGTCGGAGACGCTTACGGCGCCGAGGAATGGCGCGAGGGCGAAGGCGACGCCGAGGTCTCATATCGGAAGGAACGCATCGAGCGCCGCGTCTGCCATGCGGTCGCCGAATTCTCCTTCCGCGAAGCCGAGAACATGGGCGCAACTGTTTTCGGCGGTCCCAAGTTCACCGTCAGCCCTGTTTACGAGGGAATGTTCAAGGAAGAGCTCGACGCGGCGGCGAAAAGGCACCCCGAAGTCACCTACGAGCCGCAACTGATCGACGCGACCTTTGCGCTCCTGCTCGGTGTCGAGGGTCAATCGCTGGTGATACCGGCGCTCAACCGCGACGGCGACATCCTCTCCGATCTCGTATTGCCGATGTTCGGATCGATCGCGGGAGCGGAATCGCTGGTCGCCGCGCTCGATGAAAACTACGTTCCCGTGCGCCTGATGGCCGAAGCGCCNCACGGTACCGCACCCACTCTGCTCGGTAAAGACACGGCCAATCCGCTGGCCATGATCCTCGCNGCGGCGGCGCTTCTCACGCACGGCGACGAGGCAATGGAGGCGGCCGGAAAGGCGATTCGCCAGGCTTGCCTCGACGCCGTTCAGGCCGGCGTTCGCAGCGCAGATCTCGGCGGCACCTGCAGAAGCAGCGAATTCGCCACCGAGGTCATCGCCAGAGTGCGCACGCTGCTCTCGCTTTGAGCCAAACTCACCCCGCGAGCTGCCCCTTGTTCTCGCTCGGGCCGACGTTTTCGGACCGCTCCCGGCGCTGATCGAAATCAGCACCGTCGAAATCGATCAGGGCGATTTTGGCCTGCCGCAAACCGGCATCAGGACTGAGATCGGTTGCCACTGTGGAAGGTGTGCTTCTTTCCGCTAGAGTCAGCGCCGTGAGGATTGGAGTGCCCAAGGAAACGGCCGCCGGCGAGGCGCGCGTTGCGCTCGTGCCGGAGGTCGTCGCCAAGCTGACCGGGCAGGGGCTCGAGGTCGTAGTCGAGAAGGGCGCGGGGGTCGCCGCCGCCTTCACAGACGCGGCCTACAAGGAAGCCGGCGCCACGCTCGCCGGCGCCAAGGAGGCCCTCGGCGCCGACATCGTCGCCAAGGTCGCCAAGCCGAGCGCCGCCGAGATCGAGCTGCTCAAGAAGGACGCCGTCCTGATCGGCTTCTTGCAGCCGCTCACCGACAAGAAGGGAATCGACGCGCTGGCCAAGCAGGGAGTCGTTGGCCTGGCGATGGAGTCGGTCCCGCGCATCACGCGCGCTCAGTCGATGGACGCACTCTCCTCTCAGGCCACCGTCGCCGGCTACAAGGCCGTGATCATCGCCGCCAACCGCGTCCCGAAGCTCTTCCCGATGTTGATGACGGCAGCCGGAACGATCGCGCCGGTCAAGCTGCTCGTGATCGGAGCCGGCGTCGCCGGACTACAGGCAATCGCGACGGCTCGCCGCCTCGGCGCCGTCGTATCGGCCTTCGACATCCGCCCGGCCGTCAGGGAAGAGATCGAGAGCCTCGGCGCCATGTTCCTCGACCTCGGCGTCGTCGGCGAAGCGACCGAAGGCGGCTACGCGAAAGAGCTCACCCCCAAGCAGCAGAAGCAGCAGCAGGCCGAGCTCGAGAAGCGCATCCCGGATTTCGACGTCATCATCACCACCGCCATGATTCCCGGTCGCCCGGCGCCGAAGCTGATCCCGGCCGACGCGGCCGAGGCGATGCGGCCCGGCTCGATCATCGTCGACCTCGCCGCCGAGAGCGGCGGCAACTGCGCGCTGACCGTCGCGGGCGAGATTGTCGAGAAAAACGGCGTCACCGTCGTTGGCGAGACCAACCTGCCGAGCGAGATGGCCTTCCACTCCAGTCAGCTCTATGCGCGCAACGTCGCCTCGCTGCTCGGGCTGCTCGTCAAGGA
>JGI24135J36437_1000346_pt1 | contig 14969 bp, 10 predicted proteins | sample BarGraNGADG00211_3_FD_36437 | JGI IMG/M metagenome (IMG submission 36437)
GAAGAAAAGCCTTTTTAGCGATTACAAATTCTGGATTGAAAACCTGTTCAAGCTTTTTGATAAAAAAATCAGCGGTGCCATGACTGTAAAACAAAATCCAGCTAATAAAAAACACTTTGCTGACGGCAATGCTTTTGAAACTGAATTGATTTACACTAACGCCACCCTTAATTTCAGCCTTGCGCCTTTTTTTGTTTTAAATGATGAGCAGGTCTTTTCCCTGACACGGACGGCTGCTAACGGTATTATTTACAGCAACATGGTCAGTGGCGTCGAAATGGTTATAAACGGTGACGGCATATATCAGAAAATTTGTGAATTTTATCTGGCCAATTTTTGTTTTGCCGATCTGGAGTTTCTGCAGCCGCGATTAAAAAAGGCTGAGAGCGGGTATCTGGGCAAATGGCGCGAAATTGAGGCGGCTTACCGTCAGCAGCAGCTGAAACTGTTTGCTGAAAGTCTGCTATTGCTCGAAGAAGCCGCTTTTGAAGATTTCAATATGCCGCTGATTTATCTTTTGCAGATAAAAAATTTAGCAAATTTAAACCGCAATCTGGAAATGAAACGCTTGCTGCAGAAATTTCTGCTTTTTTATCCCTTCTATGCCGAAGGGCAGGAAATGATAGGTGATGTATATTGGCAGGAAGAAAATGTGGAGTTGGCTTTGAGTTTTTATGAGAAAGCGCTATTGATCGCGCAAAGCAAAAATTTGGGCGAAAAAATAAAAAAAATCAGAGAAACGATTGACAAGGGCAAAAGTAAACCCGAAATCCAGAAAAATGATGCTTTTTTTGACATTACCGAAACAGTTATCCAGAAAGAAGAAAGAATCATCGGCCGCAGCAAGGAACTCCGCCAGATGATTGAAATTTTGATCTCCAATTCTAAAAGAAACCTGCTTTTAATTGGCGAAAGGGGAGTCGGTAAATCGGCCCTAATCCGCCTGCTGGCCCAGAAAATCATTTTTGAAGAAGTCCCGCCGGCGTTGAAAGATAAAAAAATCAAAGAAATCAATTTTGTTTCCCTACTCACCGGTTCCAAATACCGCGGTCAGTTTGAAGAAAAAGTCCTGAAAATTTTGCAGGAATTCAAATCCCAGAATTCCATCCTGGTTCTGGAGGACATTCATTTGATGATGTCCACCGGATCGGCCAGGGGAACATCCCTGGACCTGGTCAATATCCTGAAAAATTTTCTACGCGACAATTCCATCCAGGTAATTGCCACAACCGATTATGAGGAATATAAAAACACGATTGAAAAAGACAATTCGCTGCTGGGGTATTTTCAAAAAATCATTGTCAATGAACTGTCTCCGGAAGGTACCAACAAAATCCTGAAAAACCTGGTCAATTTGTTTAATACCGCCGATAACCTCTTAGTTTCAAACCAAATCATCGAAGACATTGTCGAGAGCGCCAAAAGGGATATCCGGGAACGGAAATTGCCTGATTCGGCTATCATGTTGCTGGAAAGGTGCATCGCCAAAGTCAAGTTAAAAAATATTATCACTCAGGCCGGGCCGCATAGAATCGAGGAATCCGATGTAGTCGAAGTTCTTGCCGATATAGGCAATCTTCCCGAAACCAACATTTCCATTTCTTTAAAAAACCGCTTGCTCGCCTTGCCGGCCAATATTTTAAAAAGGATTGTCGGCCAGGATGAAGCCATTGCCAAGATGGTTTCATCGGTGATCACTTCCAAGTTGGGTTATGATGTCAAAAAGAACCGGCCGCATGGTGTTTTTATGTTTATCGGCCCGACCGGAGTAGGAAAAACAGAAACAGCCATCGCCTTGAGTGAAGCTTTGTATGGTAGCCAGGATTACCTGATTCGCATCGACATGTCGGAATATATGGAAAAATTCACCTATTCGCGCTTTGTCGGGGCGGCGCCCGGCTATGTCGGGTATTATGACGCCAACCAGTTGACCGACAAGGTGCGCCAGAACCCATATTCCATAATCTTGCTCGATGAAATTGAAAAGGCTGACGCGCAATTGCTGAATATCTTTCTGCAGGTATTCGACGCCGGCCGCCTGACCGATGCCCGCGGCAATGTGATCGATTTTTCCAAAACCACGATAATTATGACCTCCAATATCGGCACGGCTTTGTTTTCCAAGGCCAATATGGGATACAAGAGTAATTTTGAAGGGGCCAATGTCTCCCGGGCCACACTGATCAAATCCCTGAAAAAATATTTTTCCCCTGAATTCCTCAACCGTATCGATGAAATTATCATTTTCAGACACTTGCATGATGACGATATCAAGGCCATTATTGACATTCATCTGCGGGAAATCCGTCACGATTTAGAAAAACAGGGTAAAGATTTGGTCATTAAAGATGATGTGCTGGACTCAATCGCCCGCAAGGGCTATTCGCTCGAATACGGGGCCCGCAACCTGACCCGCGTCATGAAAAAGGAATTGCTGGAAAAAATCGCTTACCTTTCTTTGGAAAAAGAATGGAACGACGCCCGCTATCTGATCTGTCGCTTGATCAACGATGAAATCGAGATTGCTCTTGAACCGACCGATGCCACTGTTTCATCACTGCCCTTGCTCATTGACGAAAACGAGAATAAGCAAGGCAAACCAAAACTTTAAATTCCTTTTAAGTTTGACCTGCCAACAGTTGCAAATATTCGGCCGGGGCTTCACGGATAGCGATGCCGATGTTGCTGGTATTTTGACTTGAGGTTGTTTTATTTATCCAGCGGACATCGCCTTGTAAATCGATGACTTTGCCGCCGATTTGCAGTTTGATTGAAACGAGTTGATTCTTTGGAGTTGAACTCATGGAAATTTGAATTCCGCTCTCGGAAATATCGACGATAATCGCCGGTCTTTCTTCCAAGCTGGAGAGCATTCTCTTTCTGACGCGTTTTTCTTTTCTTTTTTCCATAAACAACCTCCAACAGAATTGGTATACCTACCATTAGCGATATCGCAGTATTATAATTTATTTATTTTTTTATTGCAAAAGTGGTGGCGAGGGATTGAATTTTTATGCCGTCGGCCAGGAGCAGGAAGGCGGCGATCAGCACAACGAGGCAACCCCCGGGAAGGAGGATCAAAGCGGGTTTGACAAATATATGGCCGCGGCCAGCGTCGATCATCTGCCCCAGTGTAGGCAGCCGCGGATCGAGTCCCAGGCCGAGAAAATTCAGGCTCGATTCAAGCAATATGACCCCGGCGATACCCAACACGGCTTGGGTCAGCAGCAAGGGAAATATCAAGGGCCCCATGTGACTGGAGGCGATGCGTAGTGCTGAGGCGTTAAAGTTCCTGGCGGCCAGGATGAATTCCTTGTCCTTGGTTTTTAAAACTTCGCCGCGCACCAGTCTGGCGTAAGTGACCCAGCCGCTGAATACCAGCGCCAAAACAAGGTTGAAAATACCAGGGCCCCAAAAAGCCACCAGGGCCAGAGATAGCAGAATGCCCGGAAAGGCCAGGATGAGATCGGCGCAGCGCATGATGCAAGCATTCATAAGGCCGCCCTGCCAGGCGGCCGCAAAACCGAGCAGGGCGCCAATGACTGCCGAAATGAAAACAGTTGCCAAGGCAATGGTCAGAGAAACTAAAGTTCCGAAGGCCAGGCAGGAAAAAATATCCCGGCCCAGAGCGTCGGTGCCAAAAACATGTCTAACCGAAGGCCCTTGCAAACGCTGGTGGATATCCAGTCGCAAACTGATGCCGTTGAATAACGTTCCGGCTGCAAGGGAAATACCGATTCCAGCGAGTAGGAGAATGCCCAGTTTAAAATGCAAGTTTTTCTTATTAAAAGTAATCATAACGGATTCTGGGATTAATGAATGGATAAGACAAATCAACCATGAGGTTGAGCAAGAGGTACAGGGCAGCCAGGAAAAGGGCCACTCCTTGGATCATTGGGAAATCTCGTTGGCGAATGGCCGTGATTAAGAGAGTGCCAATACCCGGCCAGGAAAAAACACTTTCAATGACAATTGTTCCGCTCAACAATGCTCCCAGTTGCAAGCCCATGATAATGATGATGGGAATCATGGCGTTTTTTAAAACATGACGGGAAAAAATGTGAAATTCAGAAAGTCCCTTGGACTGAGCCAATAAGACATAGGGTTGGCTCAATTCTCCGGCTACGGCGGTGTGAATCATGCGCGTCAGGAAGGCACTGAGGGAAATTGCCAGGGTTGCCGCCGGCAAGATCAGAAACTCAAATCCGCCGCTGCCCGATATGGGAAGAAATTTCAATTGGACCGAAAATAAAATGATTAACAGAATTCCCAACAAAAAACCGGGAATGGCCAAACCGATGGCCGAAAAAATCATGCTTAGCGCGTACCAGATGCTGTTTTTTTTAAAAGCAGCCAGGATACCGAGAGGGAAGGCGATCAGCCCGGCCAAGGTCATGGCGGCAAAAGTCAGGATAGCCGTATTGGGGAAATATTTCATTATAGCGCTAACAACTGGTTTGCGGTCAATAATGGATTCGCCGAGGTCCAGGAAGAGCAATTTTTTAATAAAGTGCACATATTGTTCGGCCAAAGGCCGATCTAATTTCAGGGCCCTCTGTAACCGTAGGACATCTTCAGAACGGGGCATTTTACCCAGCATCGATACCACTGGGTCACCAGGAATGGTGTGGACCAGAAAAAAAATCAGGCTAGCGGCAGCCCATAGAAAAATAAAAAACGTGCCTACTTTTTTCAGCAGCAAGGCTTTCATTTTTTTATATTATATTTTTTCAGCATATTGAAAAGGGCCATGCGGCTGATTCCCAGTTTTTCGGCGGTTTTATTTTTATTCCACTGGGTCTCGTTTAAGGTTTTTAGCAGTAATGAACATTCGAAATTTTGGCGCGCGTTTTTCAAACTGAATTTCTTTTTTTCCATTTGCGCAGGGTTTTCCAGGTCGGGATTGAAGGTGATCATTTTTTTGATTTTGGATTCCAGCTCACGCACGTTTCCCGGGAAACAATCGTTTTGAAACATATCGGCAATGCCCTGTAATTTCAGCGGGTCGAGTGTTGGATAACCGAATTTTTTAAGGAAATATGCGACCAGCAACGGGATGTCCTCACGCCTTTCCCTTAAAGGCGGGATATTGATGGTCAGGTCTTGCAGGCGGTAAAACAAATCTTCCCGGAACAGGTTTAAAATGATTAATTCCTTTAGGTTTTTATTGCTGGCGGAAATCAAACGGATATCGATTTTAATGGTTTTGTTTTCACCCAAGCGACGTATTTCTTTTTCTTGCAAAACCCGCAGCATTTTTGCCTGCAGGTTCAAAGGCAAATCGGCGATTTCATCCAAAAAAAAAGTGCCGCGGTCAGCTGCTTCCAGCAAGCCGACACGGTTTTCGGAGGCGCCGCTGAAAGCGCCTTTTTTAAAACCAAAAAGTTCGGCTTCCAGCAGGGTTTCGGGTAGCGCCGCGGCATTGACTGAAATAAAAGGCTGGTTGGCTCTGGGGCTGAGCAAATGGACGGCATTGGCCACCAGTTCTTTACCGCTGCCACTTTCACCGGTAATCAGCAGGGAAAAATCTACCTTGCTGATTTGGGCAATCAACCGCTTCATTTCTTTGATTTTTTCTGATTCGCCGATGATAAAATCAAGTTTTTCATGGATTTGGTATTCGTTTTCAAAAAAATTTTGAAACAGAACCGCGAATTTATTTAAAACTTCCTTGTTCCTTTCGAAAAAATTTTGGAAATACAATTCTCCATCCTTGAAGGCGATGACCATACTGGCGAAAAGATGATCGTTTATGGGCCATTGCATCATTTTTGTGTTGGCGAAGGGATAGAAAAATTTTTCCTGGCTGTTGAATTTTATTTTGATTTCCGACAGATGGAAGTTTTGCTGCTCCGCGTTCCGGCTGACATATTGTATCATTTCTTCTCCCAATTCTTTGAAAAGACTCGAATTGGAAAATTTGAACAGCAATTGCCCCTTTTCATAAATATGCATGGTCAGCCAATCAACTTTTAGCGATTTGTTGATTTCATATAAAAAACTGCTGAAAAAATCCTCGGGAAGTCGCCATTGCCTGTAATTTTCCACTAAACGGGCGTCGTCAAAAAGATGGCAACGATTTTCATTTTCTTCTAAATTTATCCGCAGTTGATTTAGTTTTGCTGAGATTTTTCTTTTATTCATGGAGAAAAAATCGTGCATCGCCAAAAAGNATTCTTTAGACAGACTGCTGATGTTTTCTTTATCGGCTGTCAGGTCAAAATAGATATACCAGTATTCATAGTAATAGTAATTTTTTGATTTTTCGGACAATTCCCGGGAAACTTCCTTAAATTTGCCGAGCCATTCTTTTTTTTTCAACTTCTTCAATAACATGGCCAGGGCTGCAAACTTGGTTTTTTTTGATTTGATAGCGGTGAGCTGTTTTATAATTGCTGATTCCTGACCTTCATCGGCGGTTAGATCTCGGAGTTGGCATATCTTCCAGACGATTTTTTGATCACCATTAAACCATTTAACCCCGGGCGTGAACGGATCAATTGCTCTTTCCTCTAAAAAGAAAATTATACCTTTAAGAAAAGTGCACTCACCGAGTCCTTTGTTGTTGCCGAATTTTTCGAATATTTGGGTGGCTCGCTCAATCAATTTCAAGGCCCGGCCGTTGTTCTGCCTTAAGTATTCGAGACTGGCCCAGTTCAGGTAATCGATGGCGCAGGAAACGAGTAATTTTTTTTCTTCGTTGCAGGCCAGGATGGTGCGTAGAAGACTTTCGGCTTCTTTCCAATTACCTTTGCTGATAAAAATGTTGATCAAGTTTGAATTCACCAACATTATGCCGTCGCTATTTTTTTCTTTTTCAAATAGTTTCAGCGCTTTCTGGTACCAGCTTTCGGCTTGGAAATCGTCGTCGTTTTCCAGGTATAGGTTGCCCAAATCAACAGCAGTGAGAGCTGAATTCAACCTGAAGCCTTCGGTTTCACTTTTTATAAATGTGGTTTTGTATAATGATTCGGCGGTCGAAAAGCAGCCTTTTTCTCGCTGCAGTTTTGCCATCTGGTTTTGAATTTCAATTTCCTCCCGGCAACAATGTTGGTCTTGGAAATAACTTAGTGCGCCCCCAAGCTGGGACTGGGCTTTAATATAATCTCCATTATATATTTTTCTGTCGCTCAATTGGATTACGGCTAAGTTTCGGTAGTAAGGGTCTTTGATTTTTTTTACAAAGTCATCGGCTTTTTTGGTTTCAGAAATCTTTTCTAGATAAATGAAATTAAGGTAAAGCCATTCGTCGCTGTATTCCTCGGGAACCTTGCCGAGCCCGGCCAAAAGCTGTCCAAGTCTTTGATACTCTTTTTTCAGCATGGCCAGATGGGCTGCTTGCAACCGGGTAAAAACATTGCCTGGGTCGGCATATTCAGTGAGGAGTTTTTCGGCCAGATTAATGGAATTGGTCTTGATAAGAATCTCCAGGAAATGGGTGATGAGTTTTTTGTTTTTTGCCAGTTGTGGAAGATGGCGGACAATCAGGTCGGAAGCTGGGCCGGGAGCAATTTTTTCGGCCCCTTTGCTGGCATAAGTTTTAAGATACTGTTCCAATGCCGTCAGTTTTTCACTGGCAATATAATGACTAATGGTAAGATAAGGCCAATCCGTTTTGGAAGCCAGAATGGCAATCAACGAGTTCTTTTCTTTTAAAAGGGCGGCAGGGATGTTGCCGGGAGCGCACAGGCAAAGAGTTTGCTGATTTTCTTTCAAATACTGTTTTTTCAACAATGCATTTATCTGCAACGAGCTTCCGCGGCCGGCCAGGATACGGGCAACAGCAATGGGAATCGGCACTTCAATGATTTCAAATATTTTTAATACTTCACTTTCCTTCTTGTTTAAATTACTCTGATTTTGAATTGGGTACTGGCCCAAAAGATATTTTTGTAATTGATTGATTGGATCTTCATTCAATTCAAGGTCACAATCAAAGTGAAGCGCATCGTTGAAAAGTATAATGGTCAGGCCGGTGATGTCTCCGGAATCAAGCAAAAATCTGAGAAATTGGCCGTCTTCTTTCCCTCCCAGCCCATCGATTACCATGATGGTTTTTCGAAAAACCGATTGCTTCAGATAAAGACCAAATTCCCGAACCAAGTGAGCTGCGTTCTTTTTCCCGGATTTCCGACCGCCGCAAAAAGTCAAGAAAAAATCGCTCATAGATATATCGTTAGCGGCAATTTTAATGAACAGGATTTCCTCGGAATTCAAATTATGGAATAGAGCGTTCTGGATAATTTTTGTTTGCAACGGCTCTTTGGTGTTGATTTTTATTTTCAGGTTGGCATTGGATTTGATACCAATCAAAGAATAGGAATGAAGCATATTGGAGGCAAAATCATCGTTGCAGTATAAATAGCCTGGGAGTGTTTGGAAATGAGTCGCATATTTTGAATTTTTTTGAACGTCCAGATAATTACTTTTATCCAAAAAACGCAAGTATCGGTTTTTTTTAAAAATAGGGATGAAGGTGGCGGCATCGGGAAATTTTTGTGATTCCAACCCCCAGCCAAAGCGCAGAATTGTTCCGGGCAAAATCTGGAATTTTGTGAAATCGATAAAATCCATGTCCCAGTCCTGGGCAGCATGCAGCAAAGCCAGGTATTGTCTGAAGATGCTCTCTGCCTGGGGAGCGGTTTGCTCGAGCAGGGTTATACTGTTGTTGGCAAGGAATGGCTGCGTCAATATATTGATTTCAAAATTATTTTGCCTGAAGTCGATGATGTTCTGTATGAAATTTGAATAAAAGCTGAAGATTTTGTTTATTTTAAGCAGATTTTCCGGAGTGTTGGCCACAGTGACCCGGCTCAGTTTTTCGTCTTGCCAATGATCAAAAGTGTGACGGCCTTGGATTGAGAATCGTCTGGGCAGATTAGTAAATTCCACTAAAAGTAACCTCTCTCATTGATACCTACTGCGCTATGATATTTCTAAAGCCATTGCCCTGTCAAGTAGTGTTAATTTTCCTAACCCATTGCTATGGAAGGTTTTTGAATTTAAAATGCAAAACAAAGCAAACTGTTTAAATGAAATAATGCAAGACCCCAATGCAATTGAAAAACTACGGTTTTTGGGCGGATAAGGTCGATGAGCGCCGCGCCGGGAAACAGGCGCTCCTGTCCTTTGCGCTGCCCCCAGGGGGGACATACTTTCACTATGATTTCAATCAGCTTTGCAATACATTGAAATCATCTAGTGAAAGTATACCATCACTAGATGTTTTCAGCGACTACCCGAGTTGGTTGAAAACATAGTGATGGTAGACAAACTATATCCGCCCACGATAAGCGGATAGTTTGTGCTGCCAGCCGGGGAGGCTCCGTCGGGCGACATCAGGTTGGAAAACGAATCGTCACTGGCGACCAGCAGCAGGGCAAGCGCAAGACCGCAGTCCGATTCTATAAAATTTCTATTTACTCGATATTGGCACTGATAACCGAAGCGAGTTGCATCATATCAATGGTTTGTCCGACTTGCAGGCCGGTAAAGTTGGTTACTTTGCCACTGGACTTGCTGGTAACATTGGTGTTAGTAAAGAGCTTTATAAGTTTTTCATCAGCAACGATGAATTTTCCTGCGCCTTCCGATTTGCCATTGACTGTTTTTGCTTGAAGCTTTTTCGCCTTAATGTAGTCCCAAAGTTTTTTTGTGATTTCTAAACGGGGTAGTTCACGGGCACCGCAAAATGCAGCCAAGTCAGCTTTCAATTTAACTGGTTTGTTCAAGCCTTTTTCTGTCATTTGATTTTCCTCCTCAAATAATTTAATTTAAAGTATAGCATAGAACACAGTGTAAATCAGGTTGATTGCCAAATAATTTTTATAGCGAACACTTATTTACCTTTTATTTCTTCATATATTTCTTTTATATTGCGGTAGTTGGAATCCTTATTCATGATTTCAGCTGCCAGTTTTTTAGCGTAAAGATAATCTTCCTTGAGTTTGGCTGTCAGAATCAGTTCATATTTGACGGCTTTGTAATCATCTTCTTTTCGATCCGTGGTTTCCAATGCCTTCTCGAACCAGTTGATGGATTCTTCGAACATGCCTTGGTCCCGGAAACAAATGCCCAGCAGGCCGGCCGCATCAAAGAACTTCAAGGGGTGTTTGGCAGCAATCATAAATTCGTGAATGGCCTCTTCGATAAGCCCCATTTCTTTATAGGCAATCCCCAAATTGTAGCGAGTATCATAGTCTTCTTGGCCGATTTTTTCATCGACGCCCTTCTTGAATGCTTGGAAAATCTCCATCATGTTCTTTTCAACGGTCGAAGTCCGTTGCTTTTGCAATTCATCTAGCCAATATTTAAGGGCACTCAATTCGTCGCTGATGGCTTTCTCAGTTTCATAATATTCTTCTTCTTCAAGAAAAACGTTCTCGCTTTTAAAAATGTCCACTTCATTTTCAGCCAATTCGTTTTCATCGATGTCTTTAAATGGGGATTCGCTGCTGGGTTGGCCTTCATCGCTGGAAAAAATGTTGTCGATGTCTAAAAAATCGGCACTGGAACCGAGAAAATTTTTGTCAGCGGCGCCGCTTTTCTCCCTGCGCGAGGGTTCTTGCAGAAGTTCGCTTATGTCCATTGCATTTGTTGGGTCGGGTTCATTTTTTGTCCCTTTTTCAATTTCAATTTCAAATGGGACACTGTCTATTTCGGAAAAGTCAGCGGCGGTATTTTTTATTTCCGGTTTCATCAGTAAATTGTCCAGTTCGATGCCAATTTTGGAATCTTCAAACTTCTGCAAAACATCACTTTCCTTGGCGATTGAGGATGTAATTTCGATTTGTCCTGTTTTGCCGGTCTTAAGTTTGATGGAGTCGGTTTTTTCCGGCTGAATTTCTTTGGATTTTTTTATCCGCCCGAGCCGGGAGACAATTTCCCTGCTTTCCGGGAATTCCTTTTGCAGCCGATCCAGGATTTTTTCGGCATTGGCAAAGTACCCTTCGCTGATATAAAAATCGAGTTCCGCCAAGTGGGATGACAATCCTTTTTTTAACTCGCTATCGGTTTTAATCTTGACGTTGTCTTCACCTTTGAGAAGAAATATATCTTCTTCTTCCGCTTTTAATTCAGTGTTTTCCATCTCCCCCATACCGCCGGGATGCTTAAGTTCATTGATCTGTTCGATCATTTCGGCATGATCAAAATCGATTTCGATATTAGTCCTTTCGTGACCGCTTAAATCCAGCAGGCGCTCATCGCTCGGTTTGAGTTTGGTCAGTTTGTCCGAAAGCACTTTGTAAGCCTCATCATTATTCTCTTTTTTGTAAATCTGGAGCAACTCGATTCCCTCATTGAGCAGCGCTTCAATGTCGTTGCTCATCTGGTAAACATCGAACAGCTTGATCCTGATATCGGTATTTTGGGGGAAAGCGTTCTGGGCCGTTTTTAAAAGATCAATCGCTTTTTTGAAGTCATTTTTTTCCAAAGCCTTATCGGCGCTACTTAATTGAAAATAAATAAATTCCCGTTCCTGCTTGTTTTCCGCATCTTCGTCTGAAGATTCCCCGGTCAATTTAGCCAGTTGTTCCTGATAGGCAAATGGTGAATCGGATAATTCAATCAGTTCCTTAAGCACAGCAATCAGTTCTGATTGCATTTTTTTTTGTTCATAAATCGGCAACAGGGATTCATACATAGCGATTAAACTGCTGGTTTTTTTTGTGGCCTTGAAGATGGATACCAGTTTATTCAGCGCCGGCAGATAGGTGTTATTTGAGGTTATAATAAAACGCAGCAACGAATTGGCTTCATCATATTTTTCTTTTTCAATGAACTTGTCAATGGTGGGCAGAAAAAGCTGGTAGGCCTTTTCGAATTCTTCTCTTTGCAAATATACCTTTCCCAATTTCATAATTACTTCGGTTTCGTTGGGATCGATTTCGGCGATTTTTTTGTAGATTTGTTCAGCTTCTTCAATGAAATTGTTTTTAAAATAAAGTTCACCGAGAATTTTCAGCAGACTTAAGTGTTTGAATATCTCCTCGCCCATGTTTTTGAGCATTTGAATCGCTTTGTTGGCGTTGCCCTGGCTGATATAGCAGGATATCAGTTTTTCAAATATTTTCAGATGCTTCACCTTGTTGTAGGTTTGCAACAGGAGTTCTTCGGCCGGAACAAATTCTCTTTTCTTGATCAGGATGTCGCTAGCGATGAGGTATTCGCTGATCGCCTCATCTTTCATATCTTCGCGTAAATAATTGTCAGCCAATAGAATGCGCATCTTGGTATTGCTGCGGTCGAATTCAAGGATTTTTTTATATATGCCCAAGGCTTTTTTCTGGTTGTTCTGCCGCTTGTATTCTTCAGCCATTTCCAGATAGATCTGTTTGGCCTCGATGACCAACCCTTGCTTGGTGTATAAGTCGGCAAGTTTAAATGAAATCGCCTCGTTCTGGGGCTCAATGCGGGTAATTCGCCTGTACATGGCGATGGCCTTGGTGAAAAAACCCTCTTTGAGATAAAAATCGGAAATCCATTCAAATTGTTTGATCGCTTCGGGGAGCTTGTTTAATTTTAAATATAAGTCGCCAATAATCCTGCGTACTTCGAGGTCATCGGGTTTAAGCTCAATTATTTTCTGGTATTCTTTAATTGCCGTGTCAATTTTTCCCTGTTTGAACAGTTTCTCGGCTTGCTGCAAAATTTTTAATCGGTTTTCAATAGGCATCTTTTATTCAAAAACTTTTTTATGAAAAAAAGTTATCCTGTGTAATAATAACACATTTTTATGTTTTTGGGTAAGCTTCTCTTTGTATTGCTCCAATCTGTAACCGGGGAAGAACAAATGAATATTCACTCCGCATATATAGTGGAAATTTTTTTTGAGTAATTCCTCTTCTATTTCAAAATCACTCATTACCTGAGTTCTTTTAACCGCGACGCTTTGCCTTTTAGTTTACGCAGATAATATAGTTTGGCTCTGCGGACTTTAGTGTGTTTTTTGACTTCAATTTTTTGAACCAGTTTGGAATTCAGCGGGAATATTCTTTCCACGGCGATGCCGAACGAGTTTTTACGGACGGTAATGGTCTTGGAAATGCCCAAATTCTTTATGGAGATTACCGTGCCTTCGTAAATCTGTATCCTTTCCTTGCCAGCTTCGATGACCCGGTAGTAGATCTTTAATTCGTCTCCCGGTCTTATTTCTGGGATATCGCTGCGCAATTCCTGGAATTGGCGCTGATTCTTTTTTTCTGCTGGTTTTGCTTGGTTGACTTCCTGGATTTGCTTATCGGCAGCGGCGGCATCCGGTTGTTTCTCGGTTTTGGATTTTTCGGCTGGCGGCATTTTGGCCGGTGGCACCTTGCTTTTTTTCTTTTCTTTTGACATGTTTGATCTCCTAAATGGCAGTGACTTGAATAATTGTGTATTGTACTATTTTTTTAGGTATTTTTCAATAAAATTTAATCCTGGTCGCAAATTTTGTATTTTTAATGAGTGAAAAAAGGCAGAGACGCCAGCATAGGCACCTCTGCCTTGATCAAATCAATTTCAATTAATTAAAAGCGGTACGTGAAGGCGATGTTGGGCACCAGGATGCTCATACCATGGGTGCCGGGCATTTTTCCGGTCATTGGAGATTCCTGATCCTTGCCCAGCAAAGTTTCCAGACAGAAATCGATACTCATCTTTTCGGTCTTGTAACCGAAGCCCACGGTGATGACGTTGTAGGCGATTTCAGGCAGCAAGATATTGAGCGTTTCAGCAGGGGTGGGAGACGGGTCGATGTAATAACCGGCGCGCAGGGCCAGTTTTTCGGAAATGGCGTATTCCAGGCCGAAGCGCCACTGAATGACGTCTTCCCAGTTCAGGACAAAATCATTGTTGAAGGCGGCGCCCAGCAGCGGGTGGGCTTTGGAGGCCTGCCAGACGGCATCGTCATAGGTGATGCCGATGGTGTCGATTTTTTTCCAGTTGGTGTACTGGGCGTCGGCGTTCAGGGTAAGTTTGTCGGTGGCCTTGAAGGAAACCCCCACGCCGAGCCATAGCGGCCAGGTTGCTTCCCGGTTGGCGCCAGAAGTGGTTGAAATGCCGTAAGCTGAAGCTTTGGCCATTTCGGCATCTCCGCTGAACTTGACTTTGGTGGGGGTGCGCAGGGTTAGGCCGATGCCCAAACGGTCGGTCGGCTTGATCAGGGCGCCGACGGTGGCCCCGAAAGCGAAACCGCTGAGGTCCTCGGTGTACTGTCCGACGCCGGGCCGCTTGATCTTCATCATGCCGTAGTTCAAATTCAGGGTAGCGCCCAGGGAAAACATGTCGTTGATCTTGTAGGCAATGACCGGTGAAACCGTGATTACGGCCATGAAGCTTTCCCATTCGTAAGCGACATTTTTGCTCAGGATTTTCAGGTCTTCGCCGTTCCACTTGGCGCCGGTTCCCGATGGCACGTAAGCGGCGATGCCGATCAGCAGTTTCTCATTTATGGGTTTGAAATAGCCTACGGCTCCGGATGGATACATGGCCGATTTGGTTTTGGCATCGATGCCGTAAGCGGGGAAAGTATAGGTGCCGCTGGGGATCAGGTCGGTGATAAAGAAAGAGATGCTTGTGTTTTTCATCTGGCTCAGTCCGGCCGGGTTCCAGAAAATGGCGCTGTAATCATCGGCCAGGCCGATAAAGGCGCCGCCCATGGCGATGGCCTTGCTGCCGACGCCATTCAGGTTCAGGCCGTTGGCCGACAAAGAGATACCTGTAAACATGATTAGGGCTACGGTCAAAAAAAACCGCATAATTTTTCCCGTTTGTTTCATTTTTCCTCCAAAAAATTAATTTACAAAGAACAATAATGCATAACAAAAAAAAAGTCAAATTTTAATTATTTCTTGGAATCAAACCTCCCCTGCCAGGGGAGATAAGAACCTTTAATAGCAAATTCAAAATTTGTTCTAAAAAGCTAACAAATTTTAGAATTTGCTATAAGGTTCTAAAATAATCCGGCCGTAGACTCCGTCGTAACCTGG
>JGI24135J36437_1000349_pt1 | contig 14926 bp, 11 predicted proteins | sample BarGraNGADG00211_3_FD_36437 | JGI IMG/M metagenome (IMG submission 36437)
GATCTCCTCCCTCGTATAGAGACGAATATCTACCAGGACCTGATCGTTTCTTGATCGTCCGGTGTGAATTTTTTTGCCTGTTGTGCCAAGTATCGACGACATCTCCTTTTCAATCTGTGAATGGATATCCTCAACATCTTTTTCAATCAAGAGGCTACCCTCCTCATCCCATACAAATAAAGAATGAAGGGCTTTTAACAATCCATTCTTTTCATCCTCTGAAACCAATCCAACGTTTTCCAGCATTATCACATGAGCCATTGAACCGATAATATCCCATTTTGTGAGAGCCAGATCGGTTTTTCTGTCTTTCCCTGCTGTAAATTCGATGATTGCAGGTTCGGGATTAATCCCTTTTTCCCAGAGTTTCATGATACTGTATTATTATTTTTTCTGACTTGCTTCAACTATTGCTCTGTGAGCCATGAGTCTGATTGCATTAATCCTTATGAATCCTTTACTGTCAGTCTGATCAAATCCACCCTCAATATCCATGCTGGAAAGTTTTTTATTATAAAGTGAAGATGGCGATTCACGACCTTCGATTAGAACATTCCCTTTATAAAGACAGAGATGAACGCTGCCATCAATAAGTTCCTGACTCTTTTCTATAGCGGCCATAAGAAAATCCATTTCAGGACTGAACCAGAAACCATTATAGATGATCTCGGCAAATTTTGGAGTAAGCATGTTTACAAGCCGCATTACCTCTCTGTCCATAGCTATTCCTTCGATATCCTTATGAGCAATATGTAAAACTGTTGCAGCAGGAGTCTCATACACACCTCTCGATTTTATNCCNACNAANCNGTTCTCNACCATNTCNAGNAGNCCGATNCCGTTTTTNCCNGCNANTTCATTCAGATAAACAAACATATCATAAGAATCTTCCTTCACTGTTCCATCCTCTTTGTTGACAAGCTTAACGGGTATCCCGTTCTTAAAGTGAATGACTATCCGGGTTTCTTTATCGGGTGCATCCTGTGGCATTACCATCTTTTCCAGCATGCTCTTATGCAGAGTATACATCGGGTCTTCCAGTACTCCGGCTTCATGACTGATATGCATGAGGTTATCATCCTCACTGTAAGGCTTATCGATACTTGCCTTCACCGGGATCTTTTTTTCAGATGCATACTTCAGAAGATCTGTTCTTCCTTTAAATGTTGCCAGGAACTCTTTATCTTTCCATGGGGAAATAACTTTTACTCCGGGCATCAGAGCATAATAACATAATTCGAATCTCACCTGATCATTGCCTTTACCCGTGGCACCATGTGCAACCGCATTGGCTCCTTCAGCTTTTGCAACTTCGATCTGCTTTTTTGCAATAAGCGGTCTTGCCAGGGCTGTGCCAAGCAGGTACCTGTCTTCATATATTGCGTTGGCCATTATGGCTTTAAGAACATAACCGTCAACAAATTCCCTTTTCAGGTCGGCTATAATCACTTTTGAAGCTCCAAGCAATAGCGCTTTTTTTCTGCACTCGTCAAAATTTTCGGACTGACCCACATCAGCTACAAAAGCAATGACTTCATAATTCTTATCTATTAACCATTTAAGTATCACTGAAGTATCCAAACCTCCACTATATGCCAAAACGACTTTTTCTTTCATTGTTTAAATATTTAATTAGTATTTGATTTTTATTTTTTCACCCCCCAACCCCCCAAATGGGGGGCTTTTTACTTTTTACTTTCGCCTTTTGCCTCTAAATAGCGCACCCTTGTCCCCTCCCAGGAGAGGAACTTGCTGATCTTGCCTGTCATTGCGAGGAGCTTGCGACGAAGCAATCTCCACTTATATATCGCAATATCCCTTTTTACTTCTTACTTTTAATCTGCTCATGTATCCCCGGTAAAATAATCTCGAGACAGGTATGAACCTGCGGGATAGTCACTCCGTCTCTGGGTATTACCAGAATCGTGTCGTCACCAGCTATTGTCCCTGCTATTTCAAATCTTCCTGCACCATCAATAAAAAAGGCTGTGTTACTTGCATTTCCGGGAATAGTTTTAATTACCATAAGTCCTTTTGCTTCAACTAAATCCCGTATAACTGGTACAATATTCAACTTGAGTGAAGTTTTTTCCGAACTTCTGATATTTTCAGATAAAGAATACTTGTATCCGCCAGTACCGTCAGGAATCCGTCCAACACCTAACTGCCTTAAATTGCGGGATAGCGTAGCCTGAGTACAGCTGATCCCTTTCCCTTTCAGTTTTTTGAGTAATTCTTCCTGAATTGATATGTTATCTTCAGAAATAATTTTCTCTATTGCCAGAAGTCTTTTTGTTTTTTGCATATTTATGCATTTATTTTGCAAATATATTCATTTTTTCATTATCACCAAGCTGAATTAAAAAATTATATTATTTTTGAACCTCAAATCCGGATGATGAAAGATGTAGTAAAGAAGGTTTTAATCCTGGGGTCAGGAGCATTGAAAATCGGGGAAGCAGGTGAGTTTGATTACTCAGGCTCCCAGGCTTTGAAAGCATTAAAAGAAGAAGATGTCAGTACCGTTCTGATAAATCCCAATATTGCAACAGTTCAGACATCTGAAGAGCTGGCTGACAAGATCTATTTCCTTCCGGTTACTCCATATTTTGTTGAAAAGGTGATTGCTATTGAAAGACCTGATGGTATTCTTCTATCGTTTGGCGGTCAGACAGCTCTCAATTGCGGAACAGAACTTTACAAAACCGGAGTTTTTGAAAAATATAGTGTGAAAGTACTTGGGACTCCTGTATCTGCTATTATGGATACCGAGGACAGGGAGCTTTTCGTAAAGAAACTTGATGAAATAGATATTAAAACACCAAGTAGCATTGCAGCATCGGGAGTTAATGAAGCCATAGAAGCCGCAGATAAGCTCGGATACCCTATCATCATCAGGGCAGCTTATACCCTTGGCGGCCAGGGAAGCGGTTTTGCATCGAATTCTGATGAACTTAGAACTCTTGCATCCAAAGCTTTTTCCTATTCAAACCAGATCCTTGTTGAAGAGTCTCTCAAAGGATGGAAAGAGGTTGAATATGAAGTTGTAAGAGATAAATACGATAATTGTATTACCGTATGTAACATGGAGAATTTCGATCCGCTTGGGATACATACTGGTGAAAGCATCGTTGTTGCACCATCCCAAACCCTTACTAACAGTGAATATCATAAACTCAGAGAACTTTCCATCAGAATTATCAGACATATTGGAATTGTAGGAGAATGCAATGTTCAGTATGCGCTTGCTCCTGATTCTGAAGACTACAGGGTCATTGAGGTCAATGCCCGCCTGTCGAGGTCAAGTGCTCTGGCTTCAAAAGCTACTGGGTATCCACTGGCATTTATTGCAGCGAAACTCGGGATGGGTTACGGGCTTCACGAACTAAAAAATTCGGTTACCAAAAATACAACTGCCTGCTTCGAGCCGGCGCTTGATTATATCGTTTGCAAGATACCACGGTGGGACCTTAATAAGTTTGAAGGCGTATCACATCTGATCGGCAGCAGTATGAAGAGTGTAGGTGAGGTAATGGCTATCGGCAGAACATTCGAGGAGGTTATCCAGAAGGGGTTAAGAATGATCGGCCAGGGTATGCACGGCTTTACAGGAAACCGGAATCTTGGCTTTGAAGATATTGAGAAGGAACTTGCCGAACCAACAGATATGAGGATCTTTTCAATTGCAGAGGCCCTTGAAATAGGGATTCCTGTTGATAGAATATATGAACTTACAAAAATTGATAAATGGTTTCTTTTCAAGCTTAGAAATATTATCAGCATTAAAGATGAACTTTGTCAATATCATACTCTGGAATCTATCCCTGCAGATCTCCTTTCACATTCCAAGATAAACGGTTTCAGCGATTTCCAGATTGCCCGGCATGTACTAAAATCGGGAGCCGATCATATTAATGACGATCTGATGCAAGTCAGGAGTTACCGGAAATCGTTAGGTATTGTTCCATACATCAAACAAATAGACACCCTTGCTGCTGAATACCCGGCTATAACAAATTACCTGTACCTTACTTATAGTGGTACGGAACACGATATTATATGTGAAACAGACAAAAAATCGATTATTGTCCTGGGATCAGGGGCTTACAGGATTGGCTCAAGTGTCGAATTTGACTGGTGTTCAGTCAATGCCATTGATACAATAAAAAAAGAGGGTTTCAGATCCGTAATGATAAATTATAATCCTGAAACTGTCAGTACGGATTATGATATATGCGACAGACTCTATTTCGATGAACTTACTTTCGAAAGGGTACTCGATATTATTGAACTCGAAGATCCGGGTGGTGTAATTGTATCTGTTGGTGGTCAGATACCCAATAACCTGGCGATGAGGCTCTATAAAGAAAATGTACCTGTGCTTGGGACATCTCCTATATCCATCGACAGGGCAGAGAACAGGCATAAATTTTCAGAAATGCTTGATATTCTGAAAGTTGACCAGCCAAGGTGGAANGAATTATCCACAATAGATGATATTTTTGAATTTGTCGACCGGATAGGTTTCCCTGTTCTTATAAGACCATCTTATGTTCTGTCTGGAGCTGCGATGAACGTGGTCTCAAATAAAAATGAATTATCACATTACCTTAAACTTGCATCCCAGGTATCGAAACAATATCCTGTTGTTGTATCTGAGTTTATTGAGAATGCCAAGGAGATCGAGCTAGATGCAGTTGCCCGCGATGGTGAAATGATAGCCTATGCAATCAGTGAACATGTAGAATTTGCGGGGGTTCACTCAGGTGATGCAACAATGGTCTTCCCCGCCCAGAAGATATACTTTGAAACAGCCAGGCGTCTAAAACGAATTTCACGACAGATTGCTAAAGAACTGAATATTTCAGGACCATTTAACATCCAGTTCCTGGCAAAAGACAATGATATTAAAGTTATTGAATGCAACCTTCGTGCAAGCCGCAGCATGCCATTTGTTTCCAAAGTTCTCAAAACAAACCTTATAGAACTTGCTACAAAAGTTATGCTTGGCGTTCCGGCAGAGAAGCCGGGCAAAACAGTATTTGATATCGATTATGTAGGAGTTAAAGCCCCTCAGTTCAGCTTCTCCCGTTTGGCAAAAGCAGACCCGGTACTGGGAGTCGATATGTCATCTACCGGAGAAGTCGGTTGTATAGGAGAAGGTTTCTATGAAGCTATACTTAAAGCTATGTTTTCTGTCGGTTACAGAGTCCCGAAAAAGAGTATTCTTCTTTCCACAGGTCCGGCCAGGTCTAAAGTTGAACTTCTTAACAGCGCCAAAGCGCTTCGCGAAAAGGGACATAAGCTTTATGCAACAAGAGGAACGCAGCAGTTTCTGAAGAATGCCGGTGTTGAAGCACATGTGGCATACTGGCCTGATGAGAATAAATCACCCAACACAATAGATCTTATTAAATCGCGTGAGGTGGATCTTGTGATAAACATCCCTAAAGACCTCAGCGATAAAGAACTGAATAACGATTATACCATAAGAAGAAGCGCTGTGGATTATAATGTTCCTCTTATTACCAATGCCCGGCTTGCAAGTGCATTTATACTTGCTTTTTGTAAAATGAGCATAGACGACCTGGCAATCAAGAGCTGGGATGAGTACAAATAAAGACAAAAGTAAAAAGACCGCAAGACTTCAGGACTGCAAGACATTAAGACAATAAGGCACTATGATAACCATTCGTAAAGCAACACGCGAAGATGCATCAGTAATCATTGATTTCCAGCGAAAAATGGCCTGGGAAACAGAACAGGTGACTCTTGTCGAGGAAGTAATTATTAAAGGGGTTAAAGCTGTTTTCGATGATTCCTTCCGCGGACAATATTGGGTTGCTGAAGATGCCGGTATCGTAGCAGCATCATTGCTCATAACTTATGAATGGAGCGACTGGCGAAACTGTAATGTCTGGTGGTTTCAGTCAGTTTATGTATTGCCGGAATTCAGGAGAACGGGTATTTTCAGGGCAATGTACCAGCATATAAAAAATGAAGCTGATGAGCATAATATTGCGGGGCTTCGTCTTTATGTTGAGACGAAAAATTTAAAAGCACAACATACTTATGAAGCTCTTGGGATGAAAAGTCTGCATTATAAAATGTATGAATGGATGAAAGAATAAGTTATGCATTGGCTACCTGCTATACTGATTCTTCCTTATTTTATTATCCTTCTTAAACTTTACAGAAGTCTGCTCAAAATTGACTCCTTTAATACTTTAACCGATCCGGTAACATTTGTTTCATTGGTTATTGCATGCCGCAACGAGGAGATACACCTCCCATCTTTTTTAGAGAATATTGCCCGCCAGAATTATCCGGACTATTTATTTGAGGTTATAATTGTTAACGATAAGTCCACAGACAAAACCGTTGAAACGGTTTCATCTTTTACAGGGATCAGTAATATTCTGACCTTAAATAATATAGGAGAAGGAAAAAAACAGGCTCTCAGAACCGGAATAATAGCCGCAAAAGGCAATCTGATTATCACAACAGATGCAGATTGCAGGATGGGAAAAAACTGGATCAGAACAATTGCAGCATTTTATGAATTGTACAAACCGGATATGATTATTTCTCCTGTCAGGCTAGAATCAGTCCCGGGACTATTCGGAAGATTTCAGGAACTTGAGTTTATGAGTCTGCAGGGAATTACCGCGGGGTCTGCACTTTTGGGAGAACCTGTTATGTGCAACGGTGCAAACCTCGCCTTTCCCAGAGAAGTTTATTTTCATCATTCAGATAATCTGCATGATGAAATAAACTCGGGTGATGATATTTTTTTATTGCACAGTCTGAAAAAAGGAAACCGGTCAAAAATATTATGGCTCGAATCGCCTGATGCAATGATAACAACAGAATCATCTCCAACATTCAGATCATTCATGAAACAGCGAAGCAGGTGGATTTCAAAAGGTAAAACCTATAATGACACTTATACAATTGTCCTGGGAATTGCAACATTTGTTACAATCATTTTACAGATAGCTTATCTTTTCACCTTATTATTTAATCCGTATTTAATCCTGGTCTTCCTGACAATTTTAATTTTAAAATCAGTTCCGGATTTTTTAATCCTGATGAATACCTCAGGGAGATATGGTAAAAGAGACCTTATGAAGTATTTTTTGCCGGCTCAGATTATATATCCTTTTTATGTTCTCTCGGTAGTACTCTACACATTTATATTTCCTGAGAAGAAGAATATTAATTCCCCATTTCCGAAAGAAATTTAATTCTTATCAGCCTATCTCTTCTTCTTCAAATTCGTTGCCCAGTTCTTTAATTGCAGCGTCGAGTGAATCAGATTCAGCCTCTTCCCTGAAATATGAATAAATATCGTGCTGACGTTCCTCATCAATAGTAGTATTTATATAATAATCGAGGTTTATCCGGGTTCCTGAATTTACTATAGCCTCAATATCTGAAATAAGTTCTGACATCTCCAGCCCTTTAGCTTCAGCAATATCTTCCAGGGGCCTTTTCATATCAATACTCTGGATGATATAGACTTTCATTCCAGATTTATTGACGACCGATTTAACAACCATATCCAGAGGTCTGATAATCTCCTTTTCCTCAACATATTTTTTGATTATCTCTATGAATTCCTCTCCATAGCGTTGCGCTTTTCCTGCTCCTACACCGGAGATATTCTGAAGTTCATCAAAAGTTATCGGGTATTGAATAGCCATATCTTCCAGAGAAGGATCCTGAAAGATCACAAACGGCGGNACCTCTTTCTGTTTCGAAAGTTTCTTACGCAGATCCCTGAGGATACTGAATAACTCCTCATCAACCACTGCTGTTCTGGCTCCAAAGGCATTTTCTTCATCAGTTGTATCAGCATAATCATGATCCTCTGCAAGCATGAATGAAGTAGGCTTTTCCAGAAACTCCATTCCTTTCGCTGTCAGCTTGAGAAGACCATAATTTTCAATATCCTTGGTAAGGAATTTGGCGATGAGGGCCTGCCTGATGACCATATTCCAGAATTTCTCATCCTTATCTTCCCCAATACCGAAAAACTCAATTTTATTATGCTTATAAGATTTTATTGCTGATGTAACTTTCCCTGAGAGTATATTAGCAATATGATCTGCTTTAAATTTCTCTTTCACGGCCAGAATAGTCTCCAGAACACTCACAACCGCTTCATTTCCCTCAAACTGCGCTTTAGGATGGAGACAGTTATCGCAGGCTTCACAGTTTTCATTCAGATACTCTTCACCAAAATAATGCAGTAATAATTTCCTTCTGCATACAGAGGATTCAGCATAGGAGACTGTTTCAAGAAGGAGTTGTTTCCCGATCTCCTGCTCAGCAATCGGTTTCCCTTGCATGAATTTCTCAAGTTTCAGAATATCGTTGTAACTGTAATAAGCAATACAGTTTCCTTCACCGCCATCACGCCCGGCCCGACCTGTCTCCTGATAATACCCTTCAAGGCTTTTGGGTATATCATAATGAATTACGAACCTCACGTCAGGTTTATCGATCCCCATTCCAAATGCAATAGTAGCTACAATAATATCTGCCTCCTCCATAAGGAACTTGTCCTGGTTCAATGTACGTGTTGCCGAATCCATACCGGCGTGGTATGGCAGAGATTTAATTCCATTTACCTTGAGGACTTCAGCTATCTCCTCTACTTTTTTGCGACTCAGACAATAAATAATTCCTGATTTTCCGGCATTATTCTTAATATATTTAATGATTTCCTTTGTTACATCCTGTTTGGATTTTACTTCGTAATAAAGGTTTGGCCTGTTAAAAGATGATTTAAAGACCTCTGCATCAAGAATATTAAGGTTCTTCAGAATATCGTGCTGTACTTTTGGAGTAGCTGTTGCTGTAAGGGCTATAATTGGTGATCTGCCAATTATGTCTATTATAGGTCTTATTCTCCTGTATTCAGGTCTGAAATCGTGACCCCACTCTGAAATACAATGAGCTTCGTCAATAGCATAAAAGGAAATATCTATGTTTTTAAGAAACTCAATATTCTCCTCTTTGGTAAGTGATTCGGGAGCAACATACAGAAGTTTCGCCTTCCCTGACAAAACATCTTTTTTTACCCTTGCTATCTCAGTCTTTGTAAGTGATGAATTAAGGAAATGTGCAACATCGTCGTCAGTGCTGAAGTTCCTCATAGCGTCAACCTGGTTTTTCATAAGTGCAATCAATGGAGAGATTACGATTGCGGTCCCCTTCTTCATAACTGCTGGCAACTGATAACAAAGCGATTTACCGCCTCCTGTAGGCATAAGTACAAAAGTATCGTGCCCCGACAAGACATTCCTTATTATAGGCTCCTGATTACCTTTAAAAGTATTAAAACCAAAATACTTCTTCAAGTAGTCCTGTATAGTAGAATCGTTCAACATTTTCTTCCCGGAATGAAATTATTTACCAACTGCAAAGAATTTTGCTTTCCAGTTTATATAAAGTTAATAAATTTCTTTATCAAATAATATTTTTAATAATTAATTAACAAAAATGATAGTGAGTTAAATGATTCAATGGATCTGAATATACCAGCTTAATCCGGCACTTAGACTTATAAATTGATTTCCCTGATGTCCAACAATCAGTACCCCAATAGGTTTCGTGATGGTTTTCAACTTGCATAACACTAAAAGATTAATATTGTTTTGCAAAAGAAGATTTATCATCTTTACAGGCTGTATTTTATACTAATCAATTATAGGTTTCAATGGCAATATTTGGGGGAAAAAGGAAGAAGGGAGAAATGGAAATGTCATTCCTTCAACATCTCGAGGAATTAAGATGGCACATTATCCGTTCTATTTTAGCTATAGTATTCTTTATGATCATAGCTTTTATATTTAAAAACATTCTTTTCAATACGATAATTCTTGGCCCCAAAAACCCCGGGTTTATTACCAACCGATTACTTTGCGAGCTTGGGGAATATCTTAAAACCACCGCATTATGTATTAACACCAAACCATTAAATCTTATCAGCATAAAAATGTCGGGACAGATTACAACTCACATAACTGCGGCCATGGTTGCCGGACTGATCCTTGCATTTCCGGTTATACTCTGGGAGTTCTGGCAATTTTTTAAACCAGCCCTCAAACCTAACGAGGCACGGTATGCAAAAGGTGCTGTAATGGCAGCTTCAATGTTATTTTTTATCGGGGTTCTCTTCGGATATTTTATGCTTGCTCCTCTTTCAATACATTTTCTCAGCTCTTATGAAGTTGATCCGCAGGTTGTGAATCAGATCAATATCAGGTCATATATTGGTACTCTCACATCCGTATGCCTGGCTACAGGATTAGTTTTCGAGCTGCCGATAATAGCTTTCTTCCTCACGAAAATAGGTATTATTACACCAACCTTCATGAGGAAATACAGGAAACATGCGATCGTGGTTATCTTTATAATTGCCGCAATAATAACTCCTCCTGATGTCTTTTCCCAGACACTTGTCGCTATTCCATTACTTATTCTATACGAGGTCAGTATTTTAATTTCGTCCAGGGTCATGAAGCAAAAAGAAAAAGATCGCACAGAATTCTTTGATGAGGATAAAAAGACCGAAACGGTAACATCATAGTATTTTAAATGAAACTGCACACTGAAAATCTTGTAAAAAAATATCGCAACAGGACAGTTGTTGACCATGTTTCTGTTGAAGTTGAACAGGGTGAGATAGTTGGATTACTCGGACCAAACGGAGCCGGCAAGACTACAACTTTTTACATGATTGTTGGTTTAATACGACCGAGAGAGGGGAAAATATTTCTTGATCAGGAGGATATAACAACCCTTCCGGTTTATAAACGGGCTAGAAAAGGTATNGGTTATCTTGCACAGGAACCCTCAGTATTCAGAACCATGTCAGTTGAAGACAACATTAGGGCAGTACTTNAAATGTCTGGCTTTCCCAAACTGGAGCAAGAAGAAAGACTCGAAACTCTTCTGAGTGAATTCGGATTGCAAAAAATAAGGACAAGNAAAGGGATCCAGCTTTCCGGCGGAGAAAGAAGACGTACTGAAATTGCCCGCGCTCTTGCACTTAAACCGAAATTTATTTTACTCGACGAACCCTTTGCAGGAGTCGATCCTATTGCTGTAGAGGATATTCAGGAGATCGTTTCAAAACTCAGGGATAAAAATATAGGAATTCTTATTACCGACCATAACGTTCATGAGACTCTTTCAATTACCGATCGGGCCTACCTTCTTTTCGAGGGGCGCATACTTAAATCAGGCACATCTGCTCAATTGGCAGATGATGAGCATGTAAGAAAAGTCTATCTCGGAAAGAATTTTGAACTTCGCAGGTAACAGAATCAATTTGTTTTCATAATAAATTATTATACTTTTGCGTGGAATTTTATCGCGGATGTGTCGTAATTGGTAGCCGAGCAAGACTTAGGATCTTGTGTCTTCGTGACGTGGGGGTTCGAGTCCCTTCATCCGCACAAAAATGTCAAGCCGCCCGTAACCTCTCTAAAAGTGAGTTTTGGCGGTTTTTTTAACTAGGCAATAAACAACAATTAAAATGAATATTACCAGAGAAAACATCGACGATCTGAATGCTGTTTTAAAGGTTAAGATCGGGAAACCCGATTATGAAGATAAGGTTGAAACAGTATTAAAGGATTACAGGAAAAAAGCAACAATAAAAGGATTCCGTCCGGGAATGGTTCCCATTGGACTTATAAAAAAAATGTACGGCAGAGCTGTTCAGATCGATGAAATCAATAAGGTTGTTACAGATAACATTCAGAAATACCTTGCTGATGAGAAACTTGAAATTCTTGGTGATCCGCTTCCAAAAGCAGATGAAAAGGAAATAATTGATTTCGATACCCGGGAGGACTTTACTTTTTCATTTGAAGTTGGACTTACTCCACCAGTTGAACTTAAGCTTTCGAAAAAAAATAAAGTTAATCAGTTTGAGATAATCATCGATGAAAAGATGAGGAACGATTATCTCGATAACTATACCCGCCGGTATGGTGAATTAAATAAAGCTGAACTGACTGAAGAGAAAGATATAATAAAAGGAAAAATTGAAGCAATTGATATTAACGGCAACGCGGTACCGGAAGGTCCTGCCGTTGAAGATACTTCGCTTGGTATCGATATAATCAAAAATAAAAAAATAAAAAAAGAGTTTATTGGTAAAAATATTGGCGATTCAATTGACTTTGACCTGAAGAAAGCATACCCAAACAACACTGAAATAGCAGGGATATTGCATAAGAAGAAGGAAGAGGTTGAGGATCTGGAGGGAAATTTCAGATTTACAATAAATGAAATAAGCCGGTTTCATCCGGCAAAACTGGGAAAAGAACTTTTCGACAAGATCTTTGGCGAAGGTGTCGTGAGCACGGAAGCGGAATTCATGAAAAAGATTGAGGAGGAGATCGCAGTTAATCTGAAACGTGAGAGCGACTTTAAACTCATGATGGATATTAAAAGTCTGGCAATGGAAAAAACCGATTTTCAGCTCCCTGAAGAGTTCCTGAAAAGATGGCTTCTCAGAGTCAATGAAAAAGCCACCGTGGAACAAATTGATAAAGAATTTGACAGTTTCAGAAAAGACCTTAAATGGCAACTGATAAGAAACAAAGTTGCACACGACAATGAAGTAAAAATCAGTGAGGAAGAATTACAGAAAGAGTCGGAAAATATAACCAGACATCAGTTCCAGCAATATGGCTTGTTTTATGCTACTGATGAACAGATTGCTAAATATGCAATGGAGACTCTTAAAAGAGAAGAAGATGCAAAAAGGATAGCCGATAAGATCCTTGAGGAGAAGGTTATTGTTCTTATGAAGGAACTGGTAAAGCTTGAAAATAAGAACATTACAGTTGAAGAATTTAATAAGCTTTTTGAAGCGTGAGCAACATGTTGCGATGATTTATTTTTATTTTATTATCTTTGCCTGTTAATTTTTAATGCTAAATATATGAGTATTCTTGACGATTTTGGAAAGTATGCTAAAAGCAAACGCGGAGTCAGTAGTCTGAGTCTGCACAAGTACACTTCCGTTTTTGGAAGCTATATCTCCCCGACTATTATTGAAGAGAGACAATTAAATATTGCATCAATGGACGTCTTTTCACGTCTTATGATGGACAGGATAATTTTCCTCGGGTTACCTATTGATGACTATGTAGCTAATATTATCCAGGCACAGTTACTATATCTCGATTCATCTGATCCGGGAAAAGATATTCAGATCTATTTCAATACACCGGGCGGATCAGTAAATGCCGGACTGGGTATTTACGATACAATGCAGTATATTTCAGCTGATATTGCCACAATTTGTACCGGGATGGCTGCTTCAATGGGCGCTATACTTCTTACTGCCGGCAAAAAAGGAAAAAGATCTGCTCTTAAACATTCAAGAATAATGATACATCAACCTATGGGTGGTGCAGAAGGAGTGGCTTCAGATATAGAAATTACTGTTCGGGAAATCGTAAAACTAAAGAGAGAACTTTACGAGATAATTGCACTTCATACCGGAAATTCAGTTGAAAAAGTTGAAAAAGATTCTGACAGAGACTATTGGATGACATCCCAGGAGGCTAAAGATTATGGGATGATCGATGAGATCTTGCAGAAAAATCAAAAATAGTGTATGATGGATAAATGTTCATTTTGCGGCAGATCCAAGAAAGAGGCCAACATGCTTATTGCAGGTCTCGAGGGCCATATTTGTGACCACTGTATTGAACAGGCTCACAGCATCCTGAACGAAGAACTGGGCAGTAAAAAGAATCTACCATTTGATACTATCAATCTTCTTAAACCAACAGAAATTAAGAATTTTCTCGACCAGTATGTAATTGGTCAGGATATGGCGAAAAAGATAATCTCTGTAGCAGTGTACAACCATTACAAAAGGTTGATGCAAAAACTTGATGCTGACGATATTGAAATTGAAAAATCAAATATTATTCTCGTTGGTGAGACAGGTACAGGGAAAACACTTCTTGCCAGAACTGTTGCCAAAATGCTACATGTTCCATTTACAATTGTTGACGCAACAGTATTGACTGAGGCAGGTTATGTAGGTGAAGATATTGAAAGTCTTCTGACCCGTTTGCTGCAAAATGCAGATTATGACGTTAAAGCAGCAGAGAAGGGCATAGTATTTATCGACGAAATAGACAAGATTGCAAGGAAAGGGGACAATCCTTCCATAACCCGCGATGTATCAGGGGAAGGCGTTCAGCAGGGGCTTCTGAAATTACTTGAGGGCTCTATAGTAAATGTTCCGCCACAAGGCGGACGGAAACATCCTGAACAGAAAATGATCCCTGTAGATACAAAAAATATTCTTTTTATCTGCGGTGGGGCATTTGAAGGTATTGACAAAAAAATCGCACAACGTCTTAATACTCAGATTGTTGGTTTTGGCGCTTCAAAAATCCGTGAAAAAGTGGATAAAACCAATCTGCTTCAATATATTGCACCACAGGATTTAAGATCATTCGGACTCATACCTGAAATAATCGGAAGGTTGCCAGTGCTTACACATCTCAACCCTCTGGACAAAGAAACTCTCAGAGCAATACTTACGGAACCGAAAAACGCATTGGTGAAACAGTATATTAAGCTGTTCAGAATGGACAATATTGATCTCACTTTTGGAGAAGGTGTTCTTGATTACATTGTTGATAAAGCAATTGAATTCAAACTCGGAGCCCGTGGATTAAGATCTATTTGTGAGACGATCATGCTCGATGCCATGTTTGAAATGCCATCTGTCGATACGAATGAGCTTGAAATAACAATTGACTATGCGAGCCGGAAGCTTGAAAGAATAAACCTTAAGGTACTGAAGGCATCTTAAATAGGTTAAGGTTAAGGCTTAGGCTGAGTAATAACCTCTTAACCTNAACCTCAACCT
>JGI24135J36437_1000350_pt1 | contig 14924 bp, 14 predicted proteins | sample BarGraNGADG00211_3_FD_36437 | JGI IMG/M metagenome (IMG submission 36437)
GGGTGAACGTTCGCGTCCTGTCGAGGACGTGCACATCGTCAAGTGCGTCCGCGATTCTCGACTAGGAGGAATCTATGGCTATTCACATTGTAACGGACTCCACAAGCTGTCTTCCCACTGGTTTTGCCGAACAGCACAACCTTCCCGTCGTGCCGCTCAAGGTTTCGGTCGACGGAATATTCTTCCGCGAGTTTGCGGAGATATCTCCTGATGTCTTCTACGCGAAGCAGAAAGCTGGAGCCAAGTCTGGCACCACGCAGCCCGGCCCTGAGGATTTCATCGCGGTCTACACCAGGTTGCTCGCAGACCCGGACGACGAAGTGCTGAGCATTCACCTGTCATCCGCCACGAGTGGGACACTCAACAGCGCCCACATTGCAGCCGAGCAGACCGATCCCAGGCGTGTCCATCTCTACGATGTGCGGATGACAGCTCTTGGACTCGGGTTCATGGTCATGCAGGCCGTCAAGCTTGTTGAGGGTGGAGCCGGCATCGACGACATCATCACGATGCTGGACGGGATGCAGCCACGCACGCATATCTACTTTCTCGTTGGCACAATGAAGTATATCGTTGAGGGCGGGCGCATCGGCAAGGCAGCGGGCGTTGCAGCCAGCATCCTGCAGATCAAGCCCATCCTCACGTTCAAGGACGGTATCGTCGACGTCTTCGACCGTCCGCGAACCATGCGCGTCGCGAAGGAACGCATCAGGGTACTTATCGACCAGGCGGTTGTACGGGGTATCGAGTACATTGGGTTCCACTATGCGGGCAACAGAGCCGAGGTCGAGGCCATGCAGACTGAGTTCACGAAGCGCACAGATATTCCATCTGTTCTCAGCCAGTTGAGCCCTGTCCTCGGATGTCTTACAGGACCCGAGACGCTGGGGGTTGTCATCGTCGACAAAGCAGTGTAATGTGAAACGGGGGGAGAAGTCTTCCCTTTGCACGGTCATGTGAGCAGTTCCGCTGTCTCCGCCGGCGGGAGGAATGTGCAAGCGGAGAAGGAGCCGACAATGGCCATCCACATCGTAACGGACAGCACGGCGTGTCTGCCGCAAGGGTATGCCGAAGAACACGGCGTCACGGTCGTTCCACTCAAAGTCTCACTCGACGGCGAGTACTTTCGCGACGGCATCGACATTACGAACGACGAGTTCTACCGCCGCCTCGTGGCTGGCGCAACAGTCGCTAGCACGCAGCCGTCACCCGACGAATTCGCGTCCGCATATCGCGCGATTCTGGACAAGGATCCCGAAGGAGACATCGTCTCGATTCACATCAGTTCACGCATGTCAGGCACGCTCAACTCGGCTCTTACTGGACGCAACCAGCTGGACACGGTTCACGTCCGGCTTGTGGATACCTGGAATGCTGCTCTGGGTATCGGATTTCCGGTGATGCGAGCAGTGGAGCTCGCCGAAGCGGGGGCGCCGCTATGGCAGGTCGTCGCCGAGGTGGAGGCGCTGTGCCTGCGGACCCATACCTACTTCGTGCTCGACTCCCTCAAGTACCTCGAGAGAGGCGGGCGCATTGGAAAGGCCGCCGCCATCGCTGCCAGCATCCTGAAGATCAAGCCCGTCCTTACTTATATCGAGGGGGTCACGGACGTCGTGGATCGCCCCCGGACCAAGAAAGTTGCGTTCGAACATTTATGGGCAATCATCGACAAGCACGTGCAGAAGGGGATCGAGTACATCGGGTTCCACTACGGCGCTAACCGGGCCGAGGTCGAGGGTTTCCAGCGTCAGTTCATGTGCAGGTACAACCTGCCGAGCATTTTGGCCCAGCTTGGGCCTGTTGTCGGGACGTATTCAGGGCCCGACCTCATCGGAGTCACCATTTCGGAGAAGAAGTCAACATAGCCGGCAACGGACGGGAGAAACCATGATCTACGCCATTGCCTCGCTGTGCGACTGGTTTGGCGCCAAGCGCGTCGCCATGCGATTGTTTGCTGCGGCTCCACGTTCAGACTATGGCGCATGGTGGGGAGCAGTCGGTCTGATGCAGACTGGCAAGGACGAGGAGGCACTAGGCCTTCTGACGCGTGTGCGCGCCACTCATCCTGAATGGAAGCGCACCAAGCGGCTTCTGGCAACACTGTACCTTCGTCGCGACCCCGAGAAAGCCGTTCAGCTCTACAGTCCTCCAATGGGCATCTGGGAAGAGGTCTTTCTGGGTGATCTGCTGTACTTCTTCCTTCACCGTGAGGACGAGGGGGTCCAATGGTGGCGCAAGGCGTATGCGAGGGTGGACTGGAATACTGCCCGTGAACTGGATAACCCCGCGCGTCTCCTGCTGAAAAGGCTGTGTCGCATTACCAGCGACCCCGCGCTGCTCGAGCGGTTTGCGGAGCTGGACACCGACAACTTCCGCCAACAGGACATCGTTGACTACGTCGGCATCCTGGCATCGCGTAGTGAGATGGACAAGGCGAGGGAGATGCTCGACCGTGGTTTCTACCTCTATCGCGGGGACCCGATGCTGACAGCGTGCTGGGAGAGACTCGGATTTGGCCAGCTTCCTCCATACAAGGTGAAGACCTCGGGGACTGCGGCCGTTCGACACAACGTGTACACCGGACTGCTCACCGAGGCGAGCGACCTCTCGTCGATCGTGGACAGGGTCCACCGGGAGCACCCGACGGGCGTCGTTACGATTGCCAGCAGTGTGATGACCATGTGCGAGGGGACGCTGATGTGGGTTGGGACGTTCAAGCCGTCACGCCTGGCGCGGTTCCTCGGCCCCTACACAGGGCACGGTGGTGGAAAGTTCATTCACTGGTACAGCTATCCGATGGAAGCAGCGTGGAAGGTCCAGGTATACGTCGAGCTGGCAGGAACCTTCCGCGTCCTTCTCGGGGCTGGCGCCACGGTACTGGGAAAGCTGCTCCATCGCAAGGGCTGGTTCTATGCGGTCGTTGGTCCGGTGGCCAAGGCAGTCGACAGTGACAAGGTGATGCCCTATGATGCGTGCCTCGTCCCCGGCCCGCTCGATGTAGAGACGAGCATCGCCACCCTGGCACGCAAGGGGGCTCACATCAGTGTGGTCGATGTCAACGATGTTTTTGGCGCGGAGATCGTCGCGTCGACCGAAGGCATCGACGAGGGCTGGCTCAGACGGTCGCTGGAAGACAACCCGGCGGGCAACGACGACTCCATGACGCCTATCGTCGTGGTGATGCCGGAGTAGCCGGCAGGGAACATACGCAATGAAAAGGGCGGGAGCAGTGATGCTTCCGCCTTGTACATTTCCTGCGTCCTGAGGTCAGTTGGCGGCCGAGGTCTTTGGCAACACGCCGGCATAGACGATGAGTTGCGTCGCCTGCGTCGTTGTGCCATTGGACGAGACCGGCGTCACAACCAGGACCACGACCGAGTCTTTGGCATACCCCTCACTGACCGTCGTGTCGCCGAAACTGTTGTTCTCGGCATCACCTGCAAAACCTTGCTGTCGCAGCCACGCGTCGATGTTCACAGCTTCGTCCGAGGTCGCCGACTTGGCCATCATGACGACGCCCGAGAGGTTCAGCTGCGTCGGGTTGCCTTGGCTGGTGGCGACATACCAGTCAAAGCTGTGCGGCACAGCCATGGAGAACTTGAGGCTGCTGTTTGTCTTCAGGTCGCTCAGGAGCTGCCGGGCAGGGGCGATATTCACTGCAGGAGCATTCGCAGCCCCTTGCTGGCCTCCGTGGCCGAGCATGTACCATGCGACCCCAGCCGCCACGATCAGCACAGCCAGGAGAACGATCAGCACCTTGATTGCGATTTTCATACAGCAAAACCCCCATAGTGTTGTCAAATGGATAGTTCATTGTACCACATTTGCCGTTGCTTCAACCTTGGAAAAACGATGAAGCCGCAGATGAGATGAACCTCGGGGATCGCATCCAAACATGGTGAACATAGGCTCGAGAGCTTCTGGAAGTTCATTCGGGGGTTGATGCTGCTACCCAGGTGGCGTCGTACTGTGCGCCAACTGGGTAGCGATCCACTGGAAATCGAGAGGCCGGACGCCTACCGTATTGCATTCGCCCACCGCTTCAGGAGAGAACGTCGCCGCGAAGAAGACGAGGATGACTGCCGGCGCCATCGGCATCTGCGCCAGGAAGTCTCTGAGGTTTTCTGGAGTCCTGTTGAGATGGTGTCTGAGATGGGTGTGTAACAGGTATTGGGCAGCGCCGTAGAACACTCGTATCTCCGTTCCGCCTTCAATGCACTGAAGCTTCACTTGGGAGAGTATGTAGGCGCTGCCCAGTCCATTCTGCAGGGGGGTACTGCCGTAGAGATCGATACCCTTGTCACTGTGGAGTCTCGTGCGACCAATCGTGCCTGACGGTACTGCAACGGCGAGCGCCTTCTGGCATTCAACCTCAAAGGCTTCCGCGTTTCGTGTTGGGTCTGACTTCAACTCGTCTAGCCAATCCAACTTGGCGGCGACTGCGTCGTAGCTGGCTGGGTCCTCGAACCTCCGGCTTCTCAGCTCTCTTGTTGTGAAGTCGATGTAGAAGTGCCATCTGAAAGTCGCTCCTGTTACATTGTCCAGACCTTCATCCTCCTGGAGTCGTTGTGCCAATCCAATCTCAATCTCAGTCAGATGCTCGGCGATCCACGTATCGTCGCAGTGAAGGTCTGTCAGAATGTTCGAGAGGGCTGACGTGACATCATAGTCTTGGCTAGGATCCATTAGCTGGATCCTAGCCAAGACGTCGTCCAGACAGCGTCGAAGTGACACAGCCCTTGGTTACTCGGTGGGTGACGAACGCCCCAGAAGATCCGATACTATCTCATCGATGCGCGACAGAAGGGCCATGTCAGCCTCACTTGAGAGACAGGTGGCTGGGAAACTGGTGAGCTGGTGCACGATTGACTCAAGAGTGGCCCCCCAATCAATGGCAGGTGGGACAGAAGGAGTCGACGCCATACCTACAGCCGCCTCAATCCCTATCTGATCCTCATTGGAGAGTGCTGCCAGCGCTGCGGGATTCGACAGGATCTTGATCAGTCTCCTGACATCCTGAGCATCGTGTATCTTCTGGAAATCATTGTCGTCTGGTGTGATCCAGGCATAGAACAGCTTTCGGTTCTCGTCTGACAGGCATTCTCGACGATCGCTGTTGAATTGCAGCCAAGTACGGATTGCAGGCTTCTTCACGGCCTCGACGAAATAGGAGAAGAGCCTCGGGTTCACCTTTGGACCATATTCATCGTCGTTTTTCATCTGCTCATAAGCCCCCAGAGCATTGAGGTCGATGTTGACTTCAAGGACACTAAGCCCAACGGTGGCGGCGGCTTGGACCTGCGTTTGCCTGTTGCCGGTAGATGCAGCGTTCATTATGCCTCGCAGGGCAATAGCTTGTTCATATGGGCCCCAGCCGCGGATACCCGAGATATGACGGACTCCTTGAAGGATGTCCCGAGCGTTTTCAAAGGCCATGCCGCACGTCTCAGGTTTGAACACGAGCACGTCGAGCCTAGATATCGACTCCTGGAGCTGTGGGGTGATTGGTCTATGTAGTGTGTCTACCAAGATCGACTTGACTGCCGCGACTCGCCTGTTGCCTTCAATGACCAGATACTTCTTGGTGCCCGCCGCATCGGTGTTGCCAGGATTTTGGAGTTCCCTTACTACGATGTTGTCTACCCGCAGGAATCCTATCTGACGAATTGACTCTACCAACTCCCGGACTCCGAACTGTTCCTGTCCTAATCTTGTCTTTGTAGCATTCTGCGCTTCTTCTGTATCGAATCTCGTCTCATCATCGGTCACAGGCGTTTCAAACCGTGGGTTCCTGGGATCTAGCATTAACAGTTCAATTGCCACACCCCGCTCCACCACAAGTGCATCAGAAAGCTGACTCATCTTCCCCCCCTTGGTCTTGACGACCTAGTCGACTGTATNGGAGATTCCTGGATCCCACGCGTCTGCTGGCGTAACACCCCTGGCGACGCCAGGGGTGTTGTGTTTCGCGCGTTCGAGGCTATGCGAGTAGTAGGCATAGCCCTGGCGGACAACGATGTTTTGTCTGCGAACGTTCCTACGGAACTCCTTGATGAGAGCGTCTGTCCAGCCGCCCTGTTCGTGAATGTAGTAGTCATCGCCTGTTTGGCTCCTGCGCGGATTATAGTGGTCAAACGTCTGAGTGAGGGGGCGAAAGCGACAGTCTGCAATCTGCACTCTCCATTTCCAGCACTGGATGCGCTTCTTCTCCATTTCCTCGAAGTTAGTATCCCAATTGTAGAGCATGAATACATATAGATCCTTATGGTGGTATCCGGCGTTCTCGAGCAACTGGAGTTCCTGCTCGATTGTGGGGGTGTCCTCGATCCCCCAGTCCCATGCAACCCTGACGTTCCGGAATCCAGCAACCCGTATCTGCGCCGCGAGGTCCGGCTTCTTGAGAAGCAGTCGGCCATCAAACCCGGACTGACTCTCGCACCATGTGATCTTCTTCTGGTTTCGCAATGTTGCCAGTTCCTTCAGGAGAGACACTATGTTCGGGATGGCGAGAAGATTATTGTCATAGAATACCAGCTTCTTGTAGTCGATTTCCGCATTTCCCGACGATAGTCTCGGAAGCAGGCTCCTGACATGTCCGAACCTCGGCTCAACTCGCCACGTACCGCAGAAACTGCAGTGCCGAGGGCAGCCCCTGGAGGCGTGGACAATCTGGTAGTCCGGGGTCTCGCCGTTGAATGGGGCAATCAGAGAGTAGTCGGGGAAGAACTTCTCCGCTTGTGGCAGAACGCCGGCCTTGACCTCGTCGCACCGAGTGTATTCTTTACATTCTTCGGGCATCAGCGATGCGTAGATCCCCCCGACAACGATGTTCGCGCGCGGATATCGTTCGCGATAGAGCCCAACGGCGTCCCTGACATAGGACGACCAATAGGTGAACAGTGACGTCACCCAGACTTCGTCCGGAGTCCAGTTCTTGAGAATTACGCGATTTACAGCATCTTCCGGATGTCCGCGAACCAGTTTCACCTCATGACCGGTGCTATTGAGCCAGGCTCCGATCTTCAGCAACCCCACAGGCAGAAAGTCCTTGTGGTTCTTGCTCTTGGAAGGAATTGGGAATGCGGGCTCGACCAGGAGGACCTTTCGTCCAATCATTGATGACATAGTTCTCCCTCGGTAATCCCTAGATTTCGGCTATTAGAGCAGCTTCACGTCTGGCGAGCTCTGCCGTTGCCACACCGTTTTCTGGCCATTCAGAGGACATGCTACTCGTGTCTCCGTTTCGACCGCACACCATGACCCTGCGCAGATGAGACTGAGACGACGGGCTTCCCCTGGAACCATGTCTCCACCACAGCCCCACCAATTCGCGAGTCCTAACCCACACCACAGAGTACACGGAGTCGGTATCGACGCAGTCCGACTAGCTGTGTCGTAGCCGGTGTGCATGGACTTCGTGGCGCTACCCTGGCTTGTGCCCCGCATCGTCCATTTCAGTGACCACGAAAGCCTCAAGTTCCTCGATCATCGCACCGCGCTTGTAGGCTTCCTGCTGTCGTATTAGCTGGACGCCCTCATGTGCAAATTGCTCCGCCAAATCCCATACAGCGGATTGGTCAAGCAGGACGCTCGGATCACCTTTCTTGAAGGCCGTAACCGCAGCCATGACCACTGCCTTNGTATCAAGGTCGATGTATTCCATTCTGACATAGCTGGTCTTCTTCTTCAGTGGCACGGGTGACCCATAGCGGATTCCATAGGCAAAGGCCAACAAGAATCGCTCGGTGTTAGATAGGCTCTTCGTAAGCTTCTTATTGTCAGTGAAAAGCAGTGATTTCTCGTCTGAGTAGAACCCTACGTCCTGCTCGTCCACAGATAGAACCTTCGGCGTTTGAGTTCGACTCATGAGACACTCTCCTTGATGACCGTTTCCTTCTCATACTCCCCATTATTCAGCACCCATTGGGAAGCCGTGACCTCCGCAAAAGCAAGCTCCACCTCGGCGGTCATTTCTGTGTCCTTCAGCATGAGAAGGACTTGCTTTGTCCTGCTGAGCGATGCCAGCGTCTCTGCCATGTGTTTGCGCAGTTCCCCCTCGGTCAGGGCGAAAGGAGTGTCGATGACCATGGGTCCCTCGTAGCCCGATACGCGGTGCAATGCAAGGGTGAAAGCAATCGCCGCGACTTGGGTCTCGGCTGTGCTAAGAGAACCAAGTGCCTCGTGCCCCAGGTCGTCGCGCACATGAACGACGTAGTTCGAGTCNAGCGTAGCCTCATCGAAGGAGTCCTTCTTCCACATCAACTCCCTGAANGACTCTTCCATGTCTCGAGCGACCGCACCTCTGACCTCGAGTTCGCGCTCGGCTTTGGCGTCCTTGATAACGTCCATGGCGCGATTCACAATACCCATGCGGCGAGAGATTTCCTGCGTTTCCTTCCCTTTCTTGGCTGCAGTCTCAATCTGTTTCGACAATTCGTCGAGGCCATTCTCAAGCACTTCTATCCGGCTGTTGTGTCTTTCCTCATCCCTATCCGCACTGACCATACGCTGCTGCATCTGAACGCGCTGCCTTTCGAGGCTCGCAATNTCCTGTACGTTGTGTCCCAGTAGCGTGTTGTGAATGGTGTCCANCTGCTTCTCCACCTCCTGTTGCTCGCTGGATATCTCTGCAATAGTCCGTCGCGACTTGAAGAGGGCCACCTTCTGCTCCTCCGCAGCACGAAGCAGGGCCGGAACCTCCGAACGCAGCAGCGGCGGGAGAACCTCTTGAAACTCGGACTTTTCACGGACTCGCTCCAAGAGCTCAGAGAGCGCTTTGAAATGCTCGTCGCCCTTCCTAAGCTTCGTCTCGCAAATGCACACCAGGTCTTTCTCCAGAATTCGCTTGAGGACGCTTGCGTCAATCGGAGGCGGAATCTCATGACGCTCCTCCATGTCAACCAATCGTGCCTGGAAGTCTATCAGGTTTTGCAGGAGAGCNGCTACCACGAATAGGCGNCACACGACGACGTTTCTCTCTGCCCGTTCTTGANACTGGCGTTGGATCAGCCCAGTTCGCTTTTTCTCGAGNTCGACCTGCTTGTCTTGAAGTTCGGCCGCAGGAGGCGCGTCGCGCAGTTTCTGCGCAATGGCATCAAGTGCGTCTGTCGCGATCTGCTTGTCCTTGATTGCCGTTTGCAGGTCCAGTCGCTCCTGTCTCAGCATGTTCTTGTCGTCCTCGACTTGATCAGTCAGTACCTTCATGTCAGGAATCTTGGCACCGACTTTCTTCTGCAGATCGTGAGCCAGCTCTCCCAGGTGCTCTTCCACAAGCCCGAGTAGCGCCACACCAGACAACTTCCACAGAGCGTTCCTTAGGTGGCCGGGGTCACTGCTTTTGAAGAACCCTGCAAGGTGTTCTCCATCGAAGAGATAGTTGTCCTTCATCCCCTCGGGGATGAAACGCTCCACCCATACTTTTGCGTCGTCATTTTCGTAGGTTCTTGATCCAGCAGCCGTCAACGTGGTNAATGAGAAATGAGTCTTAGGATGCTGCCCTCCAGGATCGCTGCGTACCCTCTCAAAAGTGCCACGGCACGTCTGNGCGTCTGCTCCGACGAATGTCACATCCACGCAGNCGCTCGTCTTGTCATTGGCCGCAACTCCGNGTGGCGCTTGGTGCGAGATATCCAGAAGGCCGTCCTGGTCCTTCCCCGACAGNTGCGATTCTGTGCCATACAGGCACCACTCAATCGCATTCATCAGGTTGGTCTTGCCGAGGCCGTTCCTGCCCACCACCAGATGGAGATCTCCGGGATGCCCCTGTGGAAGACGGAGAACAGCCTTCCTGTATTGGCGATATCCCGTGAGACGTATCTCGTCAATCCTCATGGGTCGACCTCGGCTCGTCGTCAAGAGCTTTCTCAAGCGCACAGAGCGAGATGGCTCTCTCAAGGGCGTCAAGGTAGAAGGAGTGATGGAAGTAGCTTCCGTCCTCACCCTTGCCAGCTTCCTCAGCGAGGATGCCGCGAAGGAACTCCGCTACCTCGCTATCGTCCTTGCATCGGGAATACACTTGGTCAAACACGTTCACGAGAGTCTTCATCCCGGTTCACCTCCAGCATTCGCGTAGATCTCAGCAAGAGCCTGTGCCCCATTCAATGCGATGCGGGCGAGTTCCTCATATCGTCTTCTTTCTGTGCTCTCGACGCTCTTCAGGAGTGCAGATTGGCTTGCATCAGAGTCCATCGTCGTCTGAACCAGCGCGTCATATACGATCGCACGGTGCTTGCCAGGGAATGGTCTCAGAATGCGGCCAAGTCGCTGGATGTGTTCTATGGGGCTAGAAGAACTCGCTAACAGAATAGACATACGAGCAGGCGGAACGTCGACCCCCTCATCAAGGCACTTGATCGCAACCAGAGCCTGAACTGCCCCAGACGCGAACTGCTTGAGGAGGTACTCGCGCTCAGACAGTCCCCCGAACTTGGGCGAGGGCTTCGTCCCTTGTTCCATCGTGAACATTCCGAATCGTATGTTCCGTGCGAACAACTGAGCGCGAACCCACTCAGTCTGTCTCTCCGTACAGTATACAAGAAGATGCTCAACACGATTTCCGAGGCTGTCAAGGATGCCTGCCAAGGCATCCTGTTTGGCTGCTGCATTCTTGATGATTCGAGCTCGCCGGATCGCAAGCATCTTGAAAGCCTCATCATCAGNTTGACCCGACGATGCCATGCGAGCCAGCTTCAGAGTGATCTGCGCGTAGTCCCTCCGCTCGGCATCGTTCAGTTCAGCGAATACGGGATGATACTCAAAGGGAACCAGGTAGGTTCTACCGGTACTTGGATTGATGTCGGAGATAGCTCGTTCCAGAGGGAATGAGTACGCAATCGCACCGAAGTACTCATTGATGAACGACGTTCCTGACTCATCGTACCATCGCACGGGGGTGGCCGACAGCGCCAATCGCATAGTCGCCATAGGCAAAAGTGCCTTTCTGTAGACGCTGGCACCAGCTCGGTGCGCCTCATCGCCCACCAACATGAGAGGCACGTTTGGCATTGTCGTCCACCGCATTGCCGTCAGGCCTGGAGAACTGAGTGAGGCATACGTTCCAATGGCCATCGCAAATGAGCGGACGCCTTGCGACACATCGAGTGCCGCACTGGCCAGCTGNGCAGGCCACCGTGGATTGCTGCTGTCGCAGATGATCGGTACAAGTNCCGAGAAGAACTTGAGCGCNTCACCACGCCACTGGGCCACAAGGTGCTCCAGGGGGACTGCCACCAGGCACAGTACTCGCCCGTCCNTCTCCCGGACAGCATCTACACAGGCCAGAGCTGTGAACGTCTTGCCGGTTCCTGTGGCCATTTCGAAGATCCCTTGTCTCCCTGCGTCAAGCCAAGCCTGCACGGCATCCCTCTGGTAGGCGTACAGCACGGGAGGTGCTGGGTTCTCGGCGACCCCTTGGCGTCTCCGGACTTCGTACTTGGCTCTCAGAAACGGAATGTCCAATTCTGTGGGAGCTCTCNGGAGCATGTCGTGTTTCGCGGCCTCAGGTAGTGAGAATACTCGCACGCCGTCCGCAGTATCNTTCCACAAAGCGTCAAAGTGCTTCTGATCCGGTTCCTGGTATGGCTTCTGTTCAACCACCCAGCTACGGAATACCTTGAACTCCTCGGCATTCTCCAACCAAGCTGTTGCTGANTCGTTGATNGAACCGCTGAATGAAACCACGTCTCCCTCAGAGTCCCTAAGAATGCCAATCTTCTCGTGGAATATTCCCACAGTGTTTGTCCCTTCAGTCGACGAGANCTCGTTNGGGCAGCCAGTAGGAATGGCCAGTTTGATTTCCAAGAGTCCCCGGGCAAGCATGTAGGCAAGTACCATCAAGTGGTCTCGCTGGAGATCGCTCGCATTGGCGCACTCCATCGCCCGGATCATCCTTTTTGACACAAGCGTGTCCAACTCATCGGGTGACTTGGTGAGGATTTCGATGTCATTGGGTTGCAGTTCGGGCGAACAAATCAAGCGCATCCGCCCCCTGCTCTCGATGAAACTCAGCAGACCTTCAGCCACGACCGAAAACGCTGACGATGAGAAGTAGCCTGCCAGACGATCATATTGGACGGCTTGTGCCAGGCATGGCACGTAGAAATCCATGAGGACATCGTCTTCGCTGGACTTGTATGCTGATTTCAGATCTAGGTCTCGCAACCCCATACTATCGCACCCTCCTTCTAGCCAAGTGCTGTCGTCAGGGAACTCAACTGGCAAAACAGTTTTCGAGCTTCATGCCAGTGCCAATAGCTAATGATACACAATCTGGCGGATGATGTCAACGGACTTTGCCCAGTCTTCTGACGGTGGTCAGGTTGTTTGACGCCGACCTGGGGGCTTGACCTGTCGCTTCCAGAGACCTACATTAGAAGTGTAGTATTTGTGCATTAGATCGGAGGTCCGGAATGCTGACAATTGACCTTGTCTGGCGTGAAGAACGAGCATCAGCATTTGCGCTGACAGGCTCAGGCGGGACTGTTCACGTACCACCGTTGATGATCCTGTGGCGCCGACGTCCGGCAGATCATTGGGGGCCATTTCTCGTTGATGCGAAGAGGTCGGGTCCGCAGTTGCCCCTCTCGGAACTTGGTCGAGCTTACTTGCAGTCTCTGGGAGGGAAGATTCTGCCTCTGCGATACTGTTTCATCGTGAAGCAGTATGTCTCCGTGCCCATATTGTATGACACGTTTGCTGGGCTCTGTGCCGAAGGATGGCTGTCTCTCTGGCATCCAAGTGCGCTGCTGGCGTACTTTGCCGGTGAGAAGGCCGCCACTTTGGAAGTCGTTCAAGTCATGGAGCTTGCCAAGGAGGCCGATCACCAACTGCTTGTCAGAGGGCGAGCGGGCGGCAATTTCTACTCTGCTTTGGCTCACAGCTGGACCGCAGACATTGGGCATTATGTAATTCTTCCGGCCAAATTTGAACAACGGAGGCTAGAACTTCTGTCTTTCCTCGAAGAGCATAATTGGTTATTGAGCGACTCAGAGGCACCGACTATTGTGCAGGACGAGGAGAGCTTGTTCTAGCGCTGAGGGCTGGTTCTCGTTGTGGAACCCCTCGGCGCCGCTTGCCTACTTCGAAGAACTCCATGATGGTTACCTTGCGCTGATGCGGGACTCACGACTTGATGCCGAGGTTCCGGAGCAAGTACTCGAGCACGGCCGTTCCGGTGCCAACTTCATCTACTATCTCGACCCACCCGTCACCGTGCAAAAACTGCACCCGGTCCTCCGTCCCGATGTGTATGAGCGCCGTAAGGACGACCTCATGGCCTTCCTGTCCGACCACAACTGGCTCCTCGGCGAAGAAGGTCCGACTGCGTCAGGAGAACTGGAGACAGAAACCCTGTTTGACGCGTCAGAGTTGCCTGAGAGACCTGCTCGAAGAAGATAGGAGAGGATCAAACACTACAACACGCGGCTCGGCTTCTCCTGATGCTGGCGTCAGTTCGACAATGTTCTTCCATTTGAGTCACGGGTTGACAGTCAGCCGGACTGAGTGCGTACGTGCCGCAATGGAGTTGGCAGAGCCGATGCGGATGTAACCGAAGTACAGTGTGATCTCGCCGGGAGCGATGGCGCGAGAGATTCGGATTTCGGTCTTCGCGACTGCTGCCTTGGCGTCTAGCTGATGCGCGAGGCTGTGGCATGCGTATGGTCGATACGCCATGGGAGGGTACATGACTGTGCCCCGCAGCGGCAGGCTACGGGGCAGTTTGCGTCTTGTGGTTGCTCTAGTTGACGGTAATCGTGATGGTCCTGGTCTGTGCAGCAGGAACGCTTTCCCAGGGACGGGCGTAGTTCAGGGTGATCGTTGTCGTTCCCTTCCCGACAGCCTTGAAGGTGAAGGTGTCGGTGCCGCCGCCTCCGACAGTTTGAGGACCGGTGGCTGCTGCGACGTATGTGTTGTCGACGTAGGCAACGACGTTCGTGTCTTTTGTCGTCTGAGTCCAGTTGTACCCTGTGGTCATGTTGGCGTCGAGTGCGATGGTGAACGTTTTTCCGACGGTCGTTTCAAACGTGTCCCTGATGACCTTGTCTACTCCTGAGGCTCGGGTTATCACAAGGGTCACGGCTACGGCGGCAACCACCACCACAATCACAACAATAGCCAGCATTCTCTTCTTCATGCTCTCATCTCCTTCAACCAGTCGGTGTCCCCGACCGTCATCCCTAGGACGTACGGAAGGCCGACATGGTTCCCCGGACTACCTTGGCGACCGTGGACTCTAACCGAACCTAGTATATCCTGATAGCATCTAACGGGAGGTGTTCCATGGCGACGAACGAACTTCACGGAAAATCAGCACGGCTGGTCAATCTCATTGTAGCCCAACCGGGGGCAATTGTCAGCAAGACGCTGGTCGACCGTCCAACGGGAACCATTACGCTGTTCGCGTTTGACAAGGGGCAGAAGTTGAGTGAGCACACGGCTCCATTCGACGCACTGGTGACGGCGCTGCAGGGGAGCGTCGACATCATCCTGGACGGAGTGCATCACACCTTGATAGCGGGAGACGCCATCATCATGCCGGCCGGCGTCATCCATGCCGTCGATGCACTGGAGCCATGTATCTGGTTGCTGACGATGATCCGGTCCTGACACCTGGAGGGAGACGCAAAACCGTTTCACGATATCACGGCCCCGTCGTCTTCGCGTGTGGATTCGACCCGAAAGCGTTTGCGAACTGATGATGCGATCGGTCAGTCCATGACAACGACCTGTGCGTTTTCACACAATGGTGTACTATATTGAAGTAGTGACAATGGCCAGAAGGCCAGCATCGATGGAGGTGTGTGCATGGACGAAAACGTTACCAGATTTCTAGAGGAACGGCTCGGCGGGGAGCAGTACGCGAAGCTCAGCAAGATCTCAAATGGTAAGCTGTACGAATTTATTGCCCACTTCATCAAGTTGCTCGA
>JGI24135J36437_1000353_pt1 | contig 14854 bp, 1 predicted proteins | sample BarGraNGADG00211_3_FD_36437 | JGI IMG/M metagenome (IMG submission 36437)
TGAAACCTGGAATGGACCGCCATCTAAACTATACTGATACCCTGGCGTTCCTCCTATTCCTATAACTGAAAATGATCCGGTTGAATTTCCGTTGCAGTCAATATTTGTCTGTGCAGTAATAGATCCGGAGAGAGCTGAAGGTTGAGTAATTGTTACAGGCACACTTTTAGTACACAGGTTTGCATCCTGTATAAGGACAGTATGAGGCCCTGCTGTAAGTCCGCTAAATATATTGGACCCCTGATAGGCGCCACCATCAATATTGTATAAATATGGAGCTAATCCGCCTGATGCAGATATTGTTACACTTCCATCAGATCCTCCATTGCAGGTCACATTTACCTGGGATGATACACTGCCAAGGATTACAGCTGGTTGTGTAATTGTAAATGGAACATCAAAAGTGCATAATAATGCATCCTGAATCGTAACTGTGTGGTTTCCAAGTGATATCCCGGTAAATGTCCCGCTTGCCTGGTAAACGCCTGCATCAAGTGAATAAAGGTATGGAGCAAGACCTGAGCCAGCTGTAGCTGCAACAGTGACCTGTCCGTCAGATGCTCCGTTGCAAGAAATATTAGTTTGAATGTCATAGATCCGCTCAGGTTAAAAATTGAGATATCAACAAATACAGATTCGGAACATGAAGAAGCACTTGTAACAGATACAGTAACTTTACCTGTCGGACCTGAACCCCATCGAACTTTTACAAAGTTGTCCGAGCCCGTACCTCCACCGGTTATGGAACCATCGGTTACCGTCCATCCATATGAAAAGTAAGTACTTGTAAGAGTATATGTATATTCTGAGTTGGCGCAGACAGCAACCACAGGGCTATTAAACAACGGGACCGGTGTAGGGTGAATAGTAACGCTATCAACTACAGATGATCCGCAAGGATTTCCAAGGAGGTCAGGTTTGACTGAGTTTCCAACGACAACGCCCAGGGTTGCACCCATATTCCATTGTACATCAACTGTATTCGTGTTGGTTGGAGTAAGGAAGATACCATTGGTCACAACCCATGAATATGTTGCAGTTGCGTCGTATGCAATAGTATACGTATTTACCTGACCTTCGCATGCATTTGTATAATTGACTGTAATATTGTTAAATACCATTCCTCCTTTATTCAGAACCAATACAGAAGTGTCCCTGCAGCCATTTCCATCGGTGACAACCAAACGTATGTGGTACGTACCATCAGGCATCAGGTTATTATAGAATGGAGTTGGCGATGAACTGGTACTTGAGAAATGCAGACCAGGGAATATTGCATCGAAATACATAAATGGTTGAGCACCACTTTCGAGACAATCCCAGAAATAAGTATAAACCCCGTTTCCCCCAACTACAGTGGAAGAATAGAGAGCATAAGGAGCAGCAACATCGCAGCTGTTAACTGCTAGTGCTGTAATATCCAGTGTTGATGAAACAGTTATAACTATATTCCTTGATTGGGTATTTCCGTGTGAATCAAGGGCTGTCAGTGTTACAGTCTTTGGTCCCTGGTCACTGCATGAGAATGTATTTGGTAAAACTGACAGAGTAATCCCGCCGCAATTGTCATATGATCCATTATCAACATCAGAAGGAAGGAGTGTTCCGGTACCTGTCGGCCCAAGTACAAGATTAAATGTTTTGACATTAACAATCGGTTTAACAGTATCGATCACTGTTACCAGTGAATTACATGAAGATGAATTTCCTGATGCATCAGTACCTGTAAGTGTTACAGAAACAGGTGCCGCTATATCAGAACAGTTGAAGTTCGTTTTGCTCAGAAAGTAATTGAGAACGGCCGTACAGTTATCAGTCGATCCGTTATTTACGTCAGCCGGTGCTAATACTGCAGTTCCTGCACCATTTAAATAGAGGTTTGCATTTTTGCAGTTCATCACCGGAGGTGTTACATCGATGGTTGTAACAACTACACTGACACTATCCTTGTTTCCTGCAGCATCAGTTGCATAGATTTTAACACTCGTTGTGCCAGCACCTGTAAGCGTTGAACCGGCCACAGGATTTTGAGATTTTGTTATTGATCCGGCAGGAGTACAATTATCTGAGACTACCAGCGTAGGAAGGAAGTTTGGAACAGAGGCCTGACAAGCGTTATTGAGGTTAATAGTAGGATCAACAGGAGGGTTAATGACGGGTTTGGTGACATCAAGTACAGTAACATTAATGTTCGATAGCGCGCTGTTTCCCACCTGGTCTGTAGCAGTGATAGTTACTACTGTGACACCGGCTCCGATTATTGTACCTGCTATTGGATTCTGGCTGATTGTAATATTTGCGGGAATCGAACAGTTATCAGTTGCAGTTGCTGCAATTACAGGAACAATAGCCTGACAGCTTGCATTTGCATTTAATACAGGAGGAGCCGGTAACGTAATTACCGGGCTGGTATTATCGGTGACAGTAACACTAAATGTACATGCCGGACTGGTATTACCAGTGGCATCTGTAGCTGTGTAAGTTACTGGAGTTGTTCCAACCGGGAATGTATCACCTGGCAAATGAGATTTCGTCCAGATCAGACTACCTGCAGCAGTACAATTATCTGCAGCCGTTGGTTCTATCCATGTCACAGCAGCTGAGCATACACCCGGATCATTATTTACAGAGATATTTGAAGGACATCCTGATATGACTGGTGGAACTATGTCAGTGATCGTCACATTATAATTTGGTGTTGTAAATGTACAACCGACCGAACTGGTCTCAGTAACTCTGACAGTTCCTGCACCGGCAGGACCCCAGTTAACAGTTATACTGTTTCCTGTGGTGGAACCAATTATTACCCCACCTGAAACAACCCAACTATATGTATCAGGCGGATTGGCTGTTGTACTGTATATACTACCTGTTACATTGGGACATACATTATTGCTTCCAATGATAGATGGTGCAGGTAACGTATTGACAGTGATCGCTAAAGTCCTTGGTGCACTCGTTCCACAAGAATTTGTAGCTGTAACATTTAATGTTCCGCTTGTAGCAGTCGGACTAAAATCAATAGTCACTGAATTTCCTGTCCCATTTATCGTATGGCCAGATCCCGTATAACTCCAGGTATAGGTATTTCCCGGAACATTTGGGACCGAATAAACATACCCGCCTGAACCCTGACAAACCTGTGTCGGGCCAGAGGTAAAGTTCGAAGGCATCGAAGCCACTATAGGGAATGAAATAATCACATCGTCAGATGATGAACAGGTAATATTGCTAATAGTCCATCTTAATGTATAAGTCAGGCCTAAAATTCCGGTAAAGACAGTGTTAAACTGGGTACTATTAACAAAGGTACCTCCGGCACCGCTTACTATTGTCCATAATCCTGTATAGGGTGCAGGATTATTACCAGCAAGAACTAATCCGGAAACCCCACAGAGAGATTGATCTGATCCGGCATTTGCCGGGGTAGGTGATGCATATGCGTTGACAACTGTCCCATCAACCACTCCGGTATTAGCTCCGCTATTATAAGTGAAGCCCGTCAGTTTGTATGTTCCGGGCACTGGAGTTGGTAAAGTATATGGCAGAGATGTCACATTAATGGTCGGCTGTACTACACTATTAACTGTATAATCGAGCGTGTAATTTAAATTAATAGGATTAAACGAAGTAAAACTAACAGGGATTCCTGCCGGTCCGCATACTGGACCAGCTGGAGTTAATGAAGCTCTTGCAATTGTGGAAGTGATGCTGGCTGTTGTAAAATCCGTAGGTGTTGTGGAAACATTAACATTGTTGGTTGTTGCCACATCACCATTGTTATTATTACCTGAAGTAGTTGATAACAACTCAGTCCAGAAGCCGGCAATGGATTCTGCAACCCTCATATCCGCTATGCCATTTTGGGTCATAAGAGGTGTCAGATTGCTGAGAGGATCCCATCCTATTTTAACTTTTGCAGTCGTTGCCAAACTAGTAGATACACTCCAGTATTCCTTAGTATTTGATACTAGTAAAGGTGGAGTCAATGAAGTTGCCGTAGGATTAGGAGTGAAGTACTCTGCCGTCCAGAATAATGTACTACCTGCCGATGAAGTAAGGGTAAAGTTATGGCCCTTGGTAGTTCCTTTTCCAACCGGATAAATAAAACTGCCACCATTTATAATACTTTTTATCAGCGGTCCGCTTACAAACGAGTTAGCGGTGCCACCTGTCGGGAAAACCGCTGCTGAAGATGTACTCAGAAGGGTGAGCTTATTAGCCGCGGTAGTATTAATAATACCATATGTGAGCAATAATTCATTGTTAACCTCAACCAGGCCAGTTATATTTAACCCGGCAGGATTATTAATCTCAAGATTATTAAACTTACTAGCTCCTGTAAAGTCACCAGTTCCTCCGCCAAGGCTCTGAACAGCTGTACCTTGAAAAGTTACAGTTGAGGCCGGAGAGGCTCCGCTTCCACTGGTGAAAGTACCACTATTATAGCGTTCCATTGTCCCAAGAATTGTAAGCTTCCGGTTATTTACGCTATTATCCAGAGTAGCACCGTCAATTATAAGTCTTTTACAGATTGTCAAATCCTTATTTGGGAGTACACGAGTACCAGTTCCGGAAATATACATATTCGGTAAACTGCTGAACTGAGTTGCAATAATAGTGTAGGTTCCTGTTCCTCCATATTCTATAGTTCCGTTTCCTGAACAATCAATGAAGGAGGTATAATTACCTCCTGGCAGATTGCCATTTTCCAAATAAATAGTACCATTACCATCAACATTTCCAAGGTTATGTCCGAAGGTTGGCGAGACGACTCTCAGTACATTATTAATTGTCGTGTTTAATGCATATATGTTGTTAATATTGGTGGTGACAACATGGTCAATAATAACATTACTTCCATTTGGTCCACCAAACGGACAAGGAGGTGAAGATCCAACCGGAGTCCAGATTGTCTGGTCTGACCAGTTCCCGTCACTGTTTGTCTGGTATGTAGGAACCTCGCCAGGTATAGCACCATCTAATCCTGCTGTATAGTCACCGTTTAGATTACTGCTTCCGGAATAAAAGAATGATATCCTGTGGTTAGTTTCATCAACATTATCTGTCGCAGGTCCTACAGGTGCTTTATACCAGTAGTTCCCCGGAAGCTCAAGTTTGGCAGCAACATAGCTACTTTCCAGTCCATATACATCACCCGGTATATACTGCAAAAGAACATTCCCATCAAACCCTCCAATTCCTGAGCTTTCAATCTTCCAGTAGTATTTCAGTACGTTCGAAGGATCCAATACACTTGGATGATTATTATCTATAGGATTAACATTTATGTAACCAATGGATCCATTTGCTGTTATCGTAAAAGTAGCAGGTGTATATTTCCCGGCAACTCCCACAGGAAAAGTAAAAGTTTGGGGAGTAGCAGTAAAGTACTTTCTGAGACCCAGACTGCTGGTTACTCCGTCAGACATTATCATTTTAGTTATACCAGGTACCCCGATGATATTACTGAATTGGCTGAGGGTAAGAAGATTTGAGTTGATATTGAAGATACCCTGGGTAAGTACAAGGTCATTTTGAAGCATGATATCATTGTTCAGTTTTGCTCCTGAACTATTGTTGATCGCAAGCTTTCCATAAAAGCCTGTTCCGGAAATCTGCTGCTGAGTTGTCCCCGATAAACTTATTCCGCCGGTAGTATTGTCGTCGGTATAAGAACTGTTGTTTACAAGGTTCCCTGAAAGGGTTAATTTCTTGTTGCCAAGGGTCAGCGTTCCGCTTCCTATCAACAAATCCTTGTTTACTGAAAAATTATTATTTACAGTAAGAGATGTTGCGGATGATACATTTAGATTATAAAAATTAGATACTGAACTTCCTGTAATTATCTGTACGCCACCATTAAATGTTGTTGTATTAGTGCCAAAATTATAGGTGCCGCTGTTATCCAGGTCGCCTTTTATGGAGACATTAATATTATTAGAGTTGAATATGCTTTGAGTATTACTCAGGGTTAGTGTTCCATTAAGTACTAGTGGATTAACCAGAAGACCAAGATTAGCATTCAAGCCTGCACCGGCAGAGCCTATAATTGTTAAATTGTTTAACGGGATATTTGCATCTAACAAGTAGTTTTGAAGAGTATTGGGAATTACATTGGTGAAAATTATTGTGCCGCCTGTTACAGAAGAACTTGCGGGTCTCAGATAAAGATCTCCAAAAGTAGTGCCTCCTCCCCGTATGATAGAAAGCGTACCTCCGGACATATTGAATCCGCTACCCGAATTTAGTACTTCCAGTTTAGCATAACCTGCTACTGCAGCATTTCCGTTTATGGTTACAGCACCACCACTTTGAGTATAATTAAGAATTCCATTTGTTGTAGAAGTATTCCTGCGTATCTGTCCATTCACCACAAGATTTCCACCTTGAACTTCAATAGAAGAAGCCCCGCTACCTGAATACTCGATATCGTTATTATTAGCCGGAGCAGCAACAGGTCCAACATAAACATTCCCCGTGATTAATGTAAGTTTCCCGCTTAAAAGCATATCCCCAGCGTTATTTGCAGCATTCCCAATCAGAATATTTCTGGCATTGGCGTTTGCATAATCAATAAGCAACCCGGCAGTCGAAGGAATTGTAAAAGGTGTAGTAGTTGAAATGGTGAAATCTGTTGCAGGGTCTGTCCGCATAAATCTAAACGTACCGTTTTGCAAGGTCAGCCAGTTATCGGTCAAAGTAGTAAGTGTTCCCCCGATATTACAAGTAAGAGTAGTTGCCTGTGATGTTCCTTTATTAATTGTTAACTGACCAAATACGGTTGAGGGAGTACCCACTGTGTTAGTAATGCTTGCTGAAGTTGAGCCAAAGAAAGTGACCGGGATATTTGAAAAACCACACCATGCCCGGGTACCTGAAGGAGCGTTTATCAGTCCGTTTGCATTGTTAATTAGATTACCCCCAATAGATAATCTCTGATTTGTTGCACCACCACCATTATCAATCGCACATAGCGGAGCCACAATTACATTCCCATTTACTACAATGTTCTGTGCAATTGCACCATTTCCATACCATATTAGTGCACCACCCTGGATATCCAGGTTACCATTTATTGTAATAGTTTTTGCCACAACAGCTGTAGGTGCAAGCGGATAAGCTGTATTCCATGTAGGACAGAACCAGGAGTCTGCATTTTGACCTCTTGTAATCAGATACCCATAAATGGTTAAATCATTATTCTGAAAAATAATATTTGAACCCCCAAGTGGAGATATTATTAAGTTACCGTAAGATAGTACTCCATTGGGTAACCAATATGTAGTACCACCTCCCGGGTTTGTTGAGTAAAGTTCTGTTGTACCGAGATTAATATTAAAATCTGAAAAGTCACCTAATGGGAAAGTAAATGTGCTACCAGAGTTCCATGATGTTGTAAGCCTGAAATTACCGTTGCCATTCGGATGATTTACCACCATCCCAAAATTTGAATTGAAATTATATCCAATATCAAGGGCTGAACCTTTTTCAATTTGCAAACTTGCACAGCTTCTCGCATCCGTATTAGGGTTAGTATTGTGAGTTGCCAGATAAACAGAATCCTGACCACCGATTATTACGATATCGTTTAATCCGGGAGGAACTGCCGGAGGATTATTAACCGTATGACCAGTCAGAGACCAGGTTGCCACATTGCCCCACAGACCGCTTTGACGGCTGTAAAATATTTGTGGAGCTCCGAAGGCGCCATCACCAGCAGTATAATCACCATCTAAAAAATCTGCACTATTTGTCGGTGTCGTCCAGTCAACGATTATATTGTTTGTAATATCAATAGGAGGATTAGAAGTTGTGCCAATTCTCCAGGTAAAATCGCTGGGTGTGTAAAGAGCTGGTACATAATTGGCTTCAGTGCCAGCAACATCACTCTGATCGTAAGTAAATGAATGAGTCACAGAATTAGGAGCAATTCCTGAGAATCCGGAAGACTTAACCCGCCAGAAATAGGTAAGACTCTGACCGTTGGTTGTTGTACTGGGGTGTTCATAACCTACCGGGAGAACAGTTATTGATCCATAACCAGCCGGAGCAGAACTAAATCCAATTATGACAGGAGTATATTTTACGGGTCTTGCAGGGGTAATAGTCGGTGCTCCAACCGGGAACGTAAATGCACCCATGGAAGTATATACCCTTGTAACTCCCCCGTCACCTGCATTCCCCGCTGTCTGAACATACCTTGTTGCACCTGCATTTAAAAAAGAAGCAGTTGAATTGAGTTTTAAATTGTATGTTCCAATATTAAACAGATTGTTTTGAGAGAAAGTCAATACACCATTTAGAGTCATATTTGCAGCCAGTGAGATAGGAGCAGCTGCCGCATTGGTGTTGTTCAGTTCGACATTTTGATAAGTACCATTCCCGTCAATACTCTGAACCAATGTCCCATTCAGGACAATCTTACCAGCGCCATTGTACAAACCCGAATTATAAACATCCCTGGCAACATTGATTATCTTGCCATTATCATTAAGAGTTCCTAAAACAAGCCTGAAGTTATCATTAACATTAATTGTATTTTGTGAACCGGCAAGATCAACATTTACTCCGGCTGGCTTGTCAATTGTAAATTTATTCAATGAAAGAGGTGCCGCCAGATTAATTGTAAATACCTGAGCAGCAGTGCCATTTAAAATTGTTGTATTCGTTCCTGTACTGTATGTGGTACCATTCTCAATGGTAAAATTCCGACCTATTGAAACATTAAAGTTATTGGCATTAAAATCACCGGAGTTAAGACTAAGATCATTAAGCACAGTTAAAGGGGTACTTAATCTTACTATTGAAGGACTACTGCTACGGTTAATAATAAAGTTATAAAGCGATGCATTAGAATAGACAGAATAATTTGCTGCATCCGCTAAAACCAGACCTGTGGTTGGTATTATTTCCAATGTACCACCCGTAACATTTATATTAGATGAAGATGATTTCACATCAAAAGCTTCCTGTTCTGGGGCAGCTATACCACATACGTCGTAAATACGTATTGTTCCACCGGACATAGTAAAAATATTGGTTGGCTGCTCAAGGTTGAAAGAGCCGAACACTGAACTGGTACCATTTATTGCTCTTGAGGTATTTAAAGTAGCAATTGTAACATTTGTAAGATCAGCGACAGTCAAATAAGCTGTCGGAGTGCGTTGGAACCGGCCACGGAGAATAAATAATCCTCCGGTCTGGGTATAAGAGGCAAAACCAGTTGAGGATAGAAGCTGTTTGGAATCGACTGTTCCGCCGTTAATTATTAATTGTCCGGATGCAATATTTGAAGTAACTAATCCCCCTGACTCACGAGTAGACAGATAGCCATTATCAATTTGCAGTTTACCAAATATATACAGAGCACTTAGTCCGCCTTTGGTAACACCAATTGCTGCATCGCTAGGAGCAGCGACAGTATATGCAGCATTTATTTCCCTGTAATCATCAGCGCTGGAAAGCACTGCCACATCAACACCGTCAACTATCAAAGCGCCGTTCGAGGGGATATAATAATCACAATTCGCAACAACACCTTCTGAAAGTGAAGGTATAATTAACGTGCCTTTTAAATCAAGAGTTCCTGTACGAATCCACAACGCTTTTCTGAGGTTTGGATTGCTTAAACCAGCTACTTCGGGGGCTAATACATTTGCTCCATATAACTTGAAGTTTGTATAATTTGTTGAATTAACCGTCAGCTTATATGTCTGGTCAATTCCCTTATCAAGAATCAGGTTATAGAAATTAGTAACCCCATTACAGGTTATTGTATTATCGCTTGCTCCCTGAAAATATACTGAAGCGGCACCTGAAGTAGGTCCTGCTGCTATTGGCGGAAAAGCATTGAATATCGGATAGGGAAGATTTGTGAACTTTATAGTCCCGTTATTGGTAAGATCACCTTTGATAATTACCGTATGGAAATATGTATAATAATTTAAGAAAGGTGCCACACCACCGGCAACTACTCCTCCAATAACAGGGTTTGTGGGTCCATTTCCCACAGTTAAAAAGGCCCCATTATCAACTATAACATTTCCATTGATTGTAAGAGTCAGTTTTACAACTGAGACGTTGTTATTGATCTGAAATGTTCCGCTTTTAACGTACAGATTCCCATTTAAAGTGATATTACTTAAAAGTGTTGCAACAAAGCCAGAGGCATTGATAGTTAAATTATTATAGGTAGCTTGTGCTGCAGGTAATGTGAAACTGGCAGTATTATTATACTCCGTAGTTCCTCCTCCGGCATTAATAAAAGTATTAATTACAGAAACCGGGAAATTAACAGAAGCCAGCCTGATGGTCCCCAGTCCGCGCAAGGCATATATCCCATTTGTGAACTTATAAATACTCTGATCAAGGAACCCTCCGGCATCAATTGTAATATCAAGTGTCAGGGTTGCAATATCAGCTGGTAATGAAACAGTACGACCTGTGAGAATAACTACTTTGTCGTTGTTTCCTGGAACTGTAGAGCCAATCTGAAGTGTGCCACTCGGGTCTGAAGTCCATGTGGTTGAGGTGTTCCAGTCTCCTGTCTGGAAGGAATAATATGTACCTGTTATACTTGCCCCAATGCAAAAATAAGGGCCGGGGTTGAGAACTACCGGTGAGATTACTGAGGGGGCATTACTTGAACCTCCGATTGCTGAATAATTTCCTGCAACAGCCGCGGACATCCCAATAGTTTTTGACAAATCCAAACCGCTTTCATATAATTCAACCTTTGCACTTGTTAAATTTCCACTGTTCATATTTATCAAAGACCAGTAACGTGGATCCACGGTACCAATTGTAGTACCGTCACCCGTTAACGCGCCTGCAGGGCTAACTGACGCTCTGAGGACAGGACCAGCAATTCCTGTATTTACATCCCTGAGATTAATTCCTTTAAAAACTCCGCCATCGCCTATTGGAAATAAATAATTAGTACCTGCTACAACAAGATTTGGCAGCAAAGTTCTTTCCACACCTCCGGTAGTAACATTTACAAAAGATCCGGGTGTCCAGGAAATGGCTGTCGCAGGATTAGTATTATTGATCTTCAGGATATATGTACCGGCTTGTAACATTCCGCTTGTAAGTGTCAAAACTCCTGCGGCTGCAAGGGAAATGTCACTATTCATAGTAACACCATTTGCATTGTTTATGGTGAGATTGTTCAGGATTGCAACGCTGCCAGGAATAGAAACTCCGGCAGAAGATCCGCCATAAGATAAGTTTGATGAAGCAATCGTCGATAAGTTAGCGGGTGTTCCGGCTATTGAAGGTCCATTCAGTGTAAGTGTTCTTGGACCAACAGTAAAGGTACCGGCAGTAAGAGTAAGGGTTCCGTTTAATGATAAGTTTGCCCCTAATATTATATTCCTGCTTGTCGTGAAATTATTTAATCCGTTTGCAATTGCATTTAATGTTATGTCTGCACCTGTCCCGATTGTCAGATTAGAAGTCACTCCGCCGGTTACTGAGCCAGCTCCGTAACTAAGATTTGCAGCATTGGACAGAGTAAGTGTGTTTGCAGCAATTGAAAGCACTCCTGAGGTGAGGGTCAGGGTTCCTCCTACAGTAACATTACCGCACATGGTAACAAGTACTCTATTTATAGTAAGATTATTTAATGTTACCGCTGATAAGCTGGCAACACCGGCATTACCGATAACCATATTGGAAGTCGCTCCTCCTACAAGAGTTCCACAATTCATTTGTCCATTAAGAGTCAGTGTATTTGCCCCGATTGACAAACCGGCACCACCAGGGTTGAATATACCGCTTAAGGTCGGAGAACTCTGCAAAGCAACAATATTGGTATTTGTTATTGAAAGTCCACTTAACAATACTACACTGGAAGGAATTAAAACTCCTGCTGTTGTACCTCCAAAAACAAGACTGGATGTTGCTATTGTAGCTAAATTTGCCGGAGTTCCGGCAATGCTCGGTCCATTGAGAGTAAGTGTATTTGCACCGAGGGTAAAAGTACCTGCGGTAAGTGTTAAGGTTCCATTTAAAGATAAACCAGCTCCCAGAATTATATTTCTGCTGGTATTTAAATTATTTAATCCATTTGTTATTGTATTCAGTGTTATATCTGCACCTGTACCAATTGTCATATTAGAGGTTACCGCGCCGGTTAATGAACCGCCTCCATAACTAAGGTTTGCACCATCGGACACGGTAAGCGTGTTTGCAGCAATTGAAAACACACCTGAAGTAAGGGTCAGAGTTCCTCCCACAGTAACATTACCGCACATGGTGACAAGTGCTCTGTTAATTGTAAGATTATTCAATGTTACCCCTGATAAGTTAGCAACGCCGGCATTACCAATAATCATATTGGAAGTCGCTCCTCCTACAAGAGTTCCACAATTTACTTGCCCATTAAGAGTCAATGTATTTGCCCCGATTGACAAACCGGCACCAGCGGGGTTGAAAATACCGCTTATGGTTGGAGAACTCTGTAAGGCAACAATATTGGTATTGGTAACAGAAAGGCCATTTAACGCTACAACACTGGTGGGTATAGAAACGCCAGCAGTGGTACCTCCAAAAACAAGACTGGATGTTGCTATTGTAGCTAAATTTGCCGGAGTTCCGGCAATGCTGGGTCCATTTAGAGTGAGTGTATTTGCACCGACAGTAAAAGTGCCAAGTGTAAGGGTAAGAGTTCCATTTACAATAACATTCCCCTGGATTGTGCGAACCTGGTCACTTGTCTGTGTCACCAGATTATAATATGTGCCGGCAAAGATTTGCTGTGCAACAGCTCCACTGTAAATTACTGTTCCTGAACCAGCTGTAAAAGTTGTTATGGCATTATTAGCTCCATTGAGAGTCAGTACATGAGACAGTGCGCCTCCGGTCATATTAATAGCTCCGGCACCGCTGAGATTTCCATTTACAATTACATTCTGGGCAACAGAATTACCAAAATTAAAAGTCCCAGTTGTTAATGTTAGATTATTGTTAACTGTTATATCGCCCTGTATTGTCCTTATCTGGTTACTGGTCTGTGTTGTCAGGTTATAGTATGTTCCGGCAAATATCTGTTGAACTCCTGCACGACTATAAATAACTGTACCCGAACCAGGTACAAGAGTCCCAAGTGCATTATTAGCTCCGTTTAAAGTCAGCTGGTGAGCTAATGATCCGCCTGAGGCCATGTCGATGGTTCCGGCTCCGCTTAGATTACCGGTAACAGTAACAGTTCTGATAACCGTATTCCCAAAATCCAGGGTGCCTGCTGTTACATTCAAATTGCTATTAACAGTGACATTGCCCTGCAAAGTTTTGCTGTTGGTTCCCGAAATAGTCAGATTATTATATACAAGGCCGGCAACATTCTGAGCAGCACCATTATAGTTAACTGTTCCTGTGGCTGGCGTAAAAGTTCCGGCTCCGGAGTTAAAATTACCGCCTATATTCAGAATACCTGCGCCTGTAAAAGTAATTGCATTTTGAACGGCTGTCACCATAGTGACATCGCCGGTTACGTTTATGGTACCAGTGCTTAGTGACAATGTTTGTATTCTATTAACATCTGTAGTAGTCACCATGATTATAGAGGCACAATTCAAAGTACCTGTACCGACACCTAATGTCTGATCACCATTAATATTTGCTCCGGGCAATGTGTATGTTACAGCACCCGTAACATTCAGAACCCAGACTCCACCAAAAACTACAGAACTTAAAGCAATATTGCCAGGCGCAAAAGTCAATGCACCGATCGGATTGGCCGGACTTAAATTAAGTGTAACTGCATGGCTGTTCAGAATATTGACAGTACCAGCTCCGGCAGCTGCACCGGGAAAATCTCCGACTGCACAGTTTACCCATGCACCTGCGCTTCGGACCTGCCAGGTAGTATTTGCATTCCAGTTCCCGGTAGCACGCGTCTGATAATCCCCATCAACCTGTGCTGTAGCAGATAGTGAGATTAATAATAATCCCGCTATAAGTATTCCCCATTTCCGGATTATGTTAAAATTTGATTGAAAAGGAATTATCATTTTNTTAAAAAAAGATATTTCCTTCAGCAATAAAGCAATCATAACAAAACCGGGTGTTTTAGAAAATGCAGAGTTTGGATTTTTGCGTCCCATATTGATCAGGTTCAGTAATTTCAAAACTAATAATAAACGTCTATCTATCAAACAAATAGAAGTCTGCAGATTATAGTTCTCCTTTAAGAGCTGCAGAAATTCTCACTCAATCGCTATAATTAGCGAATATAATTATTTTTCAGACACCTGTAATGCTATATTTTTCAAGTGTTTTAAACATATTAGCAAGACTTTTCAATATCAGGTTTGGTTGCTTACCGTAACTCCTTTAAATTAATTGCATTAAACTGACACCTATTGGCCATTTGAGATCGTTTGAAACAATCCGTTTTTTGACCAATGCCTGATTAAACGAATTAAACAGCTTGTTTTTTTTGATTAAAAATAAAAGGAGAAAACCAAAGAATTAACAAAAGACAATCCGGTTTCATTTCTCTTTTCTCTTGATATTGTTAATTATTTTTTGCAGAAAAGAAAATGTCGCATATATTTGCACTCTCTTTTTGGGGGTTTAGCTCAGCTGGTTCAGAGCATCTGCCTTACAAGCAGAGGGTCGGGGGTTCGAACCCCTCAACCCCCACAAACAAAAACCGGCCATGCGAATGCGGACCGGTTTTGTTTTTAGAACCCGAAGCAGGCTTGCCTGCTGAAGGGAGATAAAAACAAAATCGGGAGCCACGCTGAAAGCGGGGTGCCGGTTTTTGTGTTGTAAGGGCCTCCTGAAAGGGCTCAGCGTAGCGAAGCGAAGCTAACCCATCTGATATAAAAACAAAATCGGGAGC
>JGI24135J36437_1000357_pt1 | contig 14724 bp, 19 predicted proteins | sample BarGraNGADG00211_3_FD_36437 | JGI IMG/M metagenome (IMG submission 36437)
ATGGAAGAAAGCAAAGAGCTTTATGCAAAGTTCAACTTCGTCGCTTATCAGTTATTGCTACTGACCAATTTACAAAATAAAGTGAAATCTACGCATAGTTTTGGGATTTATATTTAATCTGTTCTAACTCCATGAGAGTGAGGGTTGATTAGCTGTGGCCATCAATCGATTTACGGTTTTTCAAGATTTATATAACAATTCAAAGTTTATTGTTAGCTTTTTTCATATACTGGATTAATTTGTTAAATTATTATTAATATTTTTTCAGNATGTTTCTTCGAATCATCAAAGTAGAAACGCGGTTTTTAAAGTTAGTTTGATTTCTTCCAAAAGGGTGGGGTAGTTCACAGGAATCTCTAATATGCCCCAAATTAATAAGCCCCATAATCATGCAATATGCAATTGAGACATCAGCACTAACAAAAAATTTTGATGAGATCACCGCTGTAAACAAGATCATCATAACCGTAAAACCCGGCGAGCTATTCGGACTGCTCGGCCCGAACGGGGCGGGAAAGACAACTTTGATCAACATGCTCTCCACAATGATAGAACCATCAGGNGGAAGCGCTCTTGTCTGGGGGCACGATGTAGTAAAGGAATCCGACGACGTCCGGCAGAATATCGGGGTAGTTTTCCAGGACACGACTCTGGATGACCGTCTCACAGGCAGGGAGAATCTTGACCTTCACGGCAGGCTCTACGGACTTGATGGCAAAAAGAGAAAAGAAAGGATAAAAGAAGTTCTTTCTCTCGTTGAACTCACAGAGAGAGCAGATGCTATTGTCAAGACATATTCAGGGGGCATGATGAGGCGCCTTGAGATCGCACGCGGGCTCATGCATCATCCGCATGTCCTGTTCCTTGATGAACCTACACTTGGACTTGACCCGCAAACACGCCTCCATATATGGGATTATATAAAAATATTGAACAAAGAAGAAGGCGTTACCATCATGCTGACCACGCATTACATGGAAGAAGCTGACAAGCTCTGCGACAGGATCGCAATTATCGACCATGGAGAAATAGTTGCCCTTGATACTCCAGAAACCCTGAAAAGTATGCTTGGTGGAGATGTAATTACCCTTGAACTTGAAAAACCCGACGATATCGAACAATTATGCAGCGCATTCAAGAAGGACGGATGCGCCAATACCGTTTCAAAGAAACAGAACGAGGTCTTTATAACAGTGAAAAACGGTGAGCGTGAGATACCGCATGTTCTGGCCCTGGCATCAGGCGCAGGAATTTCAATAACCTCGGTAAGTCTCAGGAAACCCACGCTTGACGATGTATTTATTCACTATACAGGGCGCGCGATACGGGATAAAGAAGTAACAGAAATTGAAAAGGTGGGTTACAAGATGAGATCAAGGAGGAAATGATGGCAAACGCATCATTCAACAGAGCGATCCAGACAGTATATACCATGTGGCTTCGCGAGATGTTACGATTTTCCCGTTCAAAATCACGTATCATAGGCGCACTTGCAACACCTCTTTTTTTCCTTGTTATCCTGGGAGCAGGATTCAGTTCGTCCTTCCAGGTAAAAGGCGGCGGTTCGTTTGATAAGAGCTTTCTGGCGCCCGGTCTTATCGGGATGTCAGTGCTTTTTGCTTCATTGATGGGTGGTGTTTCCATTATCTGGGACAGGGAATTCGGTTTCCTGAAGGAAATATTGATAGCGCCTGTGAGCCGGTTCTATGTATCGCTGGGAAAAGCAATGGGCGGCGTCACGACAGCCATGATACAGGGCATATTGATAATGATCATCGCCTGGATCATTGGCGTAAGATATGACTCGATATGGGGAGTCCTCCTGGCGGTAGTGGTCATGTTCATTTCCGGGATTGGCTTTATCGGACTTGGAATTTCGATAGCATCAAAGATAGAAAGTCATGAAGGTTTCCAGATGGTCATGAGTTTCCTCACAATGCCGCTTGTGCTTTTAAGCGGCGCTTTTTTCCCGATCTCAAACCTCCCCGGGTGGCTTAAAACGCTTGTTTATGCAAATCCCCTCACCTATGGAGTGGAGGCACTGAGGTGGTGCCTGCTTGGGAATTCAACGATACCAATATCGATCAGTATTATAGTCCTTGTGGCTTTTTCCATTGCGATGACAGCGCTTGGCGGAAAATTGTTCGGGAAAATGAGGGTTTAACGTGATAGTATTATCGGGCGGCACTGGTACGCCAAAATTGCTCCAGGGCCTGAGAAAACTTGTGCCGGATGAAGATATTACGGTAATAGTAAATACTGCTGAAGATATTGTCATTTCGGGAGCGTTTGTTTCTCCTGATGTCGATACTGTATTATATCTATTTTCAGGATCACTTGACGTCCAGAAGTGGTGGGGGATCAGGAATGATACTTTCCATACAAATAAAGCCCTGAAGGAACTGGGCTTTTCCGAAAAATTAATGCTGGGTGACGCAGATCGCGCCACCTGTATTTTCCGTTCGGAATTAATGCAAACAGGAAAAAACCTGACAGAGGCTACAATGCTGCTGTGCAAGTCGCTTAAGGTAAAAGCAAGAATTCTTCCCATGTGTGATGAAAAAGTGGATACGATGATCAAAACACCTCAAGGAGTTATGCATTTCCAGGATTTCTGGATTGGCAAAAGAGGTGTGCCTGATGTAAAAGAGGTGAAAATTGATGGGATTGAAAACGCAAACCCAACAAAAGAAGTTCTTGAAGTATTGGATTCTGAAGAAAATGTAATAATTGGACCGAGCAATCCCATAACAAGCATCGGACCAATTCTTGCATTAAAAGGGATACGGGAAATACTGGCCCGGAAAAAAGTAATTGCTGTTAGCCCTGTGATAGGTCATTCACCAGTCAGCGGTCCTGCCGGGAAATTGATGGNAGCNTGTGGATTTGAGGTTTCATCACAGGGAGTTNCCCAGTGTTATGGGGATATTCTGGATATCATGGTTATCGATGAGAAGGACACAGCAGATGAGGCGGATTTTGATATGAAAACNATCAGATTTGATACCATGATGACTTCGGTTGAGAAAAGTGAAGCGCTGGCAAAGAGGATAATTAGATTACTCATATAATGACCGGAAAACTGAAAGTAAGTATAGACCGCAAGGACTGTATCAATTGCAGGAATTGTTGGAATACTTGCCCCGAATTCTTTGAACAGAACCCGAAAGATACTTACAGCCAGATCATTTCTAAATACAGGATCGAAAACAATCCGGGTGAGGGGGAAGCACCAGATAAGTTCGGAGAAATGGTGAAAAAGTCAGCAGATTTATGCCCGGTCAGGATAATTCGAATTCATGTCCTGGACAATTGATGAACCGCTCCTTATCAAACATATAGAGTACTTATTGAAAAGCTACCTTCGATGGACAGGATACGACCTTATCCCGCCTGCTTCCCCAAATGTGCGCGCAAAAGCGCTGTTTGACCAGCGGTTCGTGGTTCTGTCTCATGGAACTCAAGCTGACCCGATCCTGAATTACGGCAACAAAGCGGCGCTTGACCTGTGGGAGTTAACATGGGAAGAATTCACAAAAATGCCATCCCGACTCACGGCAGAACCTGTCAACCGCGAGGATCGCGAACATCTTCTTGAGCAGGTGAGGCGAAATGGTTTTATCGACACTTATAGCGGGGTGCGCATCACGGGCAGCGGTCGCCGCTTCCTTATAGAACGAGGGACGGTCTGGAATATCATGGATGAGAAAAATAGGTATATCGGGCAGGCAGCAATGTTTAGTAAATGGAAATATGTTGCGTAAACCTTACATTTAGCACATTCCATCATTATTAGATTTTTTCTAAACCCATAACTGCTAAAATTCCATCATTTGACAAGATGAACAAGATCGACAGGATACAATTTTAGTGGCTAATCCTTATTGAAAAATGCAATTTTCCATTTTATGGATGATACGGATCGGACGGATTTTCAAGGATCCGCACGCATCTGTGTGCTATCTCACGATCATTCCACTATAATCCCCGCATATCCCACAACAGCGGCAAAATCTCCCGTAACATCGCCACTCGTACTGTATTTAAGCAAACTCGCTTTTTTTGCACCAAGCGCCTTTGTGGCGGTAAGCATCGCTGAGATCGGCCCGTATCCGCATATTGAGGCTTCACGCTCATACAATTTGCGGTAAAAGCCTGGAATATTCATATCAAGGATAGAACTTATAAAATAAGCATCATCTTCGCGAGCCACTTTTTCCTGTTTATAATGGGAAAAATCACTTGATGCTATGATCACTACTTTTTTATTCACTTTGCGAAAAGCCTCGGCAATTTCCATTCCCACATCGAGCGCTGTTTCCTCATCCTGCATCCCCATACAGATCGAAACGATCTTAAAATCACTGAACCTGTGCTGGAGAAAAGGAAGCTGTACTTCAATGGAATGCTCGTACCTGTGAGCGCTTTCATCCATATCGATGATCCTTTTAGGAAGCGCTTTTATGAATTCAATATCAGAGTTTACTTCACCCAGGGGCGTGCTCCATCTTTCGCTTGAAACCGATACTGGAGAGCCTTGGCCTGTATGATTTGGCCCCAATAGTACAAAAGTATCTGCTCCGGGCAGCACTGAATAAACATATGCTGCGGTATTTCCGGAATAAATATAACCCGCGTGAGGAACAACAGCTCCAAGAACCGGTTTCTCACCAGATGGTACGCTTTCAAAGCATCTGCTGATCTGCCGGTCCAGGTCGTTTTTGCCGCGCGGGTAGAATTGTCCCGAAACTGCGGGAGCTCTCATGGTATTTTAAAGTTCAGCCTCAAAATCTGCTACCGTGTGTGTTATTGTATCTCCTCTTTCCTCAAGGGTCTTCTTTGCAAGGAGCCAGTATATCAAAGCAAGTGCTTTTCTTCCTTTGTTGTTCGTGGGGATCACGAGGTCAACATTCGTTAATGAATTGTTGGTATCGCAAAGACCAATGACCGGTATTCCTACATTCACTGCTTCATTTACTGCCTGCATATCTCCTGACGGATCCGTTACGACAAGTATATCGGGTTCGATGAATTTATGTAATTTCGGATTTGTCATCGTGCCCGGGATGAACCTGCCGGTCTCTGCTCTTGCGCCTATTACCTTTGCGAACATCCCGGAAGGATAATGGCCGTACTGCCTTGCAGATACTACAAGAATTTTTTGCGGGTCATACTTTGCAAGCAATTTTGCTGCAAGCCTTATTCTCTGGTCTGTTGCCTGTATATCCAGAACATAAAGGCCGTCAGTCCTGACGCGATATACAAAACGCATCATCTCTTTTGTTTTTTGCTGGGTACCAATATGTATCCCTGCAGTGAGATATTCATCCTGCGGGATAATCGATTCATAACCAGTATCCTGTTTTACATCCTGTTTAATATCAATAATATCTTCCATTTAAATCACATCTTATGAAACATTTTTCAATACTTTTACTACTCTTTTCACTGTGATAGGGATTACTCCCTGTCTTAATTCTTCCATTGCTAAATCTATAGGTTCTCCCCTATCGATTTCTAACAAAACCGGCGCTCCCAGGGAAATCTGAAGAGCTCTTGCACCGATCATTCTCGCGCGCTCATATCGTGTTAACTTGATTTCAATCACTAAATCACCTCAAAAACAACCTTTGTACCTGAAATTTCAATGAATACAATTATACACATATTTTTTCCCAGAGTCCCTCTGGGAGTGGTTCAAGTTCTATTCCATAGCCGTGTCCTGAGAGTTATGGGGTTGCTGAGATTTGAACTCAGGTCACAGCGTCCCGAACGCTATAGGATGGACCAGGCTACCCTACAACCCCTCCTCACTGGTACGGTGCCAGCAGGTCCACCAGCTCTACATGGGTGAGCAGCATTCGCCTGCAGCAGTATCGTTCAATCCCAAGATCGTCAAGGACCTTACCTGCGTCCTCGGTCTGGGTTCGTTTCTTAAATTCATCCCATACGCTGGAGACGACTTTACCGCATGAAAAGCATCGTACCGGTATCATGTTTCACCTGTATGATTTCTGTCTTCTCTTTCTGGCACCACGCCCACCGAATTTCTTTGGCAGTTTATAACGGGTGTCATTCACAAGTAAACTTCGATCATACTGCGCCATTGCATCCCGCAGAGCCATGTCATTTGTCCATTCCACAAGGCCTCTTGCAATAGCGGTGCGAACAGCGCCCGCCTGCCCGAATATGCCGCCGCCATGTACATTCACATCAATATCAATAGATGGAACGACCGTCCCTGCAAAATCAAGAGGTTCAGACATCTTTAACCTGATAAGTTCAGGCTCAAGGATCTCTATGGGTTTCTTATTTATCCTTATGCGACCTTTTCCTTCCCGTATGGTTGCCCTGGCGATCGCGGTTTTTCTTTTTCCGGATGAATTAACGATTTTCATTTATAACACCTAATATTTTGATCCTAATCTCGTACTCAAATCACCAAGCACAGTATAATTAGCAGTACTAAGACGCATAATACTTGCTTCATCTAATGTGCTTGCTTGCTCTTTGCTCAATTCTGGCGGAACCCCGATATAAACTCTTAATCTATTATAGGCTTCTCTACCTGTCATTTTTGTGTGTGGGATCATACCTCTGATAGTCCTTGCGATTATCTGGTCAGGACGTCTTGGAAAACGAGGGCCGAATTCCCGTGAACCCCTATCTACATAAGCCTTATATCTATGGAATGTTGTATCCTTCCTGCCTGAGATGATCGCTTTTTCAGCATTGATGATATTGATCTGTTCGCCATTCAATATTCGCCCGGCTACAATGCTTGCCATTCTTCCCAGAATAAGATTATTTGCATCTATTACTGTCATATTATCACCCTATTATCCTTACCCTGGAGCCTTCCGGATTCCTATCCATCAATTCTTTGATTGAGAGGCATGAACCTCCGGCTTCTATTATCTTGTTCCTTGCCCCTTCGCTGAAACTCAAGGCAGCAACGGTCAAGGTATGATTCAATTCACCTGCTCCCAATACTTTTCCCGGCACAAGGATCATATCTTTATCTTTTGTATACCTGTTGATCCGGCTCAGATTAACTTCAGGTGTAATTCGAGTTGGGCGCTCAAGCCTTCTCGCAATATCTCTCCAGAGGGGGACTTCTTTCTCCCTGGATTGCTCTTTTAGACCTGATATCAGGTCTAACAGTCTTGGATTTGTCTTGTAATTATTTTTCATTCTTTTCCTCCGTAAGACCAATTAAGGTCCGACTCACGCAAACCCGGTTAAAGGTCGATGCGTTCGAATTGTTTCAATTCATACGCCGCAGGCATTGCCTGCTACGGTTAAATTTGAACCAGAAAATTTGATTCAAGCTGCCTTAATACGTATTATGATACATAAACTTACCGTAACGATAGTTTTATATAGCTTAGCGTCAGACATTGTGTCAGACAAGCGGCATACAAACGTCATACAAATGGCGTACAAACGTATGCAAAATTGATGACCCCGTCTAAATGTCTGAGAAATCATGGGTACATCAACCTCCCACAGGGAGATACCAAAATGCAAAGAGTAACACTAAGGCTCCCGGAACAGCAATTAAAAATGATCGACATGTTCGTTCAATATGGCGAATTTCCGTCCGCAAGTGAAGCAATCAGGACGGCTATCAGGGATCTGATCGATCTACGAAGTGAAAAATTGGTTGGAAGGATGAAATTATTCGATAAGGCACAGGAACAATCAAAGAATGTTGAAACATTCTTGCGATTAAAAGAGGAACAATAGAAGGAATTATAAAAAAAAAAATCATCTGAGGGGATGACTATGGAATCATTTGTACAAGACGCATTAAAATTCAAAGAAAAAGAACAGTTGTTCAAACAAGCAGCAACTGGCTGCTCAGAAGAGATGGATGTATTTGGAACACCTAAAATCGTAGTAGTCGGGTGCGGCGGAGGCGGCAATAATACTGTGAACCGTCTTTATAACATTGGAATCGCAGGCGCTGACACTATCGCAATAAACACGGACAAGATCCACCTGGATATCACCCAGGCAGATAAGAAGATATTGATCGGCAAATCAATAACCAGAGGACTTGGCGCAGGCGGTTTCCCGGAAGTTGGAAGAAGAGCCGCTGAACTGGCAAGGGGAACACTCGAAGACGTTCTTAAAGACGCAAACCTTGTATTCGTAACAGCAGGCATGGGGGGCGGAACAGGAACAGGCGTTGCACCGGTAGTCGCACAGGTCGCAAAAGACCAGGGTGCTATCGTTATCGGAATGGTCACAAGCCCATTCAAGGTAGAGCGCTCAAGAATGTTCAAGGCAGAGGAAGGTCTAGATGAACTGAGAAAAGCAGCAGATACGGTAATCGTTCTTGATAACAACAGGCTGCTTGACTATGTTCCGAATCTCCCTATCGACCAGGCATTCTCTGTAATGGACCAGTTGATATCTGAGACCGTAAAGGGCATAACAGAAACAATAACCCAGCCATCATTGATCAACCTTGACTATGCTGATGTCAGGGCAATAATGAAGGGCGGAGGACTTGCAGTAATGCTTGTCGGTGAAGCAAAAGGACAGGATAAGGCAAAAGAAGTCGTAAGAGCTGCATTGAACCACCCGCTGCTTGATGTTGATACCAAGGGGGCAACAGGGTGTCTGCTTCATATCACTGGCGGAACGGATATGTCTCTCTCCGAGGCAGAACAGATCGCTTCCTCATTGACATACGAGCTTGACTCCCACGCGAACGTTATCTGGGGCGCAAGAGTAAAGAAAGAATACGAGGGCAAGGTACGCTGCATGGCTATAATGACAGGTATCCATTCAGCACAGATAATGGGTCCAAGAGCTGAAAACATGGCAATGAGCAACAATTCTCATTCAGTCGAACAGAAAATAAAGGTAGCCAATGCCTCAACTAGAAGCAACAGCAAGAACAGAGGCTCAATAATTGACCAGATAATGTGATAACTTGAAATGCAAAAATTCTGAACATAACTGTTTTGTGCGCATTATCACAACTGCCTGGGAAGAGATACGTGCATGTGAGCATGGCGTAGCCTGTAATTATAACAAAAGGGTAACGAAGGCATAAGTCCGGCAATATTTAATGCCGGATTTTCTTTTTTTTTAAAGCATCATCTCATCCAGAAGCTCTTTAGCCCTATCAGCCCTGACTTTCCTTTCCCGTACCATTATTTGGGCTATCTTATCAATCATATCACCGGCCGCTCCTGCCTGGATCGCCACGTTCCTTGAATGAAGCTCCATGTGACCTCTCTGGATACCTTCGGTTGCAAGCGCCCTCATGGCTGCAAAATTTTGTGCTAATCCCAGCGCTGCGAATACTTCTCCCATCTCTGTGGCAGTCTTTACCCCGAGGATCTTTACAGCAGCTCGGGCTATCGGGTTGGTTTTCGTAGCTCCGCCCACAAGACCCACGGCAATTGGCATCTCTATTGTTGCCACAAGATCGCCTTTTGCATTTTTCTCGTAGCATGATAAAGGGCGGTAAACTCCGCTTCGCGAGGCATAAACATGCGCTCCGGCTTCTATTGCTCTTGTATCATTTCCCGTTGCAAGCACAGCGGCACTCACACCGTTCATTATGCCTTTGTTGTGGGTGGCTGCCCTGTATGGGTCACCTGCTGCAAAATGATATGCTGCAAGGATGCCGTTCACAACCTCTTCTCCTCCGATGGTTTCTTTTTTAAAAACCGCTTTTGCTCTCATAACACGTTTATCTGCAAAATTCGAGATGATACGAAGATATACGCGACCGCCGGTCAGTTCCTCAATATACGGCGCCACGGTTTCAGCCATCGTATTAACGGCATTTGCGCCCATGGCATCCCTGCAATCCACTATGAGGTGGGTTATGACCATTTTTCCTCCGGGCGTTTCGATTACTTTGACCTCCACATCCTTTGCACCGCCCCCGAATTTCACAAGTATCGGGTCAACTTCGTTCGCCCTTCTTATCAATTCCTCCTTTTTCTCAAGGATGGTTAATCTCGCCCCATTGGGATCGGCTATCCCCACTGCCTGTATCTGTCCTATCATCACAGGACCTGTGCTGCTCGTTGTAAAACCCCCGCCTTCATTCGCCATCTTTGCAGCGTTACTGGCTGCGGCTATCACCGACGGTTCTTCGATAGCCATGGGAATAAGATAATCTCTGCCGTTTATCATGAAGTTGACAGCAACACCCATAGGGACTTCCATGACCCCGATGAGGTTCTCAACCATCCGGTCTGCCGCCTCAAGTGAAAGAGAACCTGTGGCGCTGATACTTGACGCTTCTTCTTCTGTAAGACCTGAAAATTCAGATACTATCTTAAGCCTTTCTTCGGGGCTTCGTTTATAAAAACCTGATATCTTTGACGACTTTTCCATTATGGTCACCCTGTGTAGGTTTTAATGGCAGGAGGGTATAAAAATCTATCCAAAAGCTTTATCAATGAATCCATACCTAGAGGACATTCCAATTCAAATTTATTCGGTGAATTCTTATGACTCAAAGGACAAAAGCAAAGAAGAAACGACTGGCAAAACACCAGAACCAGAACCAGCGCCTCCCCGCATGGGTTATCGTAAAGACAAAACGAAATGTAATGACACACCCAAAGAGACGCAACTGGAGACGCAGCACGCTCAAAGTTTAAAGTGATAAATATGGCAGATATTGAAAAAATCTATACTATTCCCCTTTCGGATGCACGGAAAGTTCCGCGCTGGAAGAGAGCGGAAAGCGCAGTCAGGAAAGTAAGAGCATATCTTGGAAAACATCTCAAGACTGACCTTGAAGATGTCAAGATTGATAAGACAATTAACGAGAAACTCTGGGAAAGAGGTTCCATGAAACCGCCATTAAAACTGAGAGTAAGAGCTGTAAAGTTCGAGGCTGGCGGCGTTCAGGCTGAACTCGCCCAGGAATAATTTTTTTTGGGGCATCATTGAAACGAAAGTTGAATATTTTAGGAAGCCCCGTACTTGGGGTCTTTGCATCATGTAATGATGAACTTGTTTTTGTTCNCTATGATGCATCTCTCGATACAGTTAAAGAGTTAGAAGAATCACTGGGCGTTGTAGCCTGCCGTACTTCCGTGAGCGGAAGTTCAGTTGTGGGTTCACTTATGTGCAGCAACAACAATGGCGTGGTCGTTGCAGGTTTTATTCTTGAAAAAGAGATCCGTGCTATCAGGAAACACATAAAAGCGGCAAGATTGACAGAAGGGTTGAATGCTGCAGGAAATCTTATCCTTGCAAATGATACCAGTGCACTTGTAAATCCCGACCTTTCCAATAAATCGATCAAGATGATTGAAAAGACCCTGGGGGTAGAGGTCAAACGCGGCACACTTGGCGGCTTAAAGACCGTAGGAATGGCAGGTATTGCTTCGAATAAAGGCGTACTTGTGCATCCTAAATCAAGCCCTGCAGAGATCGCATTGGTCGAAGAACATTTCAAACTGCCCGTCGATATCGGTACAGTCAATTTTGGTTCTCCGCTCGTTGGTTCAGGCATCCTTGGCAATAGCAAAGGATATGTTGTAGGTCTGGATACCACTGGTCCTGAAATCAGCAGGATCGAAGATGCACTGGATTATTTATAGGGATAACAAATTAAATTCCAGAATGAAGCCTGATTTTTTTGGGTAGCTCTTTTTTTTGATTTTCCTGAGGGTGGTTACCAATTCATAGGTTTGGCTTATAAATTTAATTGTTTTTTATGCTTGCAGTAAAATTTATATTATTCATTCCCCCATTATTATTTTAACCAAAAAATTCCAAAGATGGGATGAACATTGGAGTTTAATGTAGATAAGCAAATAAAAGTATTGGAGCAAGTTCATCGTTTTTAGCACCTTTTCCATTTACATGCGTCTCCATTCCAATATGATCCTTCAGATAGCTATTGATACCTCATTATAATTTCTCATGTGATATACATCAAGAACCCCATCTGGACATTCTTCATACTGTCGCATGAAAAATCTCGACCTTCATGTGACGAAATGTTGTATTACACTTCTTTCAGTCGCAATGACACTATTGCAGAAGGGAATAAAGGATAATCTTTCTTCAGTCGCTTATTTGTGTTAAGGAGTAATAAAAAAAGTTACCAATGGTTTTGAGTGTGCTTTGGTAAGTACCCATCATGTTAATATTGTTACTAAAAAACTATAAATAATAATAATATAATCATAGTTATTATGAGCAGGCAATTTTTTTAATGTCACTCCCAAACACACCTATCCAACGCCTGCTCTATCCTAATCACACATCTCAAAACTGTATTTGTTGAGCAATTCTTTTTGAACATACTCTATTGCATGAGAGGAATGCTACGAATCGAGACGTGTGCCATAATAAAAATAAAATCCAAGAACCGATAGGATTAACAAATGCATAAGCGTTTAGACAACCTATGAAGGAACAGGCAGAGTTGCTCAGACGAATCGCTGAATTGGAAAAAATAGAAACTGAGCACAGGAAGACAATAGAAATTTTACAGGGGAGTGAAAACAAGTATAAAGTACTGCTTGAAAATTTGCCACAAAAAATATTTCATAAAGATAAAAACTCTGTTTATGTATCCTGCAACAATAACTATGCGCGTGATTTGAAAATTCAACCAGATGAAATTATTGGGAAGACTGATTATGATTTCTATAACAAAGAGCTGGCTGAAAAGTACAGAGCAGATGATAAAAGAATTATGGAGTCGAGTAAGACGGAATATTTAGAAGAGAAATATATTCAAAATGGGCAAGAAGTTGTCGTCCAAACTGTTAAAACACCTCTTAATGATGAGAAAGGCAATACGATTGGTATACTGGGCATTTTCTGGGATATTACTGAACGCAGGCAGATCGAGGAGGCGCTGAATGAGAGTGAAGAGCGCTACCGCACGATAATTGAATACTCGAATGACATGATATGGACTCTTGACACTGAAGGACGTTTCTTATTTTTCAATAAGCGCTCTGAAGAGATAACACGATTTAAATTGGAGGATTGGAAGGGCAGATCCTTTGCTCCGCTCATCGAAAAAGATGAGTTGCCTGAGGTAATTGAGGTATTCCAAAAAACACTTGGTGGTGAGCCTCAGCAATATGAGGTATCTGTCAAAAAGGAAGATGGCAATGACATAATTCTTTTAGTTAATACGGCTCCTATATATTCAAAAGGAAAAATTGTGGGAACGGTGAGTTGTGGCCGGGACATAACAGAACGAAAAAAAGCAGAAGAGCTGATAAAAGAATCTCTCAAACAAAAATTAAAGAACTCCAATAAACAAAACAAGCTCCTATGCTACCTGATTGAAGGTACACGTGGAGGGAAGACTCGCGCGTTAATCTTGAGATACCTGGCCGAGAAATCCCATAATGCCAATCAATTAGCAAAAGCTTTGAACATGGATTATAAAACTATCAGGCATCATCTTGAGGTTTTAGTCAAATATGGAGTTATTACGAGAAACCATGATGGAAACTCTGTTTTATATTTTATTTCAAATAATATCGCAGAAAGATTAAATTCTTTTGAGGATGAGAAGTCAAAACTCTGATTGACACAAATCGAACATATTTGATGCAGTTTTATGCTTTCTCAGGTCAAATTCCAGTCAAGCCTGATATTTGCTTTCAATGATTTTTTTTCTATCCGTATATATCATTTTTCCCAAACATTACCCAACATGCCGAAATATTTATATCTTATATTATCATTATGATTGTTAGAAGTTACATAAACAGTGACATGAAAATGCTATAAAATCGTGTAACTCCCTTCTGAAAAACGACTCCAAACTTCTGGAATAGCTAAAATAATAGGAAAAAGGTGTAAAATAAATGAAATCGGATACAGGATTAGCCAAGGCTATATTCTATGGAATGGATACTTATAAATCCGTAGCTGCCATGCAAAAAATATTTGTCCTTTGGATGAAAGACGAAATGAGGCATGCAACAGATGAAAATCTTCTTAGTGAAATGATGAAGTATAAGCCTGCAAAGATAACAAGAATCAAGTGACAGCTTTGGTACCGTCCTAAGAAAAATTAGATTATGGAATAATGGGCAGGTAGTGGAGTGGGTGGTATCTCAAAAAAATAATTCTCCTGCCCATTACTTTTCATTCAAACATTCATGATATTTAAAAATTACGATTGTAATAAACTTTTTTTATATTTAGTATAATTTTTTTATGTTTATTATTTCGATATTGAAACACCCACTCAACAACCTGCTTTTTCCAATACCATCCGTTTAATGTTCATAGCTATTAGGTTTAAATGGTTTTCCCCAAACATTACCCTAAGACAGAAATTTGGGTATAATCTTGGAAAATTGCCTTATATTACACAATACTTTTTATTCTTTGATGAACGAACCAATCATACCACCATTCCTATCCTATCCAAAATCCTCTTTCTTGGTTTGTTTCCTCAATTAAATTAAATTACAATTAGTTCTAAGATCAAATCTGATATAAGTTTTTCGATTTTGTGTATTCTACGATTTGGTCTGCTACAAGCATATTTGTACAGGCTGCCTCATTTGTTACAGGGGTTCGCCGAATAGAGGTTTGCGTTATAAAGAATCATGGCCTGCTTTATTACGCCCGCAGTTCTATCCGGCTACACCGCGCCCTGGGTGTCAACAACGGTGTAGAATTCCCCAAATTCAGCGGTCTAAATTTCCCCACCCCGTTATAAAGTTTCCTCTCAACTTCCAAATATTC
>JGI24135J36437_1000365_pt1 | contig 14511 bp, 9 predicted proteins | sample BarGraNGADG00211_3_FD_36437 | JGI IMG/M metagenome (IMG submission 36437)
TATATCGAATCAATTGCCCGTCAGGTATTTAGCGCTTTTGGTTTCCGGGAAATTCGAGTTCCGATTATGGAAAAAACTGAACTTTTTAAACGGAGCATTGGCGAAACTACAGATATTGTCGAAAAAGAAATGTATACATTTCGTGACCGCGATGAGGAATTGCTGACATTGCGTCCGGAAGCAACGGCATCTGTTATTCGTGCCTACATCGAACATAATATGATGTCTGCGGATCCGATAACGAAGCTCTTTACCATCGGACCGATGTTTCGCCGTGAAAGGCCGCAGAAAGGACGTTTTCGCCAGTTCCATCAAATTGATGTAGAACTTTTTGGTGACGACAAACCGCAATCTGATGCCGAAGTTATTTTTATGCTGGTTCATTTTCTCCAATCAGTTGCTATTGAAGAATTGTCTTTAGAAATTAATTCTCTTGGCTGCAGAGCTTGCCGCCCTGTTTTTTCGCAAGCAATAGTTGATTATTTAAAAGGATCGGAAAAAGATCTTTGCCCTGATTGTCAAAGGCGCATTCACACTAATCCTTTGAGGGTTTTTGATTGTAAGATTGAATCGTGCAATTCTATTATTGCCGGGGCGCCCAAAATACTTGATTATCTATGCTCGGAATGCGCTGAACATTTTTCACAAGTGAAGTCTTTTCTGGACGATTTGAATGTCAGCTACCTCATCAATCCGAAAATGGTGCGCGGTTTGGATTATTATACTAAAACAGCTTTTGAAATAAAATCCGGATCACTGGGAGCCCAAAATTCTCTTGCCGGCGGTGGAAGATACGATGGTCTGGTGAGTTTTCTTGGCGGACCAGAAGTTCCCGGCATTGGCTTTGCCGTTGGCTTTGAACGGCTTATCGCCTGCATGCAGCAAACTGAAGTACATAAATTTCAAACGGATATATTTATAGCCGCACTTGGCGCACGTGCGCAAAAGATTTCTTTCAGCCTGACTAATGAATTGCGCCGGGCCGGAATCTCAGCCGCAATGGATTACTCGGACAAGAGTCTGAAAAGCCAGATGAAACGTGCCGATAAATTGAACAGCTCTTTCACACTAATTTTTGGCGATAAGGAAATTGGTGAACGACGGGTTGAACTACGCGACATGAAAACAAAAAATCAACAAGTTTTGTCTCTGGACAATTTGCCGGAAGCAATTATTAATATATTTAAAGAGAGGTAAGAGATTTTGAGCGACTTTTTAATCAAGGATAAGAGAACTCATTATTGCGGTGATCTAAATATTTCTGATGATGGGGAAGAAGTTATTTTAATGGGCTGGGCTCAACGCCGAAGAGATCACGGTGGAGTTATTTTCATTGATTTGAGGGATCGTGAAGGAATAGTACAGGTAGTCTTCAATCCGGATGCCGGAGAGATTGTGCACACAGAAGCGCATAAAATTCGCAGCGAATTTGTTTTAGCTGTAAAAGGCAAAGTGCACAAAAGACCTCAGGGAATGGATAACCCGGCGTTAAAAACAGGTGAAATTGAAGTTATCGTTTCCGAGTTGGAAATAATGAATGAATCCAAAACACCGCCATTTTCTTTTGATGAAGAAGATATCTCGGAAAATGTACGCCTTAAATACCGCTATCTTGATTTACGCCGTCCTGCAATTCAGCAGAACTTGTTTTTACGCAGCCGCCTTGCTTCTGCGACTCGACATTATTTTGAGGAGAATGGTTTTATCGAAGTGGAAACACCATTTCTGACGAAAAGTACACCGGAAGGCGCCCGCGATTATCTTGTCCCCAGTCGTATTTCCAAGGGTATGTTTTACGCGTTGCCACAATCACCGCAGATATTTAAACAGCTTTTAATGGTTTCCGGCTTTGACCGTTATTATCAGATTGTGAAATGCTTCCGTGATGAAGATCTGCGTGCCGACCGTCAACCGGAATTTACACAAATCGACGTCGAGATGTCCTTCATCACCGAAGAAGATATTATGGGAATGATGGAAGGTTTGATGGCCAATATATTCAAGGCGTGCCTGGGTAAGGAGTTAATACTTCCTTTCCCCAGATTGGCCTATCACGATGCGATGAATCGATACGGCAAGGATAACCCTGATGTGCGTTTCGGGATGGAAATTGTTGATGTAACTGGCATTGTGAAAAATTCAGGTTTCAAGCTATTCGCTGAAGTAGCCGCTTCCGGCGGCGTTATTAAAGCCATTAAAGCTGAGCAGGCCGCAAACCTATCACGCAAGGATCTCGATACCCTAAAAGACTTTGTCGCTATTTACGGCGCCAAGGGATTAGCCTGGGCGCGCCTGGGCGCGACCGACTGGACTTCCCCTATTTTTAAATTCCTGCTACCGGCTGAGGTGGAAAGCATCAACAAGACAATGGCGGCCAGGGAAGGAGATGTCATTTTCTTTGTGGCCGATACGGCAAAAGTTGTTAATGACTCCCTGGGGAATTTACGGCTTCATTTAGCCAAGAAACTGAATTTGATTGATCCTGAGAAACTAGCTTTTACCTGGATCACAGAGTTTCCGCTCATGGAATATTCGGAATCAGAAAAGCGTTTCGTTTCCACACATCACCCCTTCACTTCACCTTTTCTGGAAGATTTGCCTCTGTTGACCGCTGATCCGGGAAAAGTGAGAGCAAGAGCTTATGACCTTGTCCTTAACGGATCAGAAATAGGCGGCGGTAGTATTCGAATCCACAGAAAAGATGTACAAGCGCAGGTATTCAGTGTCCTGGGATTAAGTGAAGAAGAAGCAAAACTCAAATTTGGATTTTTGCTGGATGCGCTGGAATACGGCACTCCGCCGCACGGAGGACTTGCCTTCGGCCTGGACAGGCTTACAATGATTATGACAAAGTCGGAATCGATTCGCGATGTAATTGCGTTTCCAAAAACGCAGAAGGCCGCCTGTCTTTTATCCGACGCGCCTTCTAAAGTCAGTATAGAACAATTAATGGAACTTTCTTTGAAAATTGTTTAATCTTTGTTTATTGGAGAAAAAATGATGGCGAAATTGAGTAAAGTAAAGAAATCACCCGCTAATAAAAAGAAATGGAAATATAAGTTAAAGGAACTTGATGAGCCTAATTTATATAAAGATATATTCCCCTACACTGAAGTAAGTAAAGTTGTTTTTGATCACAAAATCTTACCCGTTAGTCAGGCTGAGGAAATATTTATCACGGACACTACTTTTCGCGATGGACAGCAAGCTCGTCCTCCTTATACAGCCCAACAAATTGTGGATATCTTCCAACTTTTAAGTAAGCTGGGCGGGCCCAATGGTGTAATCCGGCAATCAGAATTTTTCCTTTACAGCAAAAAAGATAAGGAAGCGGTAGAAAAATGTCAGGCACTAGGTCTGCGTTATCCGGAAATCACCGGTTGGATCAGAGCTGCAAAAGAAGATATTCATTTAGTCAATGAAGCTGGATTGAAGGAAACCGGAATACTTACTTCTGTTTCTGACTATCATATCTTCTTGAAACTGGGTAAAAAGAGAAGTGAGGCACTGAATGATTATCTGGGCATCGTTAAATCCATTTTGGAATTAGGCATCATTCCCCGTTGCCATTTCGAAGACGTTACCCGCGCAGATATTTATGGCTTTTGTGTCCCCTTTGCGTTGGAGCTAATGAAACTTAGGGAAGAAAGCGGCATTGAAATCAAAATCAGGCTTTGCGATACAATGGGCTATGGCATAACATATCCCGGAGCGGCTCTACCCCGCAGCGTAGATAAGCTTGTGCGCGCATTTATTGAGGACGCCGGTGTGCCGGGGCATCTTTTAGAATGGCATGGCCATAATGATTTTCACCGGGCGATGACGAATGCTACGACAGCATGGCTATATGGCTGTAGCGCGGCTAACTCCACTTTGTTGGGGCTGGGAGAAAGAACAGGAAATCCCCCTATTGAAGCTTTAATTATTGAATATATCGCGCTTAAAGGAAATAATAACGGAATTGATACGACGATAATCACCGATATTGCCGAATATTTTGAAAAGGAACTGGAAGTTAAGATACCTCATAATTATCCTTTTGTCGGTTCGGAGTTTAATGTCACCCGTGCGGGAGTTCATGCTGACGGTCTTATTAAATGCGAAGAAATCTATAACATCTTCGATACTAATAAAATTTTAAAAAGACCTGTTGTCACCATGATCACCGACAAATCAGGGAATGCCGGTATAGCTTTTTGGATTAATCAACGCTTCGGCCTTAAGGGGGAAAGCGCTGTGGATAAAAGACATCCAGGAATTTCTAAAATCAATAAGTGGATTGCTGAACAATATGATTCAGGTCGCGTCACTACTATTTCTCCCGAAGAGATGGAAAAAAAGGTGCGCTTTTATTTGCCGGAACATTTTATGTCGGCATTAGAAAAAATCAAATATATTGCTGAAAAAGCCGCCGTGGCCGCGGTTAATCAAATTATTGAACATCCTTTAATGAAAAACATGAATACCGAACAGCAAGAACCGCTAATGCAAAAATTTGTGGATGAACATCCATCATTCCAGTTTGCCTATATAGTTGACCTGAACGGTAGAAAAACGACCAAAAATATTACTAATATTGCTGACCGTGCTAAATATGAAAACTATGGAGTAGGCACCGACCAATCCGATAGGGAATGGTTTATCAAACCTCTACAGACAGGAAAAATTCATGTCACCGATTTCTTCATTTCGAAGATGACCAGCGTGTTGTGTTTTACCGTTTCCGCGCCTCTCGTCAATGATAAAGATCAAATGATCGGCATTTTTGGNGTAGATATTCAATTTGAAGATTGGGTTAAAAGAGCGGAAGACATGGAGGATACAGATCACATTGCTTTACGTGCCGAATATGAAGAAGTTAAAAGCAAGGCCAAGCACGATAGACACTAACCTTAGTACTCATCGTAGATTGACCATTGTTCAAATGGCCGCTCTCCATCCTCATCGGAAAGAGAAGATATTTCTCTAATGAAGCGCGATGGAACAAGCGTTAATGTTCCGGAAGAACGTGTGTAATCCAGCGCGGGATAAGACAGGTATAGCTGATCTTTAGCCCTCGTCACGGCCACATAAAACAATCTGCGTTCCTCTTCTTCACCGCCCGGTTCTTTGAGCGCTCGCTGTAAGGGGATCATTCCATCCGCGCACCATATTAAAAACACATAAGACCATTCCAACCCTTTGGCCTGATGAATTGTGCTCAAAACAACCTTATCCATTTTTTCCTGATCTGCCGAATATTCATCCTTGGCCATGTTCGTCAGTAAGGCCAGCTCATTTAAGAAATCTTCCATCCGCTCAAACTTGGCGGAAAAACTACCCAGATGAATCAAATCTTCCTCTCGGGAAGATGTATCGGAATAATTATCCTGCAAATATGTGCGATAGCCGCTTTTATTCAGCAATACGTCAATGACATTTTCCGGAGTCCTCATGGGAGCATCCAATTCAAGAAGTAAATTAATCGTCTTGCGGCATTGTTCCAGGCCTATCGTTGCAGCCTTGGGCGCAAACCGAATAAATTCTTCGCTAAAGATTGCCTCCAGAGGATTTTCTTTTTTCGATAAATACTTCCAGATTTTTTCAAAAGTAATTTTGCCGATTTTCGGATACATAATCAGCAAACGTCTCCAGGCTAATTCATCGTCAGGATTGACTAAGACTCTCATATAAGATGTTACATCTTTAATGTGCGCCTGCTCAAAAAAACGGATGCCTGATCGTATCTCAAAAGGAATATCCCGCCGGACAAATTCCATTTGTACTTCCATTGAATGGTAATGAGCACGGTAAAGAACGGCAATTTCACTAAGCGGTATCCCTGACTGACAAAGCTCTGTGATTCTTTGTGCTACAAAGTCTGCCTGTTTCAGAACATTTTGCGCGGAAACCATTACCGGCCTCATGCCTTTATTCCGCACCGCTCTTAATTCTTTGGGAAACTGTTTTTCATTATTGTTTATACTCAAATTCGCCAGATGCAGTATTTCCGGTGTACTGCGATAATTAGTCTCCAGCTTAAATATTTTACAATCGGGATAACGATTCGGAAAATTAATTATGTTACTGAAATTCGCTCCTCTAAACGAATATATGCTTTGAGAGTCATCTCCCACAACCATCAGGTTTCGATGACCGGAAGCCAAAAGATCGACAATATCGGCCTGAATAATATTTGTGTCCTGGTATTCATCTACCAGCACATGCCGAAATCTTTCCGCAACGTTTTTTAATATATCAGGATGATCCGTAAGGAGTAAACGGCAGTTAAATAATAGATCGTCAAAATCCATTATTGAGAGGTCTTTCTTTTTTTGCATATAAAGATAAGCTGTCGAAGTAATCTCATTTAGCAAATGGAGAAAAAAAGGATATCTCGATTGAATAACTTCTTCCAATGTATTTTGAGTATTAACAGCCAGGCTGATTATTTCTGCAAGCACATTACTTTTGGGAAACTTGCTATGTTTGGGATCAATTTTAAGCTCGGTCAAACAAGTGGAGATTAGCTGGCGGGAGTCTTCACTATCCGAAATAGAGAAATTACTTTTATATCCAAGGCGATAAGCATGAGTTCTCAATAGTCGATGAGCGATATGATGAAAAGTGCCACCCATGATTTTGCCCGTGTAAGAGTTAATCAGACTCTCCACACGGTTNAGCATGGAATTGGCGGCTTTATTGGTAAATGTGGCCAGTAAAATATTTTCCGGCGAAACGCCGGTTTCCAGAAGATGGGCCACCCGGTATGTTAATGTGCGCGTTTTGCCACTTCCCGCACCGGCAAGGACAAGAAGTGGACCGCCCTCTTCCATTACAACGCGATATTGTTCCGGGTTAAGATCTTCTGCATAATTAATCATTAAATATTTTTACCGGCGACGGGTTTGGAGTTTTTTAAACTGTTCAACTCTTTCTTAATTGCGGCAATCGTTTCCGGCAAGGTAAGAGAGAGAACGTTTTTTAGCAATCCTTCTTTCTGGTAAAAATCAATGAGTGGAGCTGTTTTTGAATTGTAAATTTCTAACCTGTTGATGATCGCTTCTTTTGTTTCGTCAGCCCTCTGGATTACGGGAGAATCGCATTTTTTACATTTTCCACCATCGGCCGGCGGATTTCTCTTAATATTATAAATTTCCTGACAGGAAGGATTGGAACATGTTCTTCTTGTCTCCAGCCTCTCTAAAATTACATCGAGGGGCACCTCTAAATTAACTACTAAATCCAAGCGAATATTGAGTCTGTCTATTATTTTTTTTAGCTCCTGTGCCTGTACTATTGTTCGTGGAAAACCATCCAGGATAAAACCGTTTTTACAGTCTGTTTCTTGCAAACGTACTTCTATTATTTCCATAATTATTGAATCAGGAACCAGATCTCCTCTTTCCATATATTCTTTTGCTTTTTTTCCTAACTTTGTTCCTTTTTGGACTGCGGAACGCAGAATATCTCCCGTGGATATCTGAACAGATCCATCAAATTCAGTCAATAGTTTAGCCACACTTCCCTTCCCTGCTCCCGGCGCGCCTAATAAAATTATTCTCATGATAATCTCCGCAAATTTAATCTCCAGATAAATGATGTGCGCTTATAATCGAATACCGTTTCATCGTCAAGTTAATATAAATAGAACTAAGTTTACCTGACAGCGCGAGTAAAAGTATATCTTCCTGTAGTCCTCAAAAATCCAACCTCAACAAAAACACAAGACTTCAATCCGTAATAAATGAGGTTGTGTAATTTATACTTTTAAAAAAAATGAATAGTGCTATTATGATATTCAACTCATCGGGAAAAGCGAACTTCGGATATTAATTGTTGGGCCTATAAGAAAAAACCAAGAACCCCCACGGAGGCGAAGTATGAATATGGTCAAGAAATCCTTCCCATTACGCAAAGTCTATGGCTTGCTTGAACCGGGTCCAGTCGTTCTTCTAACGACAGCCGGAAATAAGCAACCAAACATTATGACCATGTCTTGGCATTCAATGCTTGAATTCGAGCCTCCATTGATAGGTTGCGTAATCAGCAACCGCAACTACTCGTTCGATCTACTCCAAACCACCAAAGATTGCGTCATAAATATTCCAACAGTTGAAATCGCCAAAAAGGTTGTGCAATGCGGCAACTCCACAGGAGCAACAACTAATAAATTTAAAAAATTCGGCCTCACCCCAATACCTGCAAAACACGTTAGCGCGCCATTAATTGACGAATGCTATGCAAATCTTGAGTGCAAAGTGTTTGACTCAAACATGGTGGAAAAATATTCTCTGTTTGTTTTTGAAGTAGTCAAGGCATGGATTAATCCCGGTGCAAATACTCCGAGGACACTTCATCATCTTGGCTATGGTCGCTTTATGATTGCTGGCGAGACCATTACGCTAAGGTCAAAGATGAGGTAGCGCGAACTCGATTTGATTCCGAATTGTCCAGTATTGCAAAAAACCTGTTTCCGAAAAGCAAATTCATTACGTTCGGAAATGAGGCCTAACCATTCGTTCCAGCGGCTGGCCTTCGGCCACCGCTGAACTCAAACGTTGCAGATCAATCATTTCAAACGCAAATCCTCAAAATATTTCATTCACCATAGGTGCTGACTCGTAGGTATTTTCAATAAGCACTTCTTCCTGAAATGTTGTTTTTTGCATTTCCATTCTTTATTCAACATTTCAAACGATAATCAATATAGCCGTTGGACAAATTCCTATTTTTACCCCATTGAATATGGTAGCTAGACGGAAGTCAGAATTAAATTAGGGAGGGATTATGAAGAACAACGTACTGATAATTCATCCTCGAGACAATGTCGCTGTTGCCTTGACGGCAATGACTGCTGGGGATATGGTAACGGCAAATGGTATCGAACCCTTTAAGACCATGGACGAGATACCAGTAAGCCATAAGATAGCTATTCGCGATATTTCCATTGGGGAAGAAATCATAAAGTATGGCGAAACCGTAGCCGTAAGCACACAAATAATTAAAAAAGGGCAGTGGGTCCACACGCACAACCTGGAAAGCAAACGGTGGAAAAAATGAATGACATCAGAGGATATGTACGAAAAAATGGAAGTGTTGGCATCCGCAATCACGTTCTTATTCTCCCTACAGTGTCTTGTGTCAACGGTGTCGTCAATCGAATAGGACGAGAGGTGCCGGAGGCGATATGTGCCCCCCATGCCTATGGATGTGGCCGGGGCGGACTCCGAGATGTCGAGATTCTGTTCCGTATCCTCTCTGGTCTGGTGCACCACCCCAATGTAGGCGGTGTGGTTCTCATCGGGTTGGGCTGCGAAGTGTCCAATACGACCAATCTTCTTCCTCTGATCAATGATGCCAACAAACCCATCGAAATCTTTAATGTGCAAACTGATGGTGGTTCCATCGAGACATCGCGTAAAGGGATTGCCGCTGCCCGTCGGATGTTGGCGGACATCAGCAGTCAACCGAGAGTACCTGTGCCTTGGGGCAAAATGCTGATCGCTATGGAATGCGGCGGATCCGACGCCATGTCGGGCGTAACGGCTAATGTCGCCATAGGAGCTGTTTCCGACTGGCTCGTTGAGAAAGGTTCGACGGTCATATTTGGCGAAAATACAGAGATGATCGGGACAACGCACGTTCTTAAACGACGCGCAAAAAACGACCGAGTAGCCGGGCAAATCGAACAGATGATTACACGCGCCGAAAAGCTGACGCAGGATGTGATGGGTGAACTGGCTAGCCTTGTTATATCTCCCGGCAATATGGACGGTGGCATGAGCACGATTGCCGAAAAGTCTATGGGCTGTATCTTCAAAGGCGGGACAAGCACGATCAATCAAGTTGTTGATTATGGCCAGGCGCCGTCCGAACATGGCCTGATCCTCCAGGACGGACCAGGCTATGATGGCGATTCCATGGCCGGGCTTGCCGCCAGTGGCTCTCAACTCATGTTCTTTTCCACCGGTAGGGGAAATCCTGTCGGTTTTCCGGCCATGCCCGTCATCAAGATAGCCAGCAATACCATGATCTACAAAGCCATGAAAGACGACATGGATGTCAACGCAGGCGTTCTTGTAGAGGGACACCAATTGAATCAACTTCGTGACCAGATGATCGATTTGATGATCCGTGTAATCAATGGCGAAAACACCAAGGCGGAGGTCAACGGCATGGAGGTTTTAACATTTATGACTGTCCATCCGCCGTTCTGATACCTCATAGAGTTAATCGGGGATGGTTCTAATTAATTGACAGAGCTAAAGAAGCATGTAAATCGTACTTCCTTGTAGTCNATAGATTTGCCTTTTTCGCATGAATGCTAGACTTCAATCATAATAAACACAATTAACGTCCGACGATAAACATCGGCACAACACCTCATATTTTGCGGCCAATATTTAATTGATTTACAAAACCGTTCATATTATACTCCCTCCCACAAAAGAAAATTCTTATCAAAGAAAGCCATGTCCGGTAAGTAGCGCACAATACAATAATAGAAAAAGGAAAGAAGAAGAGCCGATGTTTAATCCAAGAGAAATGCTCCGGCATTTTGCCGAAAACTGCACGGCCTGCGGTCTGTGCGTGGAATGCTGTCCCATTGTCGCAAATACAGTACTCCGGGACGTTGATTCGGTAAAGATTATGGAAGAGATTCTCGATCTGTTCCGGGACGGGAAGATCGGGGACCTTGCCCGAACACGGATCTATTCCTGCCTGTTTTGCAATACCTGTACCGCCATTTGCCCCCAGGCGCTTGCTCCCGGACTCTGCTTCGGCGCCGGCAAGATGACTCTCCTGGAGTTGGGAGACCCGATACCGCAAGGCGTGGCCACTATCCTCGGTGCTGGCAAGGAACTGCTCGAAAGTGTGATCCCGTCATTCCGGGGGCTTCTGGACAGACCGGACCGGCTGATAATGGATCTCGGCGTGGAGGCACAGAAATCGGTGAAAACGGTCCTTTTTTCCAGTTGCTGGGGTTTGGTCGAGGGACGCGTGTTAGCTACCACCGTTAAAATACTGCAGCGTATCGATCCAGAGATCAGAGTGCTGGGAGGTTTTGATTCCTGTTGCGGAGAGCTCCAGTTCATGGCCGGACATCCGGAAGAGGCAGGGAGGCAATTCGATCGATTGATCGCCGGGCTGAATGTCCTTTCCCCGGAAAAGGTTGTAATCTTCTGTCCGACGTGCAAGATGACATTTGATCATCACCACCCGGATACTGCATGGTCATGGATGTTCATCACAGATTTTATCGCTGGGCATCTCGATGAATTGGGTCCTTTCCATGAGGTCGCGGCAACAGTAACCATTCACGATCCCTGCCATTTCGTTCGGGGAATCACGCCCGGCTCGGAATCTCCCCGGAAAATATTGAACGCCATCCCGGGGATAAAAATAGTCGAAATGGAAAATGCGAGGGAGGATGCCTTGTGCTGTGGTGCCTACGCCATTACGGGCATGGGGAAACCGGGATTCGAGTTCCGGGACCGGCGTCTGAAGCAGGCCCAGGATACGGGTGCGGATATTTTGGGACTATATTGTCCCGGCTGCCAGATGATCCTGGGGGCCGAGGGGCCGAATATATCCCTTCCGGTTGAATCCATTCTCACTCTGCTGGGAAAGTCCCTGAGAATCGCATAACTAAGAATCGGCTTTTTCATCGCGGGAGGGAAGGTTATTGGGGGCCATCTTCCGGCACAAGGTGTTCAGGACGCTCCTCGCCAAAGGGAAGATTACCAAAGAAATGATTGCCATGCTTTCTATCTAAATGACGCACTCCGGCTTCCATGTCTTCTGCGGCAACCACATCATTTCTGCGGAAATGCTTATAGGCCAATTATGCATTAATCTAACCGCACTGCCTGCAACACAAAATGCCTGCTTAAACTTGTTTGACATACAAGCCGGTTAATGCAATACAATAAAGTATGAAAGGAAACCTCTTACTCCCTCATTCCTACTTTTTTAGCCGATCCATATTTTACCCGACACGGCTGATTTTATCGATAACAGCTTTTTATTAGGTGATAAAAAAATGCTAGCGGAAAATGAATCAAAAAGAACTGTCCGTCTAAAAAACAATCTCCTATCCAGCAAATATGAAATCTGTATCGAACGGATAAAGTTTTTTACCGAGGTGTATCAGAATAATGCACGAGACACCCAAATCATTAAGAGAGCCAAGGCGGTAGCGCATACGTTGGAGAATATGACAATCTTCATCAGGGATGATGAATTGCTCGTTGGAAATGAAACAAGCAAGAATCTGGGGGAAAAGGTTAATCTCGATTTGCAGAGGTTTAACGACAACCTCGATAAAAAAAGCACCTATGAAGAACTGGCCAAAAGAAACCCCCAGCCATTTTTTATCCAGGACAACGATATTCATACACTGATGGAAATAATTCCCTACTGGCAAGGCAAGTCCTTGGTCGGCGATATTATATATGAAGAACTACTTAATAAAAAATTGATCGCATCCCAGGGCATGCTCGCGGCAGTGGCGCCCAACATCGCGATTCAGATCGGAACGACAGAAGGTCATTTGTCAGCCGGATATGAAAAACTTCTAAAACTTGGATATAAGGGAATCATCAAAGAAGCGGACAGTTATCAAAAAAAACTTTCAAAAGAGGATGATGAATTTGACGAAAAATATGATTTCTATGAAGCAATAAAAATATACTATAATGCCGCAATCCTTTTTTCGCAGAGATTTTCGGACTTGGCCTTTGATTTGGCCGGTAAAGAGCAAAGCGGAAACCGGAAGAAAGAACTGATAACAATCGGGGAGATGATGAATAAATTTACAGCAAATGCCCCCGATACTTTTTATGAAGCAATTCAATTCATATGGTTTAGTCAAAATATTGCAAACATTATTTATCAGCGAAGCGTTCTTGCGCCCGGACGGTTGGATCAAATCCTCTGGCCTTATTATGAAAGGGATATGCGATCCAATATGATAACGCGTGAATTCTCACTGGCGCTAATCGAAGAATTAAACTTAAAGCTGACCTGGAACGTTACGTTGATACCGACGGAACTCACCATGATAGCCAACGCTCTTGGTCAGAACACCCAGACAATAACTATTTCGGGAATGAAAAAGGACGGAACCGATTCAACAAATGAGTTGTCTTATCTTTTTCTTGAGGCGTATAAAAATTTAAAAGTATTTACCACTGATTTATCCATACGCATCCACAAGGATACACCCAAAGATTTTTTCAAGGCAGCGATATCTGTTTTCAAATCAACCTCCGGTATCGCATTTTATAACGATGACGTTATTGTTCCGAGTCTTGAAAAAGCGGGCTACTCAACAAAAGACGCCAAGGATTATGTGATTATAGGCTGCGTGGAACCGACTGGACAGGGGAACAGTTTCGCCGCAACAGGCCGAATGTTCATGAACCTGCCGGGTGTTTTGGAACTGGCGCTCAATAACGGATACAGCAATATGTCCGGACTTGTTGATGGGCTTACGACCGGAGATCCGTCTGGTTTTAAGACTTTCGACGATCTGTATAAGGCGTTTGTCAGGCAGTTGATGTTTAATATTGAAAAATCCGTTCAAATAGCTGAAGTGGGCGACCGTGAAGCGATGAAGCATTTCCAGCATCCTTTTGTTTCAGCCATGGTTGACGGATGCATGGAAAAAGGAAAGGATTATGTCTGCGGAGGAGCCAAATATAACCTGTCATCGATAACCGGCTATGGATTCGCGACCTTGGTTGATTCGTTGTATTGTATCAAAAAGGCGGTTTATGATGAAAAAATAATTTCAATACAGGAGCTTATAGAGGTATTAAACTCAAACTTCGAGGGACAGGAAGTCATAAGGCAAAAGATGATGTGTAAATACGACAAATGGGGAAATGACAAAGCAGAAATCGATTTGTTTGCTTGTCAACTGTGGGATTTATTCACCAGTGAAGTCGCAAAACATACTTGCCTCAGGGGGGGAAGATACAGCGCCGGAGCATATTCGATGGGAGTTCACGTAATGGAAGGCTTCGTAACCAGACCAACCGCAGACGGCAGAAAAGCGTTTGAACCGATCTCGAATAGCCTTTCGCCCGTAAACGGCGCGGAAAAGAACGGCATTACGGCAATTTTAAACTCAGTTGCAAAACTGGATTATCAAAATGCCGTAAATGGCGTCGCCGTCAATGTTCGGATACATCCTCAAAATCTAGAACATGATGAAAATGTGGAAAAATTTTACCATCTTTTGAAAACATATTTTGAAAAAGGCGGTATGCAGATACAACCGACTGTGGTATCAACCGAAACACTCCTGGCTGCTCAAAAAAATCCTGAAAAATATAAAGACCTGATCGTAAAAGTTGGCGGATACAACGCAACCTATATTGATTTGGGTGTCCCCATCCAAAATGAAATTATAAATCGCTTGGAAAACCGGATTTAAACAGCATTATCAGAACAATAAATTGATTATGAATTCGGCACTACACCTTATATTTTGCGGCCAAAATTCAATTTTAGTAACAATAT
>JGI24135J36437_1000367_pt1 | contig 14493 bp, 11 predicted proteins | sample BarGraNGADG00211_3_FD_36437 | JGI IMG/M metagenome (IMG submission 36437)
GTCTGCGGAGAAATTCGGGCAGCAGCTCTGCCTGACCTGCTCCTGGCAAAAGCAGTCCTCGGCGCTCGTGCACATGCTCTCGGCGCTCGACCTGTGCGTCGACGTGATCGAGCTCGACACGGAGCTCTTCTTCCGCGAGACGTACGCCCTGCGCGACCTTCTGGTCGAGCGTTACGGCCTGAACCTGGTCCGGCCGAAGATCATCTCGGTCGCCGAGCAGCACCTGCAGGAGGGCGCGAACCTCTGGGAGCGTGATCCCGACCGCTGCTGTCACATTCGCAAGGTCGAGCCGCTCGAGCGCGCACTCGCGCCATACGGCGCCTGGATCTCGGGTGTCCGCCGCGACCAGTCGCCGAGCCGGGCCGGGCTGAAGAAGATCCAGTGGTCGGAGCGCTACGGCCTCTGGCGTATCCATCCCTTCGCCGACTGGGACGATAAACGAGTCTGGGCCTATCTCACGGTCAACGAGATTCCCTACAACCCGCTGCACGACATCGGCTACCGCTCGATCGGTTGCATCCCGTGCACACGTCCGACGCGTCCGGACGAGGAGGAGCGGGCGGGACGCTGGTCGGGCTCCGACAAGCTCGAATGCGGCATACACCTCGACAGCTCGATCAAGGAAAGGGATTGATGGACAACAAAGACGTTTCGCCGGGCGCCGGCGAGGACAACGAAGCTGCGGCCACCGTGGAGCACATCTACCCGCACGAGCACCCGGAGTCGGATCGCAAGCGCGGCGGCGGCTTCACGCTCTGGTTCACCGGGCTCTCCGGCTCGGGTAAGACGACGATCGCGCACCTCGTCGGCCCGGCGCTCGACGAGCGCGGCTGCATCGCCGAGTACCTGGACGGCGACACGGTGCGCACGCATCTGTCCAAGGGCCTCGGCTTCTCGAAGGAAGACCGAGACACCAACATCGAGCGCATCGGCTGGGTCGCCTCGCGCCTCACGCGCCACGGCGCCGCTGTGATCGCGGCCGCGATCTCTCCCTACGAAGAGATCCGGCAGAAGAACCGCGCGCTCGTCGAGGAGTTCGGCCCCTACGTCGAGGTCTACGTCGGCGCCTCGGTCGAGGAGTGCGCTCGCCGCGACGTCAAGGGCCTGTACGCGAAGGCGTTCGCCGGCGAGATCAAGGGCTTCACGGGCGTTGACGACCCCTACGAGATTCCGACCAATCCCGACATCGCCCTCGACACCGAGCAGCTGACACCCGAGCAGGCGGCCGGCGTAGTGATCGCCAAGCTCGAAGAGCTCGGACTGGTCGGAAGCGAGGTGAGGGCATGAGCTCCGCTCTGGACAGGTTGATCAAGCCGCACGGCGGCGAGCTGGTCGACCGCACCGGTCCGCGCCCCGACGACGTCGAGTCGCTCGAGATGGTCACGATCAGCTCGCGCGAGCTCGCCGACCTGGACATGATCGCCTCGGGCGCGCTCTCGCCGCTTCGTGGATTCATGGGCCGCGAACAGTACGAATCGGTGCTCAAGACGATGCGTCTGCCGGGCGGGCTGCCCTGGGCGCTGCCCGTGTGCCTGGCCGTTGACGAGGCGCCGAAGGGCGATCGCGTTGTTCTGGCCGGCGAGGACGGACGCCCCTACGCGGTGCTCGACGTCGCCGAGGTGTTCGACTACGACGCCGAACGCGAAGCCGAGCTCTGTTACCGAACGACCGATGGCGCCCATCCTGGCGTCGCCCGCGTGCTCGGACAGAAGCCTCGCTATCTCGCCGGCGACGTGACGGTGTTCGAGCGCCCCGCGCCGCCCTTCCCCGAGCTGGCGCTCGATCCGGCCGAGACACGCGCGCTGTTCGCCGAGCGTGGCTGGCGCCGCGTCGTCGGCTTCCAGACTCGCAATCCGATTCACCGGGCGCACGAGTACCTGACCAAGGTTGCGCTCGAGACGGTGGACGGCCTGCTCATCCATCCGCTTGTCGGCGACACGAAGTCGGACGACATCCCGTCGAAGGTGCGCGTGGACTGCTACCGCACGTTGATCGAGGGCTACTACCCACCCGATCGCGTCATCGTCTCGGCCTTCCCGGCCGCGATGCGCTACGCCGGCCCGCGTGAGGCGATCTGGCACGCGATCTGCCGCAAGAACTACGGCTGCTCGCACTTCATCGTCGGTCGCGACCACGCCGGTGTCGGCAGCTATTACGGCACCTACGACGCCCAACTCATCTTCGATGAGTTCGAGCCGCACGAGCTCGACATCGAGCCGATGATGTTCGAGCACTCGTTCTGGTGCACCAAGTGCGGTTCGATGGCCTCAAACAAGACCTGCCCGCACGGCGCCGAGGATCGCATCTTCCTCTCGGGCACGAAGGTGCGCGAGATGCTCGCCGCGGGCGAGGAGCCTCCGATCGAGTTCACCCGGCCCGAAGTGGCTGACGTACTCATAGAGGCCTATCGCCCGTGAGCGGAGGCACCTGGCAGTTCGTTCTGCTGGGTCTCGGCGTAGGCACGCTGGTCGGCATGACCGGGATGGGCGGCGGCTCGCTGATGACGCCGCTCCTGATGCTCGTCTTCGGTTTCGATCCGGGGAAGGCCGTCGGCACTGATCTGATGCACGGAGCGATCTTCAAGTCGTTCGGCGCCGCCCGTCATCACGCTCTCGGGACGATCCACAAGCGGCTCGTCCTCTGGATGCTCGTCGGCTCGCTGCCGATGTCGCTGGTCGGCGTCTGGTTCTCTCATCGCCTGGGCGAAGGGGCGGTCGGCCTACAGAAGCGGATCATCGCGGCGGCGCTGATCCTCGGTNGGATCGGCTTTCTACTCAAGACGTTCATCAAGGGCGGCGTCCAAGCAAGCGACGAGGCGTTTCTGCTCCGCCGTCGTGACCACGTAATCGCCCTCTCGCTAGGAGCGACCGGTGGCTTCGTCGTCGGTCTGACCTCGGTTGGCAGCGGCACCTTCTTCGGGCTGGTGATGCTGCTCGCCTTCCCGCTCACGGCCCGGCGGATCGTCGGCACCGACATCTTCCATGCCGCCGCTTTGTGCTGGGTGGCGGGACTCGGTCACGTCGTGAGCGGCGACGTCGCCTGGCACGCGCTCCTCTGGATGCTCCCCGGCTCGATCCCCGGCATCATGATCGGCAGCCAGGTGAGCGTCGGCATTCCCGATCGCGTTCTTCGCGTCGCCTTCTCGACCGTGCTTCTTCTGAGCGGCTTCAAGCTGCTCGAACCGCTGCCCGGCCGTTGGACGGATATCGCCGTCCTTGTCGGGCTCGGGCTGGGCGTTCTCGCGTTCGCGACCTGGGGAGGCGCTCACCTCCTTTCCCGGCGCTCCGGACCGCGGCCGGCCGAAGAGCTCTCGCCGTAGTAAGAGGTGGGCCGCGCCGTCGTCGTGCCGACCTAGCGCTGTAAACTTGCTCGGCTTTGAAGGTTTTACCCTGCAATATGCGGTGGCGGCGGTCTCGCTCAACGCCGAGCGCGAGAAGCTGACACGAAGGTCATGGATACGCTCGCGCAAATCGGCGGCCCGCTTGCGGCACTCGGAATAGTCGGACTACTGCTCGGAAGGGATCGAGCGGTGCGCCTGATCGGGCTCGCGCTCACGGCGTGCGGGGGCGGGCTGGCGGCAAACGCCTTCGCGCCGAACACGGGCCTTGCCTCGCTGGCGATCGTCGCCGCAATCGTCTCGGTAGTCGTCGTGGCGCTCGTCGTCGCACTTAGGCGCTGGCCCGCGCTGCTGCCGTTTCTCGCCCTGGCCTGTGTCCCGGCCCGTCTTCCGTTCAAGCTGAGCGACTCGAACTTCAACTCGTTCGTTCTGCTCTACGTGCTCATCACGGCGGCGACCCTCGTGCTTGCGCTGGACATCTACCGCGGCGATAAACGGTCGCGCGAGCTGGGCCCGCTCGCCTGGCCGCTGGCGGGCTTCGTCGTCTGGAGCGCGCTGTCGCTGATCTGGAGCATCGACGTTCGAAGAGGCGCGACCGAGCTCGATGCCGCCCTGCTGCCGTTCACCTTTCTCGCGCTCGGGCTGGCCCGCCTGCGCTGGTCGCGGCGGCTGCTCAAGGGCCTGCTCCTGCAGTTCGTCGCGATGGCTCTCGTCTTCGCGCTGATCGGCGTCTACCAGTACAAGACGGGCGAGATCTACTGGAACCCGAAGGTCATCAACTCGAACGCCTACGCGCCCTTCTTCCGGGTCAACTCGATTTTCTGGGACCCGTCCATCTACGGGCGCTTCCTCGTGCTCGCGATCCTGGCCTGCCTTGCGCTGGTGGTCACGCGCGCCGGCCGTCCCTGGCTGGCGGCCGCGATGTGTGCAATCGGCGTGCTCTGGGCTGGGCTTGCGCTCTCCTTCTCGCAATCGAGCTTCACCGCTCTTTTGGCGGGGGTCGTGGCCGCTGCTCTCCTGGCCTGGCGCAGGCGCGCGGCGGTTCCACTTCTGGCCGTGTCGATGCTGATCGTGCCGGTCGCTCTGGTCACGTCGCAGGCCCGGGCGAAGATGCTCGACGGGTCGAAGAGCGATCTGAACAGCATCACCTCGGCTCGCTCGACGCTCGTCTCGCACGGGATCCGTATCGCCATCCACCATCCGGTGATCGGAGTGGGCATGGGCGGTTTCAGGCGGGCCTATGCCGACCTGACCGGGATGTCCGGGCGCGACCTGCGCAAGGCTGCCTCGCACACAACGCCCGTGACCGTCGCCGCCGAGGAAGGGGTGATCGGGTTTGGGCTGTTCATCTGGCTTCTCGCGACCGCGCTGGTGGTGACCTTCCGGCGCGCCGGGCCGACCTTCTCGGGACGCGTCCAGCTTGTCTGCGCGCTGGGGTTGACCGCAATAGCCGTACAGAGTCTCTTCTACGCGGACTTTTTCGAAGACCCGATGACCTGGGCGTTTCTCGCTATCGCGGTCGCCGCGCCGCTCGCGTTTCCAAGTGAAAAGTCCGCGCTCAGTGGTGGTTGGGTGGCCGGTACTCCACCGCAATGAACCCAAGGGCGACGAAAGCCGTTGCCGCTGCGACTATCCAGATCACCATCTGTCAGCCCTCCCACACCTGTCGCTTGAAGTGAACCGCAATCTCTTCTTCGGCAAGCGAGACCGGGATTGTAGGTCCGAGATTTGCGAGTTTTTTTTACCGATCCGCCACCCGCTCTCCGGCGCAATCGCGCCCGGCGCGATACCGGGTTATGAAGAAACCCGCTTCGAACTTGACCCCCATTAGGGGGATATCAATCCCCAATTTGGCGCTAGGAAAACGTTTTCAGAGGGGCTAGCTTTTGTAGTGAGCCGAGCCGCTTTGGCTCTGAGAAAACCTACGCCCCACAAGGAGAAGCTCCCGCATGAGCCTCCTCATGAGTGAACCGCCGAAGTTTGCCGCTCCGATCGAGAGACCTCGAGTTACGGTTACAACGCGCATGGTCGACACGGCTACTCGTCTTCATGCCTGGTCGATCCCGATACCGTGCTGTGTCCACGGAATGCCGTTCGAGCAGCACTGCGAGCAGTGCAACGCCGCCTCGCCACTCGACTATTAAGCGGTCGGACGAGATAAACAGCTGTCAGTGCAGTCGCCGGAGCGATAGGCCGGGATCGCTGGTCTCGCGCTTTCCGAGCAGTCGCTGAATCTCGGTGATCAGCCTGATCATGTTGAATGGCTTGTAGAGGAAGGCATCTACGCCGGCATCCTCTGCCGTTAGCCGGTCGCCGGGTTGCATGCTCCCCGTTGCCATCAAGACCGGCGTCTTCTCGAGCGCGGGCCACGCTTTGACGGCTCGTACAACCTCGACGCCGCTGCAGTCGGGAAGGCCCATATCGACGATGACCAGATCGGGCTCGAGGCTCCGCGCCAACTCGATTCCCGAGCGGCCGTCGCCGGCCTCGATGACCTGATAGCCACGCGGCTCGATTGTCAGCCGGAAGAGAAGGCGAAGACTAGGGTCGTCTTCGCAGACGAGAATGGTTGGGGCGGCTTCGGACACGATGGCGGCAGCTCGAAAAGCGGTCTCAGTTTACCACTAGGTAACTCTCCTGTCGAGAGGTCGAAGCCCGCGTTACGAGGGCTATCCGAGTCGCGGCTGCGCCCTCGCCGAGTCAAATCGCAATTCCGCAAGGGCTTCTTCGGCCACGCGACTCCAGGCGCCACGTAAACTCAGTCCGCCCGTGTTCAAGCGTTTTGGCCCACCCGTTCTCGTCACCCTGCTGGTGGTGGCAACCGGTATCGCCTTCGTGGTGACCGAGCGCCTGAAGCTCGAGCCGCCGGCGATCACGAGCACTCGCGTCACGAAGCAGTTCTCGCCTACCTGCCTCTGCAACACGTCGAAGGCAAGAGTCGCGTTCTCGCTTCGCCGCAGCGAGCAGGTCACTCTCCTGATCATCAGTCCACGGGACGGGGAGGTTAGGGAGGTTAGGCAGCTTCTCGACGTGGTGGACAAGCCGTCGGGGCCGCTTCATGTGATCTGGGACGGGCTCGACAACGACGGTCAGCTCGCTCCGGACGGGCAATACGGCGTGCGCGTGTACCTCGCGAATGAGCGACTGTGGACAACTCTTCCGAACCTCATTCAGCTCGACACTCAGGCGCCCAAGCTCACCTCGGTCTCGGCTAGCCCGCAGACGTTCTCGCCGGACGGCGATCAGAACAGAGATGTGCTTCACATCGGCTACCGGCTGAACGAGCGCGCCCACATCCTCCTCTTCGTGGACGGGAAGCTGGTCGAGCGGACGAGGTTTCGAGCCGGCAAATCGGGCAAGTTCGACTGGGCGGGGAGGTCCGGCGACCGCCTGCTCATGGGTTGGCACAACCTGGCCTTGAGGGCCATCGACACAGTCGGAAACAAATCCGCGGCGACCGAGCCGCTCTCTGTGCGCATACGCATTCTCAAGCTGCGGCCGGATCGCATCCGCGTGGCCGGCGGAGCGACGTTCCGGCTCACGATCTCAACCGATCGTGCCTCCGTGCGCTGGCGCTTCAACAGGCGGACTGGGCTGGCCACGAGCCGCTCGCTGGTGCTGCGCGCTCCCTCTGCGCCCGGCCGCTACCGCGCGATCGTTCGCTCCGGGCCCTACAGAGCCAGCGCGCTCGTCATCGTGCGCTAAGGCCCGGCTCGGCCGGAGTCTAGGCGGGATGCACGCGGAGGACGCGGCGAACGAGCCCGGCTATCTGCTTGCGCTCGGAGGCTTGGTAGAACGCGAAGAAGAACAGCAGCACGGGGTAGGCGGCCGCAAAAGCAAGAGCCAGCGGGGTCGAGACCGAAAGAGCCTTGCCGGCCAGAACGAGTCCGGCCCCGACGCCCAGCACGGTCACTATTCGACGCCACTGGTATGGGACGGGGAAAAGCCGCTGTGCGTGCCAGCTCATCCCTACGAACATCACCGCATACGCGCCAAGTAGCGCGTATGCCGCGCCGATCGCGCCGAAGCGCGGGATAAGCAGGACGTTCAAGGCGACGTCGACGAGCGCGCCCACGCCGGTGATCGTCCAGTTTGCGCCGGTCTTACGTATACGGCCGATACTGATCACCACCACCGAGTAGCCAGCGAAGATCACGCTGCCGAAGGCGAGCACCGGTACGAAACGGGCACCCGGGCGGAAGACGGGCTTGCCGGCGAGTAGATGGGCCAGGAAGGGCGCGAGAAGCGATAGCGCGACGGCCGCCCAGGTCATGAAGAAGAGGAAATAGGTGAGCACGTAAGCGTAGGTGTGGCGAGCCTCCTCGTCGTCTTCGATCGAGTAGGCGAAGGCGGGCCAGGCTAGCTGGAAGGCGGTGATGGCGAGCACCAGCGCCGAGGCGATCATGACGCCGAAGGAGTAGACGCCGACCTCGTTGTTGCCGAGGTAGTGATGGATGAAAAAGCGGTCGGAGAACTTGGTCGCCCAGAGGGCGAGCGCCGACGGAAGCAGCGGCAGGCCGAAGTGCTCCATCGCGCGGTAGAGGCGAAGGTCGAACTCGAAGCCGAGCAGCCTGAGGCGATAGACGAGAAGCGCCGTGTACACACACAGAGTGCCGGTGAAATTGCCGACGATCAGACCCAGTGGGCCCTGCCGGAAAACGATGACGAGCAACACCGTCGCGCAGATCGTGATCGCTACGTTGCTGACGCTGGCGATGGCGTACGAGATCGAGCGCTGCTCGGCGCGAAAGAACGCGGTCTGCTGCTGGTAGTTCATGTCGGCCCAGAGAAACACCGAGGCCGCCCGGACGAGGTTGGTCTGCCCGGCCTTCAGCCCGAAAGCAGATGCGATCTCGGGCGCGAAGACGAGCCCAAGCACGAGCCCGACGGTAGCGGCGATCATCGTGAACCAGAAGGAGGTGCGAACGACAGTCCGTCTCTTGATCGGGTCGGAGGTCAGGTAGTAGAAGCGGAAGAAGGCGTTCTGGATTCCCGCTCGGAGGAGGATGACCATGACCGCCTCGGCCGCTAGAAGAAGCGCCACCGCCCCGTAATCCGCCCTGGTCAGGAAGTGCGTGTAGATCTTGAGCAGGAAGATCGCGGCGAAGCGCGAGACGATGCCCCCGATCCCGTAGACCAGGGACTGCTTGGCGAGGCGACCGATCTGTTTGCGGATCATCGCGTGGTCATCTCCGCTCGAGCTTCGTCGCTATTTGATTCGTCGCAAGCATCGATACAGGGCGCCGGAGACACCGGCCAGCGATCGATCGTATCTGGAACTCGTTTCGGGAGGAAGGCTCCTTGGCCTGCCGGACAAGCGCTTCGTCGTGAGACGAGTTCCTCGGGTTACGCGGCTTCGGCAGCCGGTACGATCGCCCTCTGATGAGCGAGAAGATCATCGATCGGGAGACGCGCTCGCGCATCGAGAGCTATCTCGACGGCTCGGCCGCGGCGCCGGCGATAGTGCTCGAGGTTGGCTGGGTCAACGGCTTGGGCGCGATTCAGACGCTGGCGCGGGCGGGCGTGCGGGTGCTGGCGCTCGACCATCGACCTTTCGCGATCGGACTTCGCTCGCGCTACTGCCTGCCTCTACTCTGCCCGGACCCCTACGCCGCCGAGCAGCGCTTCGCCGCCTTCCTTTCCGAGCTGGCCGAGCTACTGCCCGCGCCGACACCGATCTTCGCCACCNACGACGACGGGCTGGCTTCGATCGCGCGTGCCTTGCCCGGCCTCGGCGGCAAGCTGCTCTGCCCGGCTCCCGACGCCGACAGGCTCGATGTCCTTCAGCAGAAGAGCTGGCAACTCGCCCGCGCCGCCGAGGCGAATGTCGCGGCGCCGCGAACTTTCTACCCCGGCTCGGCCGACGAAGCTCGCCAGGCCGCGAGCGAGCTGGGCTTTCCCCTCTTCGTCAAGCCGTCGGAGCCGATCGCCTTCCGCAAGGTCTATCCCAGGCGCCGCGTCTTTCGCTGCGACTCGATGGCCGGCCTCGACGAGGCCTACGCGATGGCCGAGCCTTATGCCCCGATGCTGCAGGAGGTCGTTCCGGGCGGCGACAAGGAGCTCTACACCGTGGGCAGCTACCTCGATCGCGAGGGCCGCGCGCTCGGCCTGTTCTGCGGGCGCAAGCTGCGCCAGACTCCGCGCAGCCGCAAGCTGGTACCGCGTGGCGTCGGCAGCTGCCGGCACGGCGAGGCGCTCTGGATGCCCGAGCTGGTCGAGGATTCTCTACGCCTGCTGAAAAGCTGCGATTTCGCCGGCATCTCGCAGGTGGAGTTCAAGCGCGATCCTCGCGACGGCCAGTTCAAGTTGATGGAAATAAACCCACGGCTCTGGATGTGGCACTCGCTGGCGGCAGCCTGTGGTGTGAATCTGGCCCATATCGCCTACCTCGACTTGACCGGACAGGCGCCGCAACCGCGCACGAGCGAGGGAAAGAGGAAGCAGTGGGCGATCACGCTGATGAGAGGCGAACGTCCCGTCATCGCCAGGCCGCCCTTCGTCGAGCCGGTTCTCTCGCTGCGCGATCCCAAGCCGGCGCTCGTCTACCTCTATCGCTACCTCAAGAACTTCGGCCGGCTCTAGAGCTCCTCGGGAGGTCCCGGCACTTCGTCGCCTGGGGGCGCTTTCGGCGATGTGCCGTTTCGGCACGAAATCGAGGCATTCGTGCGTGTCTTTCCCCGCTACCGTTCTCCGCCCCGTGGGAGGGTGGGGGGTGGTGGGTGGGCAAAGGCGCCCGAACCCCGAGAAGTAAAGTTCACGGACGCGACCTCTAGAGGCAACGCAGTCAGAGAGCCGCGATCCGCTCGATCAGCTCGGCAATCTCGCGCATCCGCTCCTTGCGGTCGATGCCGCTGACGAGCTCGGGCGGCAGCTCGACGTCGGTGAGCTTTCCCTTGCGCCAGCGCTCGACCAGCTCGCTGAGAGCGGCGCGGATAGCCTCGCTGTCGTCGGGCGCCACGACGAGACCGGCACCGGCCTTGCGCACCAGCTCGGCGGCCGCGCCACGGGGCGGTACCGCCGCGAGGATCGGGCGCCTGGCCGCGAGGTATTCGTAGATCTTCCCCGAGGTGACGTCGGTGCCGCGACCGGCGGAGTAAGGAATCAAGAGCAGCAGCGCCTCGGAATTTCGCTGCGAGGCAATCGCCTCCGCGTGCGGCTGAAAGCGGATCAGCTCGAGCTTCTCGTCCAGCCCGAGGCTCTCGGCCCAGAGCCGATCAGCCGTCCTGAACTCGCCGATGAAGCGAGCGGTGATCGGCGCGTCGATCTGCGCCAGTGCGCTGAGAAACGGCCGCGGGTCGCGCTTGCCGAAGAAGTTGCCGGTGTGGGTGATGCGGAAGCGCTCGCCCGGCTCGTACTCGATGCCTGCGAAGTCGTCGAAGTCGGCCCCGTTCGGGATCACCAGCGTCTCGCCGCGCGCGCCGAGCTCGGTCATCTGCTCGGCGATCGTCGGCGTAACGCACACGATCGCGTCGGCCCGGCGGGCGATCGTGCGGGCGAGCCTCCGGTTCGCCTTCTCCTTGAGCCGCACCAGCGCGCGCTCGTAATGCCGGTCGGACTTGGCGACGACCGAGTCGCGCAAGTCGGCGATCCAGCGCACTCCGGTGTGGCGCCGCAGGTGCGCGCCGATCATGTGCACGGAGGTCGGGGGCGAGGTCGTGATCACAACGTCGATGCCTTCACGCCGGACGATCCGCCGCGCCGCCGGAAGGGCGCCCGCAAGCCAGCTGACGTTCTCGTCGGGAAGGAGAAGGCGCCTCGGCGTAAGTAGCGTCCGGCGCCAGAGCCGCCGCAATCCGCTTATCCCGAGCAGCTTTTCGCCCGGGCGGATTCCGCCAGGGCCGTGGTAGCGCGCCCGGTGAACGTGCACTCCCGCCGGAATCTCCAGCTCGGGGTCGCTCTGTATCCAGCGCGGATCGTCGGGAGCCAGGACGTGCGTCTCGATTCCCTGCCCGGGCAGGTAGCCGGCGAGCTTCAACCAGCGCTGCACTCCGCCGCCGCCCGCCGGCGGAAAGTAGAAGCTGACGATGAGGATTTTGGTGGCCATCTGAAGATCTCGCAGTATGCGTGAGCGGACAGCGCCAGCATACGACCGAGCGAGCGGGCCGGTGCGCTTGCGGCTATTACTCAGCCGCTAGTGTCTGCGGCGCAAGCCTATGTCTCATGCTCATGCCGACCTGGCCTATGTGGCCGCAGTCCTGGGGGCGCTCGCCTGCTTCCCGGTGTTGCTGGGCGGGAATCGAGTGATTCTCGCGGGCCTGGGCCTGCTGGCGACGGCCGAGGTGTGGATGGCGTTCGCGCTCGTCCCGGGACGCGATCTGCAGCTACTGGTCACCTCGCCGGTGCGGGCGGTGGCGCTTGTTGGAGCCGGGCTAGTCGTTCTCGGCATCGCTTTCCTGTTCAACCGCCATCCCGGAGTCGCGCCGATCGTGTTGCTCGTTGCCGCACCCTTCCGGATCGCGCTGTCGCTTGGTTCGCAGCACGCGAGGCTGCTCTTGCCTCTGTACGGAGCGCTCGCGGCGGCCACGCTTGCGCTCGCCTGGAGGCTGTTTCGCAACGGGCCGGCGCGGCGCATCCCTCGCTCGCTTGCCGTTCCGAGCGCAGTCCTGATCTGCCTGTACTCGCTCTCCTTGCTCTGGGCGAGGGACGTGAGCGCCGGTTCGATCGAGCTCGCCGCCTTTCTCTTTCCCTTCCTGGCGCTCGTAGCCGTCGTGGTTCACGAGCCCGGCCGACCGTGGCTGGCGCGGGCCCTGGTCTTCGTTCTGATTGGAGAGGCGGTTGTCTTTAGCGCTTTTGGCCTGTGGGAGGAAGCCGCTCGTCACACCTACGTCTCGAACAGCTCGCTCGAGGTGTCGAACACCTACGCCAGCTTCTTCCGCACCAACTCGCTCTTCTACGACCCGAACATCTACGGGCGGCACCTCGCGCTGGCGCTCAGCGTGCTCGTGGTGCTGATGTGGCAGAGCCGCCGCCTGCTCGCCCTCACCGCGGCGTCGATCGCCTTCATCTGGATCGGCTTGTACTACTCGTATTCCCAGTCGAGCCTGGTTGCTCTCTTCGTCGTCGTGGTTGGAATCACCCTCGTGGCGGCCGGCGGTCGAACTCGCCGAGTGGTTGCGATTGGCGCAGTGGCGCTGGCGCTTGTCGGGGTGGGACTCGCGGCCGTGGGCGGTCAGGGTCACTCCTTTCGCCGTCTGACCAGCGGGCGCTCGCATCTCGCCTCGATCACATTTGAAGTCTTTACCGACCATCCCCTGGTTGGAGTGGGCGTCGGCTCGCAGCCGCTTGCGACCCAGAAAAAATCGGTCTCCAGCGCGTCGGCCAAGAAAGACACCTCGCACACGACGCCGCTGACCGTTGCCGCCGAGCTCGGCATCGTCGGCATCGTCGCCTACCTGGCCTGGTTCGCCGGCGCCTTCGTCACGCTGCGGAACGCCTGGAGGCGCGATGCGACGATAGGGCTGGCCCTGGCCGCCGTCTTCGGGGTGTTGTTCGTGCACTCTCTTTCCTATAGCGGCTTCTTCGAGGACCCGATCACCTGGGGGTCACTTGCACTGGCGGCGGCGTGCGTGATGCACGGTACGGCGCGGTCCGAAGGCGACAAGAGCGTGGTGGAAGTCGCTACCGGCCCGTGACGCGCTGGCGGCGCAGATGAGAAACGATCCGCTCCTCGTTGACGAGGCCGGCACAGGCCGGTCGTAGCGACTCCGAGGCCAGGATGTGCGCCTGCCGCCAGAAACCCGCGGCCGGTATTCGGTCGAGCGGCAATCTGGCCACGAGCACCGAGCCGGCGGTGCGATTGGCACTCGGCGATTCCGACGCCAAGAGCGCTCTCTGGTTTCCGGGGCGCGGCGCGACCACGAAGACGGTTCGGCAGCCGGCCTTGCCGGTCGGCTCGGCGAGCGTCAGCGCCGGTTGCCCGGGCAGGTACCACTCGAGTGGATCTCGGAAGGAGAAGAAGTCACCGAACAGGACGATCGGATCGGCCGGCGTCCAGCCTTCGGCGACGAGTAGACGTGCGACGCGGTCGTACGGTGTGCTCGCTGTCGCCTCGGCCTTAAACGAGCCCAGCGCGACCGCCGCGACGACCGCGGCCGCCGCGACATAGGCGAGTTGGCGCGGAAGCCGCGCGACGAGCGCGGCCACCGCGACGACGGCGAACGGCCCGGCGCCGATCAGGTTGCGCGGGTCGAAGACACGCGCTCCTGCCATCCAGGCGAGGGACTCGACGGCGAAAGGGACGAGCGCCAGCAGAGCAACGAGGCGGCCGGCGGGCGAGCTTCGGAAGAGAACGATCGATCCGGCGACCACCGCCACGAGCGCAAGAGGCGGAAGGAAGTCACGGACGCCCGTTGTCGCAGGGAGGTGCTCTGCGAAGAGGAGCCAGTACGCGTCGAGCATCCTGCGGATGTCGAAGGGCCCGATCCAAGCAAAGCGCTGGTCGAGGTACTGGCGAACGAGAATCGGAGACCAGGCGACGAATGGAATCAGGCCAAGCGCTACGAGACGCGTGAGGCGAAGGCGAGTCGCGCGTAGAGCGGGCTCGGTCCAGATCCAGAGAAGGCCGGCGCCGAGCGTGAGCAGGAAGAAGTAGTTCGTCAGCGAGCCGAGCGCGACGCAGACGACGAGCGCTGCGTCGCGTCCCCTTCCCGCGGGCGCCGATACCTGCTCGAGCAGGAGCAGCGCGAAGACGACAGTGGCGAGAGCGAACAGCTCGTAGGCTCGCAGCTCCCGGCCGTGCATCAGAAACTGCCAGCCGAAGGCGACGAGCAGGCCCGCGACGACGCTTGCCCAGAGAGGTAGCGTCCGCCGCGCGAGAATCACGATCAGCCCGCCCAGCAGCGCTCCCGCGATGACCGAGACGATCCGGAACGTCGCCGGCGAGAGGCCGAGAGCGTTGGCGAGCCAGCCCAACGCGTACCACAGTGGAGGCGTTGCCTCGCTGCGGGCAACGTGACGAATCATGGCCAGAGGAGTGGGCTCACTCATGACTCTGGCGGCCGCGACCTCGTCCTGCCAGAACGCGTCGCGAAGGAAGCNGGGGAAGCGCACTGCCGCAGAGATTGCGGCNACGGCGAGCGAGCAGAAGCCGATCAACCTGAAGCGCCGCTCGAGCTCGCGCGCTTTCCCCGGGCTTGCGCTCGCCCGATTGTGAAGGG
>JGI24135J36437_1000374_pt1 | contig 14232 bp, 10 predicted proteins | sample BarGraNGADG00211_3_FD_36437 | JGI IMG/M metagenome (IMG submission 36437)
TTGTGTGCGAGAACCAAGACCCCAGCCACAGGGTTCCGCCTCATCCAAGAATCCCCATTTGCAGCTCATTNNTANTANTACTGCTCAATGTACCCATANGCNTTGTCGAAGAGGTCCTGGTCCTTCATCTCGTATTTCACGTAGAGGACGTGACGAAGGGCTTTCTGGACTTCACGTTCGCCCTGTTTCGTGCTCTGCCAGCCGGGGAAGCGTACTTTTCGCACGATGTCATCGATGTCGGTCACGATGCGCTCGATCATCACGGGCGTCTTGTCGGTCTTGACCGACGCGAAGAGCTCGGTCAGAGCGACCTTGGCTTTGGCTTGTTCGTCGACCGGGTTCACCTGTTTCTCAGTCTGAACAACGTCTTTGGCAAGAGCGAGGAGTTCTTTGAGGAATTCCATGCTGTTGATCAGGCCCTGCTCGTGCTTCTCCCTGAGCTTCTCGAGGCGCTCGCCCAAAGCGATGAACCGAGGGTCTTCCTTGTGGACGCGCAATCGAGCGATGAGCTTGACTTGCATCTCCTTGGACTTGACTTCTGGGTTCTGGCTGTCGAGAATCCCCTGAAGAATCTGGGGATCCATCACGAGTGTGTCGAGATCATCACGGACTGTTTCGAGCTGAACGTTCTCATGGACCAGCTCGATGGTCTTGGCCCCGAGCGCGTGCCAGAGGAGCTTACCATTGCCGCTACTCGGCTTCACCGACTCATACACCCTGCTGAGCCATTTGTAGTCTGTCTCATAGAGGGTGAGACACGGATCCGGCGACAATGCCTCCCAGAGTGTCGAAAGGACCGAATACTCTGCGGCAAACGCATCACGCTTCGTGTTGTCGGGTAGGCAATCCTGGGCTGCAATGAGTCCCTCATACCCTCCCACCGTGCGATCAACACCAGGGAAGAATAAGAGGCACTTGGCAACCTGGTCAGGCATCTGCTTCTTGAGTTCGCTCAAGTTGGCAACTACCTTCTGGACTGCCTGCTCGTCGAAGTCCAGTGCACGTGCAACGTCATCGAAAATACCGAGGTAGTCTACAATCAGCCCATGTGACTTGTCCGGAAACGGACGGTTCGTGCGACAGATTGCCTGCAGCAGGTTGTGATCCCGCATTGGCTTGTCGAGGTACATTGTTTGAAGAATGGGAGCATCAAAACCCGTCAGGAGCTTGGACGTGACGATCAGGAGCTTGAGTGGATCTGTCGGGTCACGGAACCGGTCAAGCAGCTTCGCCTCCTCATCTTTGGAGAGCCGCCACTCTGCATACGCGTCACTCTTGTCTCCTTGTGTATACATGACGATGGCACTGGCATCGGGGCCAATCAGTTCATCCAGGGCGTGCTTGTAGAGGACGCAGCACTCGCGGTCGAAGGTGACCACCTGTGCCTTGAACCCGTTGGGTTCCACCTTGCTCTCGAAGTGGTTCGCGATGTGCTTGCAGATTGCGTCAACGCGAACTGGCGACTTGATGAGCACGGCCATCTTGGCCGCCCGCTTGGTCAGGTCGTCGCGCTCCTCCTCGGTCAGATTGTCGGTCAGCTGAGCATACGCCTCGTCGATTGCCACCTGGTCAATGTGCAGTCGTACTTCCACGGCCTCGAAGTACAGGGGAAGAGTTGCTTTGTCGCGAATCGAATCCTCGAATGAGTAGCGACTCATGTATCCGTGCTCGTCCTCGTCAGCGCCAAAGGCCCAGTACGTATTGTGGTCGCGCTTATTTATCGGGGTACCCGTGAGACCAAAGAGGAATGCATTCGGGAGTGCGGCGCGCATTTTGCGCCCCAGGTCCCCTTCCTGCGTACGGTGCGCCTCATCGACCATCACGATGATATTGGAGCGATCATTGAGACGACTCTCGGCCTCGGCAAACTTGTGGATCGTCGTAATGATGATCTTGCGGGTGTCGACGGCCAGCAGGTGCTGAAGTTCCTCGCGAGAGGAGGCACCAATCATGTTGGGGATATCGGCAGCATTGAAGGTCGCGGTGATCTGCGTATCAAGGTCGATACGATCGACCACGATGATAACCGTGGGATTCCGCAGGCGCTCATCCATGCGTAGCTTCTGAGCAGCGAACACCATGAGGAGGGACTTGCCCGAACCCTGGAAGTGCCAGATCAACCCCTTCTTGGGCGATCCCTTGACCACACGGTCCACGATCAGGTTGGCTGCCTGGTACTGCTGGTATCGGCAGATAATCTTGATGCCCCTGTGTTGCTTGTCCGTGGCAAACAAGGTGAAGTTCTGCAGGATATCGAGCAGGACACGTGGCTGCAGCATGGCTTGCACAGAGCGCTGGACGTCGGCTAGCGTGCCCTCAGCCGTATCCTCACCCTCATGCCAGGGACCCCAGATGGTGATAGGCATGTGCACGGAGCCGTACTGATAGCACTTGCCCTCGGTCGCAAACGACAGCACGTTGGGCACGAACATCTGGGGAACGCTCTTCTCATACCCGTCGTGGATGTCGCTGGCACCGTCAACCCACGTGACTGCCGGACGCACCGGCGTCTTGGCCTCACCAATGACCAGCGNAATGCCGTTCACGAGCAGTACGACGTCGAAGCGGCGTCCGCCCTCCTGGGACGGATAGACCCACTGGTTGGTCACGACGTAGTCGTTGTTGGCAAGGTTGTCGAAGTCGATGAGCCGGATGGGCACATAGTCACCGTGCTCGCCAAACGGCATGGTCTTGTCTCCCTGTAACCACGCGGCAAACAGCTGGTTGGCATGCACCAACCCCTCGCCTTGAACACTCAGCAAGATGGCTCGCAAATTGTAGATGACTTCGTCGGCTCGATCGGGCTGGGCCTTGATGGACGGATTCAGGCGAATGAGGGCGTCACGCACCATGGAATCCACAAGAACATCGGAGTGCTGTCGCGGCAGCGCTTCGGCCACAACATACCGCCAGGCCGGCTGGCCGGCAGCGTAGCGGCCTCCATCTTCTCCGATTGCGCCCGCGACGGCTCCCTTGGAGAGCGCGTCGACGACGAGCCGTTCGACGGTGTCTTCTTCGTTAAACATGGTCAGCTCCTCTGCCAGACATCAGCTCGTTCGACAGCTGTTTGGCCACGTTCCTCATCAGGGACAGGTGCTGGTTAATGCTACCGATCTGATCAGTGACGGCCAAGACTCGACCGGCTATGACCGTTTGTCCATCTGGAATGGGAACAACAAGTGACCGAATGTCATCTTGTGAGATGTTCTTCATCGCACCACCGGTTCCGGTAGCGCGGCTCCTGATCTGGGTGCGCAGGCCACGAGAGCGCAACACCTCAAACAGAAGCAGTTTGCTCAACTTGGACTCGTCAGGAACAAGCTCCAGTGTCTTGTCGCACAGCATTAGATTACTGTCGTCATTCTCTGTCAGACAAACCCTCCCGACAAGATCCGTCGTATTGCATCGCGTGATAAGGAGCGAGTTCCTCCTGACTCTGTATTGAGACAGAAACTCCGACTGGTCGATCAGGCGCTTGTTCTCGATCGGATCAAAACCGTTCGGTCCGACAGCGCTGACCTTAAGGACTCCATATTCGTCTGGCCTTGCGGGCGTGCTTGCGCCGGAGACGCTCTTGCCCGCAACAATGCTAGTGAGGATGCCGCCTAGTTTGCACTGCTCGAAACGCCCATCGCAGACAACCGTCTCGCGGATGACATCTAGCAGCTGATTGGTCTTCTCCAGCGCTGTCTCATAGCTCTGGATCGTCTCATCGGCTGCCCAGAGAAGTTCGGCGATGCGTTTCTGCTCCTCGATGGGTGGAAGGGCGAACTCGAAATCGCTAAGAGCTCCCCAGTTGGTTCTCGGTGACAGCGAACCAGCGGACGTTCCCAAGGCATGGACGAAGAATGCATCGGTCTGACAGATGAACGGCAGCAGTTCTGGAAGCAGAGCCTTCTTGTCCCTCGATTCGAACGTCAGAATGTCACTCGAGCAGATTCCCTCAAACTCCGCGTACGCCACTTTGTGCTGGTAAGCGCGGCGTTTCCCAAAGAGCGTCTGCCCTGGTGTAAACTTGCGTGTGAATGACGTTCCTTTTCTGGCATTATTCCAGCGGCGAATATGGAGGTTCCCTGGATCAAGGTCGTCCAAGCCAACGATCCTGTCGATTCCGGCCACTTCCGGATCACGCTCAGCGAGATTGGTGTTCCTTACCACGGCGCCGAACTTCACTATCTTCCAGCCTGGCTTCACAGTCCTGACGCTCGCTCTATCCCCCGCTGACCCATTTTGGCCACCGGCTTCCCGAAGTATTCTGGTCATTGTCAGTATTGTGCCCGGTCTTCTTCATCGTGTGTCACGACGAATTCCAGTATCGAGATTCCGCCTTCGGGAATATCATCATCGAACTCAACATCCGTCGCCACGACGGGCGGAAGGTCTCCCGCAGCATGCAGATTCTTGTTTCCGATCATCCGCGCATCCAGCATTCCATACCCGTCAGCCTCCCCTGCAGTGAAGCACAGGCACATTCCACGGGGTGTCCAAGGGATTCCGGATGCCCTTTGCATATACACTGACGTTTGGTGGTACGTGTTGCCCATCAGATCAGTGATTACGCGACTCCAGTTTGTCGTGCGACGACTTGCAGAACGCGTGAACGCTTTTCCTCTTCCGTAGAGAACGAGACTGGCGAGCTCGCTGATGAAGCATTCGGGGTCACTGAGAAGAGGCTGCGTTGCTCTGGCCGTTACTGCACAGCTGGAGCAGAACTGCCGGCACAAGGGGCCACGCGTTCCCGCACTACAGAAGGGACTAGTTCTTAACAACAGATACTTGCCTGCGTCCTGCTTGTGTGAACCTGTCACATGCCTCAATTGTCTGTTAAGAGATGGAGTCGAACGGACATACTCGAACTTTGGCCACTTGGCGTATAGGTAGTGCTGATTCACGTTGCCAGGTCTTGTTGGAAAGTGATCATCCTTCTTGGCCTGCAGCAGGATTGCTTCTCCTGAGAGAAGAGGATTCCTGCCAGTCACCGTACGCAACAAGAGTAGGTCTCCGATTTCAACACTCTTCGTCTTGGGATTCGGAGGGTTGGCGTACTTCACGAAAGGTTGTCCATGGACAAAGACCCCCGAGGAATGAATCGTCAATCCCGGCTGGTGCCAACCATTGACGGCACGTGGAATCTCGAAGACGAGGTTGGCCACCAGTTGTGGCTCCGCCGGTGGAACCTGCGAGTGCTTCTGCAATGCTCGCGCCATAGCCTGTCCCAGAGTAATACAGAGCTGGTCATAGTAATCCGGACAGATCACTTCTTGCCTCCGACGATCAGACTGTGCATCATGTGCTTCATGGATTCCCTCAAAGCCTTCGAACTCGCCCCCCAATCAACAATGGCTCGCGCTAGACCGTTGTCAGCTTCGGCGATGCCCCCACTGCCATTTGTGCTCCTTGCGTTCACATACAGCGGGATACTCAGCTTGCAGTCGTTCTGTCGGATTTCGTCGATGCTCACGACACTTGCGAATTCTTGGATATCCTCGAAAGCTCTGTAGGCCCTCACGATATGGTTGATGTGCTCGTCGGTGAGGAAACTCTGCGACCGCTCCCGCGTAACCTCGTTGACTGCGTTGATGAAGAGGATCTTGCCGCGTCGCTCCTTGGGTTTGTTCGTGCGGCAGATCAGAATACAGGCCTCCATCGGTGAGTTGTAGAAGAGGTTGGGCCCGAGGCCAATCACACACTCAACCACATCGTGGGCGATGAGTTTCTCACGCATGGCTTGCTCCTCGTTGCGGAACAGCACGCCATGTGGAAAGAGGATGGCACATCTGCCAGACTTGGGCTTGAGGCTCTGAATGATGTGCTGCAGAAAGGCATAGTCTGCGCGGCCTTGTGGCGGTGTGCCGTAGATGTTGCGTCCCCATGGATCAGCCGACCATGCATCGCGATCCCACTGCTTGACCGAGTATGGCGGATTGGCCAGCACGATGTCGAACTGCATGAGCCGATCGCCCTGGACGAAGGCCGGACGCGCCAGCGTATCACCACGCACGATATGAAAGTCCTCGATGCCGTGGAGGAAGAGATTCATGCGCCCGATGCCCGATGTCAGCAGGTTAAGTTCCTGACCGTACAGGTGGAGGTTGCGCCACTCCTTGCCTTGGCCCTTGAGATGCGCTACACACGAAAGCAGCATGCCGGCCGAGCCACTGGTCGGATCGTAGACCGACTCGCCGGGCACGGGCTGCAGGATCTCGGTCATGAGATGTACGACGGTACGGTTGGTGTAGAACTCGGCTGCTGTGTGACCAGAGTCGTCTGCAAACTTCTTGATCAGGAACTCATAGCCGACACCCAACTCATCCTCGGGGCAGTTGGCCAACGAGAGCGTCAAGGACGAGAAATGCTCCATGAGCTCCCGCAGCATGGCGTCCGGAAGACGATCCTTGTTGGTCCACTGAGCATCTCCGAAGATGGCAGTGAGAGCATCGGGATTCGCTTTCTCAATGTCGCGCAGTGCGTCCTGAATGGCCTTGCCCACGTCTTTGACCTTGGTGCGAACGACATTCCAATGGACTCCCTCGGGGATGCAGAATCGGTGCTGCTCCGGCAACAGGGCGTAGTCCTTGTCTCCACCCGATTCTTCTAGCGCGTGCGTGAGCTCCTCATCGTATACATCACAGAGACGCTTGTAAAAGAGGAGCGGGAAGATGAACTGTTTGTAGTCGCCGGCGTCGATATAGCCCCGCAGGAGGGTCGCGGCGCCCCAGAGATATGATTCAAGCTCAGACTGTGACACAGCTTTTGGGTTCATCATGCCAGGCCTTCCCGCTTGAGCAGCTCGAGCAGATGGTCCTCAGCAGCGTACGCTTTGACCAGCGACTCTTTCAGATTGGCTAGAGCCTGGTCCACGGTCATCGTCTCTTCCTCTGTAACTGCCTCCACATACCGAGGAATATTGAGGTTGAAGTCGTTGGCACGGATCTCATCAAGGGGAACGACGCCGCACACGCCTTCGACATCCTTGTACTCCTCATACCAACCATAGATCGTGTCGACGTGCTCAGGCAGCAGCTCATTCTGGGCGCGGCCAGTCTTGAACTCATGCGATGCGTCGATGAAGAGCACCTTGCCCCGATGCTCTCTGGCCTTAGTCTCACGGAACACCAAGATGCAGGCTGCAAGCGTGGCTCCGTAGAAGAGATTGGGGCCCATGCCAATGACGGCATCGAGCGTGTCCATCTCAAGAATCTTGCGACGGATCTCGCCCTCCTTGCCCATGCGGAAGAGAACGCCGTGCGGAACGACGACGGCCATCCGACCCGACTTGGGTGCCATCGACTTGATCATGTGTTGCACCCAGGCGAAGTCGCCGTTCTTGGCGGGAGGGAGCCCAGCGAAGCTGCGCCCGTAGGGATCGTTGGCCCAAAGGTCATCGCCCCAATCCTCAAGTGAGAAAGGCGGATTGGCAATAGCACAGTCGAATTGGGCAAGGCTGTCACCAGTGTAGAAGGCGGGGCGCCTCAGCGTGTCGCCACGTTCGATGTGAAAATCCTCGAGACCGTGGAGGAAGAGGTTCATACGCGCAATGGAGGACGTCGTCAGGTTTTTCTCCTGGCCATAGAGCTTGCCCAGCATGAGGTTGAGGTCGCCTCCATGCTCCTGGACGTAGTCCAACACTCCGAGGAGCATACCGCCCGTGCCACCAGCGGGATCATATGCCGTTTCTCCGGCCTTGGGAGCGAGGATCCGGACCATGAGGCGCACGACGGGACGCGGTGTGTAGAACTCACCAGCCTTCTTGTTGGTCAGGTCGGCGAACTTTTTGATAAGGTACTCGTAGGACTGGCCCATGATGTCGGCCTTGCAGTGCGCGTTGTCCAATGTGCGACTTGAGAAGTGCTCGATCAGGTCCTTGAGCAAGGCGTCGGAGAGACGATCCGTGTTGGTCCACTGGGCGTCGCCGAAGATGCCATGCAGTGTATCCGGGTTGGCTTGCTCGATTCCACGCATGGCGGTCTGCAATGCATGACCGACGCTCGTCGTCTTGGCACGCACGTCCTGCCAGTGGCAACCCTCAGGAATCTGGAAGCGGTGGTTTTCCGGAAACTGCGCGTACTCGGGATCCTCCGGAGATTCCTTGCTGGCAGCAGCATACTCCTCGTCATACACGTCCGAGATGCGCTTGAAGAAAAGCAGTGGAAAGATGTAAGTCTTGAAATCGGCCGCATCGACAGGGCCGCGGAGAATGCAGGCTGCCTGCCAGAGGTAACTGGAAAGAGCCGAAAGGTCAAGATCGGCCGATTTGGTTTCTGCTTTCTTCTTGCTCACAAGTACTCGCCCTCCTGCCCCATAGCGCCTGCTGCCCCAGCTCAACGGACAACCAGAAAGATCGAGCGGTTGTCCGACGGCCGAAAACTATGTCGCCACTGCCCCCGGATGCATACGCATTTCATCCATATCGGAGTACTCTCCAAGATATGTTGCGCCACCTAATTGTCAACCTTGTTTGTCGGCGTGTACTGCTGAAATGCATTCCAACTGGCACCCATTGGCTCTCAAGAGCAGACGAAAAACGCCCCCAACCAATGGTTGGAGGCGCACAAACGTGCAATGGGTAACGGTCAGGCCTGTCTGGCTTTCTTCTTTCGGGGTTTTCCCCTGAACAACGCGTTATACGCGATGAACGCAACAGCCAGGTACGCGCACGTCTTGGGGATCATCAGCATGCCGACCAGCTCGTGGGTTGGCGCAAACAGGATGACCGGGATATAGCAGGCAAACGAGATCACGATCATCCACGCGATAAGGTTGAACATCCTGTCCTTCGCGTGGGCCGAATCGCGGAACAGCAGGTACACGAGGCCCAGCCCCTGGATCATGAGCGGTATATTCCGAATGATGCTCCACGGCATGGGGGAAACGACGGCGGTCCATTGGTTGACTGCAGGGAGCATGAGTCCCAGGCGCACGACACCCATGAGCAGAAGCGTCCAACCAAACCAGCCGAAGGTCTTGTGGAAGCGAATGCGCCATGCGTCCAACATGACCATGTAGAAGAACGTCACGGTGACAGCCGTCGCAAACGTGCCGATCCCCACGAGGGTCGCGTGCTTCGCCAGCCCGCCGTTCAGATAAGCGAACACGCGGAAACCGACATGCCCGGCATCCCCCAGGCCCAGCAGAACGAACGCCCAGAGAACGCACGTGGCGACCCGACGGTTCCTGTTCGCCACCCTTCCGCGGTGGATGAACATAAAAGCAACCACTGTCCAGACGGTGATGAGATAGCCGATGTCAAACCATATCTCAATTCCTTGACGGAGTGCTTCGGGCATCTGCTTCCTCCTGGTACCCTTTCTGTGTTGGAGACGCAAGTATACTGTGCAGGCTGGCAAACACAAGGCTGGTCCCTCCGCTGCACTCCACTGTTGTTCGTGCTACAGTATGAATGAAACGATCGAGGGGGTCGGAAATGGCGTATTCGACGAATGGATCCGGATTCTATTTCCTCCAGAGCGCGTACCTGAACGTGCTCAAAGAACAGGGCATCGTCAGCCCCGAGACTGCACTGCCCCTGGACGAGATCGACGGCATGATCAACCCCTTTGTGCGATTTGGCGCGTTTGGTTCAGGCTGGCTCGTCGTGCACAAGCTGTCACGGTATGGCGTCCTTGTAGACTGTCCTGGTGGCAGTTACTATTTGAACCAGGAAGCCGCAGAGGAGTTCAGACACAGCTTCGCAAGGTGGCTGACCTGGTGACAATAGCTCCCAGAGCCAAGAGCGCTCCAGCTGCAGAGAGATGGCAACAAAGATGTGACATACCTCAAGATCACTTGAAAGTCTTCTGTGATGCCTTGGTCTCCCCGACCGCCGCCTTTGGCGGCGTGAACGTGGCTGCTTGTGCAATAGCTACACCGGTGACCTAGCGCAACCTCATGAGTGCAGTCGGACAGCCTCTATTCCCGAGGCGTGACCGAACTGTTAGGTGCCTGCAACAACAGTTGCGGGAACCTTCTCTTTGATCTCTGTCACAACCTTCTGATAGACGTCAACATCGGTGCCTTCTGCGACCTCAAAAGTGACGAATAGCGAGTACGGTATCTTCCCTGTGAAAGTCTCGTCAGCGTCTCCGCTGCAACTCACTTTGATGATCAGTCTGTCGTCCTGGTTTCCGACGACAACATCATCGCCAAAAAACATCTCATGTTGAAGAGTGCCNCTGATCACCGCTTTGTCACTTGCTTCCATACGATGTGGAACAAGAGTCTTTCCGCTTCCNTCTACTGTATACCACAATGAGGCAGAACGGTACTTGTGAAGTCGTGGCTTAATGGGACTGAAGTATGCAAGGGTAGCAGTAAGATACCTAGCCATCCTTTGAAGATGGAAGTCGAAAGGCATGGGGATTTCGTACACGTGTGCAGAATCAACAGACAGCTCCCCATATCCGACCAGAGTGACTCTGTTCTTCGCACATTCTGCCACTCGAGAGAAGTCGGGAATGCCATAGCCCAACCACCTATGCAGATCATCTGCCGCGCGACCTCGCCAGCCAAGTGCTTGTCGGATGAAGTCCGCCAGCTGGCTGCCCCATTTCGCTCCGTGCACCAACATAGCCTTCAGAAGCAGAGCAGCATACTCCGAAGGAATCTCTCCGGGACCGTTTTGATGGTCGTCGCTGAAGATACTACTGAGAGTGTCGTAGCACTTGCAGGCCTCGTGTGAGATCAGCGCTGCAGCACTACTGGTTCCCATGGAATAAGAGACCCTTGCTCCCCCGCCAACGACGTCCGCTGGCGCCGCAGCGAGAATCCCCGGCGGCTGGCTCGCTGGACCCCTCCTCCAGCGTACCATATTCGTGTTTCCCGGAGTTTCCCAGACGTAGTCTCTGCCGCCGTTGTACAACAGATCTGGTTTGATGGATCGGTTCAGCCCTCTCCCTATCGAGCTGATTGGGTTTGGCAGTCCATCGGAACAGGGAAGTAACAGGTAAGAAGATGGACTTTGGCTGCAAGTCGAGCCAAGCTCCCCGTCTTTAAACAAGGCACCCACGGTCAGCGAGTTCATGCTCTCTGCGGGAGAGAGGAGTCCCAGATTCCACGACTTGGCGTCCAACTGTCGAATCAGTCTACTATCTCTCGTTGGTGCTGCCAACGACTTGTATGTGTCGAATCTCATCCCCAAGTCTATGTCTTCGGTGTGATTCCCTGCGCTAACGATGAAGAGAACCCCGTACTTGTAGCTCAACCAGTCCAGCAAACGAGCCAAAGGACTCATTCTGTTGTTGCAGTGCCGTCCCTCGATGCCAATCGAAAGGTTAATTACCCTAACACTGGGTGCTCTGGCCCCTGCATCAGACTCGTAAAGTCTCCTCACGGCCTCATGGATCTTGTCCACTAGCAGGATGTCGTCAGGTATGCACTCCTCGGTAACGCCGTCCAGTGTCGAATGAGGTTTCATTATGGGGCGACAGTACGTCTTTCTGGTAACCGTCTTGTCGTTTGAAAGCAGGTCTCCATTGACGATCAACGACGCCATCGAAGTGCCATGTATTCGATCTCCTACCTGGTAGAAACTACTGTAGTCATCGGGGTCATCCATGCGAAGCAAGCCTTTCAGTAGTGGATGATTCTCCTGGGGCACACCATCGAACAGGGCTACGAGAGGTTCATCACTGATGCCTTCTTCAGGAATCCTGCGATCGGCCAGATCTAGTGATTCGTGGGTGTTCGCGACAACCGACTGTCCCACGGGCCTGAAGAACATTATTGACTCGGCCTGCACCAGATCCACGTCATCGCTCTTCTTGAGAATCTTGGCGATGGATTGTCGGGGAAGCTTCGCAAGCAGGGCGTGATATGCAATAGCGTCTATGCAGGATCTGGAGACGACCTTGCCGCCAACGGCTTGAACTAGAGAAGATACGTTCTGCTCGCTCTGTGCCCTTCTGCTTGGCGAGCTTCTGTAGTGCAGCTCAATTTCGCAGGACACGTCAGGCAGTGATGTGTCCTTCAGGTCTTCTTCCCATGCTTTCAAGACCCCGGTCTCCTCAAGTCTCTCTTTGGTTCCCCAGCGATGTATGTCTCGTAGGTGCTGGAAGACATTCCTTAGCCCCGTCTTCCCAGTGGGGAACCTGAAGGCCCTGTTATGCTCGTAGTTCCTCCACAACGAGAGAATGTCCTCTAGTGCCTTAAGGTTCGTCGAGATGCAGAACAGCTTGCAGGACAACTTCTCCTCACTCATGGCCATTGGAAGCACCTCTGGCCCAGTTCTTGCCTTCCTCTCCCGATAGAAGTCGTTGTCGCTTGGCAAGTCCTCTTCTGACAATTCGAATAGGTCAGCAAGTCCGTCATCTTCACTAAGGTGGCGAATGGCGATGTATAACCCTTCCATGTCTCCTGTCGTCTCAAGGACGAGGGTAGACTCAGGTTCGATGCCATTCGGGTGTTCCCTGATGAACAGCTTACCATCGTCGACAAACCGTTGCAGCTCATCCATCTTGGGTTCCAGCCGTTCAACCTGACGCTCAAATGAAGGTAAATGCGTCTTCTGTCCACGACCATGCTTCGTGGCCTTCCCTGCATTCGTTCGCTTGGGAAACAGTATTAAGGGTCTTTCCGGCATCTACTCAGTTCTCCTCCTCGTGTGGACCACTATTGCTCTGAGCACAATACAGTCCGAGCTGTTTCAGTGTTATGGCTTTGGTGTCTGCATCGGGCAGCTTCAATACATATTGCCTGTAGACCGAAAGGGCGAACTCCTCTGCCTCCGCATAGCTCCTTCCCAAGAACTTCTTCGCCAACGTGCTTGCCTCCAAGCCGAACTGGAAATTCGTCCTCTCCTGGAACTTCGAGAACCACACTTCCAGTTTCGCGCGCGATGGCCTAGGCAACTCCAGTCTCAACTGGAACCGTCGCCAAGCCGCTCTATCCAAGAGCGACTCATGATTGGTCGCTGCTACCGCCACAACATAGCTGGGAAGCGCGTCCACTTGCAGCAGGAGGGAACTCACGACTCTCTTGATCTCTCCCGTCTCATGCTGATCTCCGCGCTCTTTCCCCAGAGTCTCAAACTCATCAAAGAAGAGCACGCACTGTCGTGTCTTGACGTATTCAAACAACTTTGCAAGCTTCCCGGCAGTCTCCCCAAGATATGCCCCGATGATGCTCTCGTATTTCACAGTGTATAGCGGCATCATCAACGCTTCTGCAATGGCTTCTGCCAAAGAGGTCTTGCCATTTCCGGGAGGACCTACCAGCAGTATCGTATGCCTTGGCTCCAGTCCGTAGGAGCGCAACAGGTCTGATCTTGTCTGTTCTTCGACAAGATCACGACAGGATTGTTCAACTTCTGCTGGCAGTATGAGATCCCCCAACCTCCTCTTGGGCAGCTTCTCATGAAAAAGCTGCGCTCCATCGCTTGGCAAGCCCGGTTGGACGGTTCCACCAGTCTCACTTTTACTGCGGTAGCCGTTGGCGTGATCTCTTAGCATTCCCTCGATCCTCGAGGCCAATACTTCATGCTGTATTGCGCGCTCTTCCGCACTGATGGCCTCGCACGCCTTCCTGAAATTCGTATTGTCGCCACTGAGACCATCCCTGATTAGTTCGCACAGCAAATCTGCTCTTGCCATCGTTGGATCCTCCAGCTCATTCCTCTACATATATCCTTGTTACATGGGCTCGGTCGTCGATTCCTTGCTGGAATGAATAGTATCTGTGGGGTCTTTCAGGAAGCCACAAACCCCGTTGGGGAGTTCTCCTATCCCCTTGCCACATTCAATGTCTCTGCCAGATGTCTCGAGGTCTTCTGTGTACATTCTTGGCTGCCCCCGAAAACTACATATGCACGTCATATGCCAGAAGATAGCACATGCAATCTGCTTTTCAAGCGCTCCATCTCATCCCTCTTGGCCTCAGCAACCAAGAATCCCAACACGCATTTTCGAGGTGTCCGAGTCTGAATTCCTCTGTATGGGCTTTCCCATTCCCGAACACACGGATCACAGCATCACTACTCTGGCACTGGAGCCCCCTCCTGGCCCACCAAAACACCAAGGAATTTGACTCCCGCCACTACTTGTCAAACAGGCCAGATAGAGCGCCCGCCCTTGCTTCCCAAACACATACCTATGCCGGATGACGTGCCCCTTCAACACCAATCAGCTAGTAACTAATCCTGCCGACCTGGTTGATTTCCTGGAACCCATCTGGTATGATTTGACGAGATGCAAATGAATCTAGATAAGGAGTAGTGCAACTTGAAACCAACCAGAGATG
>JGI24135J36437_1000385_pt1 | contig 13896 bp, 10 predicted proteins | sample BarGraNGADG00211_3_FD_36437 | JGI IMG/M metagenome (IMG submission 36437)
ATTCCCAAGGTGTCTTTAAGGAATCAAAGCTGGATGAAACCTCATTTAATAAGATTAATTCGAAAGTTGAACATTATGGAGGCTTATATATTTATAGAGATAATTTTCGTGTCTTGCCATATGGAAGAACAGATTTTGACTTTTTAGAATTTGAAAAAAGGAGAGCAAAAAGAGCTGGTACGGCCTACTTCTCACATAGAAGAATGTACGGCTACATAGGTTTAACAAGAAATAATAATGATCAATTAAAGGATAAATCTAGTCGTGAAGGACTGATAAATAACTCCGCATATCGAGCCTTTAAAAGTGATTTAATCTCCTTTTTCATGGAGTTGGCAGATGAATATTTTAGTTCGAATGCAAAACAATCCATATTCCTTAATAAAAAGGAACAACTAAAAGATCAGGCTGAAACCTTAGCAAAAGATAAAGCAAGAGAAACACAGGAAAAAAAAGATTTTTCAAAATCATTAAATGATTACCCGTCTCGCTTTGATGAGTATCAAAAAGAGTATAAAGACTTAATTTCTCAACTTTATGAAAAAACGAATTCAACAGACGTGATCTATTCAGAAATTGAATCTCTTCTTGATAGGATTCATACTCTCGATATAGAATATAGAAATTTACTACCAAAAATACCTAAGCGATATAAACCTACTGATCTCCAGCTTGATCGTCTCGAAAAGTACGAATCAAAATTGATTTCATTTAATGAAACAATAAAATCTGATAGTATTCAATTAATGGAAAGGGTTAAAGAAAAACTTGAGATACAATCTTTAAAAAAGGAATTTATCAAAGGATTTCAAAAATATTACTCAGTACTTGAAGAGAATAATTACCAAAATAAGCAAACACTAAATGATAAGTTCGACGAGCTTAAAAAGGAATTTTCAATTAGATCAAAACGTATTTTGGATGAACTACTTTATGAAAAAGATTCATTAGCAAATTCAATCTCAACTAAACATCAGGTTATTCAGGCAACTCAAAAAATTGATGCAAAATTTGAATTTCTTCGGGCTCAGCTAGATAAAGAGCTTCTTCCATTGGTGGAGCATGTCAAAAGACTTAGATTTGATATAGACGAGGAGCTCTTACAAGGTGCGTATAAAGCTCAATACGAACACATAAAAAATCAGTGGGAACAAATAAGGGAAACAGCTCAACTGGGAGTTGCTGTAGAAATTATTGACCATGAATTCAACCACTTATATGCTTCAATTAACAATTCCTTTGAAAAATTATCAGCAGAAGAATTGTTTAATTCTTCAAAACAATTTGGATTTTTAAAAAAGAATTTTAAACAATTAGAAGAAAAATATGATTTACTATCTCCCTTATATAGAATTTCGNGAGTTGTAGCAAAAGATATTCGATGTTCTTCAATATCTGGTTACTTAAAGAATTTCTTTTCAAATAAGCTTGATTCTGGAGGGGTAGAATTGCTTGAAACTAAAGCATTTGCATCACACATCATTAACATTAAAGAACCAGTAATTTATACAGTCTTTATAAACATAATTAATAATGCACTTTACTGGTTGCGAAATTCGAAGGAGAAAATAATAAAGCTAGATTATCGGCCTGAGAGCAATGAGATTTTAATACTAAACTCTGGTCAAAAAATTGAAGAACATCGGCTTAATAAGATTTTTGAATTATTCTATTCAAATCGGCCAAACGGAAGAGGAATTGGTCTTTATTTGGCAAAGGAGAGTTTGAATGAAAACTATTTTGAAATCTATGCTACTAACGATAAAACTTATAATCAATTACAAGGAGCGTGTTTTGTTATAAAATCAATTACTTAATACCACCATGCCATATCAAGGAATAGCAAATAGAATAATAAGAGAATCGATAAAATCAGCTGTTTTCATCGATGAAAATGCACTTCCGTATAATACACAGGGATCTGATCCTCTCAAGTATGAAGAAAAATTATCAGTGGAATTATATAATAATTTTAAGAATAATGGAATTTCGCTGGCAATTCATAAGTTTCAAAATGGGAATGAGAATAATCTCGATTTAAAAAAATATCTTTTTGAAGCTCGAGATTTAGTACTATTAGATTGGAAGTTAGATGGTGAACAAGGTGAAGAATACTCTCTAAAAATGCTGGTGGATATAATCAATAATGAACATATCCATTTTTGTGTAATCTATACTGCTGAAACTAATCTCGATAATATCTATGCTAATATAATTTCTTACTTTTCTGGGAAGGATAAAGCATTTTATGATTTATTAAAAGAAAAATTTGAGGCTGAGGAAGATATATTAAGTCCGATATTTAAACAATTTAATCTATTTGATAATAATTTAAACCGAAAACTAATCCCAGAAATAAGAACTCTTGGCGATGATTTAATGGTTGAAATTAATAGCATTGACAAAAATATTTTTGAATCCTTTAAACAGTTGACCATAGCTTTCAGCAATTATCATAAGTCTGATGAGCCTCTAATTAACTTTAAATTGGGTTCTTTTGAAAACAAAACCATAGTTATTAATAATACAATAATAGCATTGGTAAATAAAGAGACTGACGATGCGGAGAGTGATGCTAATAATATTATTGAAAAATTTTCAGGCCCAATTACTAAATCTCCACAAAGTTATACTCATTTATTGGGTCTTGAAATGCAAAGTCTGTTTTTTAAAAATAGTGCCTTCATTGATTCGAATTTCATTAATGTCTCGAAAAAAACAATTTCATATCATAGGAAACAGTTAATGGACGATAGTGAATCTGATGCTCCATTCAGGGAAATAATGAAGAAAGTTTTTCTAGAGCATGCAAATCTAAAATTAAGTACATCCGACTTAAGCATTCTTGACCCAGCCATCTTCGAAAATGAACCTGAAGAAGGTACTCCAAATGAGAAAGAAGCAGTATCAATAAATGTATTCTACAATTCACTAAAACTTGGTACTGAAAATAAAAAACTTGATTTTGGCGATGTTTTTAAGACGGGAGAAGATGAATTTTATATCTGTATCACTGCTCTATGTGATTGTATTCGGCCATCAAAAACAGATTTTATTTTTTATTTTGCTAAGGGCCAATCCATTAGTCTTGTTAAAGCCATGCAATTGGCTGATTCAGCTTTTATTAGTTTTATTTCAAACGAAAAAGCCGTTGTGTGGTCCAACATTGATATTTTAAACGCTAAAACCGAAGAAGAGAAGATGGTGGAGTTGGATCAGTATCGCTATAAACCGATATTTATAAAACCTATCACCTATCTAGTACAAAATCCCACATTTATTGACGGATCAATTGAGTTAGCGAGAATTTACCAGTTCCCAAAGAAGAAAGGAGATTTAGAGTTTATTAAAGTTGACTATGTGACTACAATAAAGCCAAATTATGCCCAACGAATAGCTAATCATGCTTTTACTCATCCAGTTAGAATTGGTGTTGATTTTCTTAAAAAGAATTAATGAATAATTAGTTAATTAGAAACAAGGACTTGTTGTCTCCTTGTAAAGTCCAGGTTAAACATTCATTCTCTTCACCTCAAAGTACCGTGCCCCATCTTTGTATAGTTAATATAATTTAGCCAGTTTTAAGGCTGGTCAATTACCTATGCAAGTGATGCAAGAATGAAGATAAGATCATTGGTGTTAATTGTGTTCTGGAGTTTGATATCGGGTTATATTTGAGAATTTTAACTTTTAGATTAAAAACATTAAAAATCAAAATTTATGAACAAAGCAGATGAAAAGGAGGAGCTAACGCTACAGACTGTCCCCAAAGCAGTGAATTATCTAATAAATGAGATTGCAGAAATGCGTGTTTTACTTGAGCATGTTGAATCACAACTTGGACTCGGTGTCGACAAACACCGCCCTATTGGGATTGAAGATGCGTGCAGAATATTAAATCAAACCAAAAATGGTCTTAATAAAATGATCCGAAATCAATCTGTGCCTCATTATTTAAAAGGGAAAACGGTCTATTTCTTTGAAGATGAACTGGTGAAGTGGGTAGAAAAAGACCCCGTTCATCCTTATCAGGATTTATATAGAAGATCCCATTAATTTCATGATATGAAGATCTCAAGACAAGAATTGTATAATTTGGTTTGGGCTGAACCAATGATAACCGTTTGTAAAAGATTTGGTCTGACAGATAATGGTTTAAGAAAACAATGCAAATCGATGGATATTCCTACTCCGCCAATTGGATACTGGTCGAAATTGAAGCATGGTAAGAAAACCGAAATTATTCCACTACCAAAAGAATCTGCGAGTAATAAACAAAGTACTGATCTTACTGAAAAAGAAATTACTTTACCTCCTCCGATGAGTAGAAATGCAATTCGTGAATCTGAAATTAGAAGTGGAGACACATCTATTTTTGTGGTTCCTGAAGTATTATACGCGAAAGATCCGGTAATAATAGATACCAAAGAAAAATTCAGGCATGAATCTGAAAATGATTATTTAAAGAAGAATCCTTTTAAAGTAAAAACGGGGCCCGCTCTTAATATTTCAGTATCGGAGAAATCAATAGACAGATCACTTTCTATTTTTGAAACTATTATAAAGGGTTTACGGTTCAGAGGCTGGGGAATAAAGGTCAAAGATAATCTTACCTATGCAGTTATTAATTCAGAAGAGATCCATATTGATCTAACCGAAAGATTAAAACAAGTTCCCAACACTGAGGATACCTATTCAAAGTATATGAAAGTTTTCAGTGGGGAGCTGCATTTTAATATTTTCTATGGTTACAGGGATAAAGATACTTTTAAAGATACCTCTCAAACCAAACTTGAAGACAAGATAATCCCAATTATTGCCAATTTGGAAATTCGAGCTGAAAAAATTAAAGAAGAACGCATTGAATCTGAGCGACAAAGACTTATCAGGGAAAATGAAGAGCGTTTACGAGAAGAATTCAAGCAAAAGAAAAAAGCAGAAAAGAAAGAGTTTAAATCTTTGTTTTTAATGGCAGAGCGATTGCATAAAACTCACATTTTGAGACAATACATAAGCACCTTTGAAGAATTTGTGAGCAGGGATGGCGAGATAACTGAAGAAATTGCCACAAAAATTGAATGGGCGAAAGCAAAGGCAGACTGGCTTGATCCGTTTGTTTCAAAAGAAGACCAGTATCTAGATTCCTATGATAAAGATGAAATAATTCAGCCTGAGTGTTCTAAAAAAGACACATGGAATTATCCTAGTTACTCAGATTATCAGAGTACACCAAAATATTCATTTTGGTCAAATCCTTGGCGTAATAGACACTGATTGTTCCGGTAAAACTTCCGATAATTTCATTAATCTTTCCATATCTTTTATTAACTCAAGGTTAGATAATTCAAACCTCTTGTCTACAAAGAAAAAGCCTTGATGCGAAAGCAACAGGGCTTTTTCTTCGTGAAGCACCCAAAAACGGATCAAGCCGAACGCAGTGAAGCTTAATCCTCTATGTTTTTTGCCCCCACTCAAAAACCTAAAATAGAGTATCTATAGATATTTTCATTATAGCTAAAATGAAATGCAAGAATCCTTTTTTTGATTAAACTATATTCTTCTTTCCTCATCTAAGGTCTATAATCAAAAAAATTGTTCTAATATTTGTTACTTCAATAGATTAAAATAAACATTTTTAAAATATGTTTTTAGAAAAGTTTTTCGAAGATTCGGTATTGTTACATCCAAATAAAATTGCCATTGAACAAGGTGAAACTAAATATACTTACTCGGAAGTTGAAAAAATAGCCAATAAGCTTGCGCATTTCTTAATAACAAAAGGTATTGGACCTGAAGAAAAAGTAGTGATATTGCTACCTCGATGCGCACAAGTACCATTAGTTATGCTGGGTGTATTGAAGGCCGGAGCTGCCTACATTCCTCTTGATCCGGAAATTCCAGCTGACAGGCTTAATTTTATTATGGAGGATGCCAATGCAAAATTGCTCATCACAGCAGATGAAATTCTTGAACGAATTGGATTGCAACTGAACCGCCATTCAATATTTAATATTGATAAACAACTCATAGAATTAGATAATTACACCGGGACAAAGCCAATTGGAATAAACCGTACTGCAAACGACTTGTGCTATATTATCTACACTTCAGGGACCACAGGTAACCCCAAAGGGGTATTGCTTGAACACAAAAATGTAGTAAATTACATCAATAGTGCAAAGATAATTTATCCTATAAAGCAAACAGACAGAGCATTACAAGGTTTTTCAGTATCATTTGATGCTTCAGTAGAGGAAATATGGGTGCCGTTTTCGGCAGGTGCAACTTTGGTTATTGGAACATTTGATATAATGCGTTCGGGCGATAGGTTTGCATCAATTCTCAATAATCTAAATATTACTTTTCTCTCTTGTGCTCCTACGCTTCTTTCTGTGGTAAAAGAAGATATTCCAGATTTGAAAATACTAATTTTTGGAGGCGAGGTTTGTTCAAAAGAGATTGCAACACGGTGGTGCAAACCTGATAGGTTGGTATTTAACACTTATGGACCGACAGAAGCTGCCGTCATTGCAACATATAAAGTGTTAAGTCCAAATGAAGAGGTTACTATAGGTCGACCATTACCCGGTTATGATGTACTATTAGTCAATGATCAGTTTGAATCTATAGCAGCTGGTGAAGAAGGAGAAATACTGATTGGTGGTGAGAGTATTGCACGAGGATATTTACACAGAGAAGATTTAACGGCTCAAAAATTTATCGAAACAGATAAATTCAAGGGGGTTAGCGTAAGATATTATCGTACAGGCGATTTGGCAAAGTATTCACCCAATGGTGAAATTATTTTTTTAGGCAGAGCTGATGCACAAATCAAAATTCGCGGATTCAGAGTAGAGCTACAAGAAATTGAAAGTCTGCTTACGAAATATGAGGGAGTACAGGCAGCTGCCGTATCATTAGACAGTAACACTCAGCAACTTGCCGCCTATCTGGTACTTCGTAAAGACGAAGAAATAGATCGTGAAGGGATAGCCGGATTTTTGCGACAAAAACTTCCATACTACATGATTCCTTCTACATTGGATATTATTTCATTCCTTCCCATGACTTCGAGTCAGAAGATCGACAGAAAACAATTACCGGCTCCTCATACACCCTTAGTATTTTCTTCTCAAAAAAAGATTATTCCACCATCAACTGAAGTAGAAATCGAAATGGTAAAAATCATTTCGAAAAATATTCTGAGGGATAATATTTCGATGGACGACAATTTTTTTGATCATTTGGGGGGACATTCATTATTGGCAGCAATAGTTGTTTCCGAAATGCGTAAACTAAAAATATTCGAAAACATGTCGGTTGTTGACGTTTACAAATTTCCAATCCTCTCAGATCTGGCAGCTGAGCTTGAAAAGAAAAAACTAAAAAAGGAAGAAAAGAGGAATCAAAAACGCGAAATTCACACCCCATCAAGACTGAGCTATTTTACCTGTACATTTTTTCAGGGATTATCTTTGCTTTTCCTGATTCTGCTATTCGGAATGGAATGGTTGGGACCATTCTTTGTCTACTCATATTATTACCAGGCTGAAAATGGAGCAATATATTCTTTGTTTTTAAGCCTCTTAATGTACTTTGCATTGTTACCAGTACTTACAGCTTTTGCTATTGGTTTTAAATGGACTGTTTTAGGAAAAATTAAAGCCGGAAAATACAAACTCTGGGGTACCTGCTATTTTAGGTTTTGGATTGTTGACAAAGTAATAAATATCTGCCCAATAACCTACTTTACAGGTACTAACATTATGAATGTGTTCCTGAGATTATTGGGGGCTAAAGTGGGAAATAATACTTATATAGATACTTCTGCTATTTCTGTATTCGATTTGTTAAAAATTGGAAATAATGTCAGTATTTGCACTGATTCTCATTTGAGGGGCTTTACTATAGCAGATGGTTATCTTAATATTGGAAGCATTGAAATAGACGATAATGCTTTTATTGGTACAAGATGCTTTCTGGCTCACAACACTAAAATGGAGAAAAACAGTTCCATTGAAGATCTTTCACTCATTTCCGAAGGTTGCACTATTCCAGAAAACGAAAACTGGGGCGGTTCAAGAGCAGTTAAAATCGGGATTAATGAACCTCAAGACTGCATTCAACTTTGGTCAAAAAAATTGTCAATACTTTCATTTGCAGGTGTTTTTCTTATTCCACTAATTACCATGTTTGCTTACTTTCCCGGAATGATGTTAATTACGCATTTGGATTATTCGACAGAAGGATACCATTTTCTTTGGATGACTATCCTGGTTGGCGTTTCGTTTGTATTATTGCTTACAACAGTTGTAACAATACTAAAATGGGCATTACTAGGCAATATAAAGGAGGGCAAATATCCGGTTAATAGTCTTTTTTACTACAAAAAATGGTTTTTTGACCAACTGATGAAATTAAGCTTGCAAGTAATCGGGACTCTTTACACAACGCTTTATCTGCAAATTTGGTTTAGAATGTTGGGAGTAAAAATAGGGAAACGAGTAGAAATATCAACTGTAGAGTTTATATCACCGGACTTGTTGGTAACTGGCGATGAATGTTTCCTGGCTGATTCGGTTTCAATTGGAGCATCTCATGTTCGAAACGGGTATATAGAAATTGCAAAAACATATATCGGAAACCGTACTTTCGTTGGAAACAGTGCAGTAATAAGTCCAAAAACACGGTTAGGGAATGATGTATTGGTTGGAGTTTTATCCAAAATGAGAAGCGAAAATTTACCGGCAAAAGATGGCACATCATGGTTCGGATCTCCAGCTGTATTTTTACCAAAACGCGACATAAATCACGAATTTTCAGCAGAACGCACTTATAAGCCAACAAGAATACTATTTATCCTGCGTTATTCAATAGAGTTTTTCCGTGTTATTTTACCTGCAACGCTTTTCATTATTTTTGCTTCACTAATTACAAATGCAGTTTCATATTTACAGGTTGAAAAAGACCTTGGTGAGTTATTTCTCTTCTTCCCCTTTCTTTATCTGGGTGCAGCTATTCTGGGCATCTTAGTTACTGCTCTGCTAAAATGGATAGTGATTGGCAAGTATTCACCTGCTAAAAAACCACTTTGGTGCAGTTATGTCTGGAGAAGTGAACTTGTAACAGGTGTTTATGAAAACTTCCTGGTACTATTCATTTTGAATATCCTTACGGGAACACCATTTATAAAATATCCATTACGTTTGCTGGGCTGCAAAATAGGGAAGAAAACTTGCTTTTTTAGCACCCAAATAACAGAGTTTGATCTAATTAAAATTGATGACTATTCCGTTTTGAACGATAACTGTACTCTCCAAACACATCTTTTCGAGGACAGAGTTATGAAAATGTCTTTTGTAGATATTGGGAAAGAATGCAGCGTTGGAGGTATGGCAGTGGTACTTTATGATTCAAAAATGGAAAACAGTTCTATTTTAGAACCACTATCTGTACTAATGAAAAGTGAAACACTACCGGCAAATACTTGTTTTGTGGGAGCCCCGGCTGTTAAAACTTAAAAAGGACCCGTGGGCACTATGAATATAAAAAAAGGTGAATTGCACGTTTGGCGATATAAGGTGAATGAAGAAGATTATATTGCTGAAAAGAATAATCCGGTTCTTTCAATTGAAGAAAAAGAAAGAGCAGTAAAATTTACAAATCAAATTGATTCCATAAGATATATCTGTAATCATAGGTTTATGAGGAAAGTGTTATCTGGCTATTTGAATATTGAACCACATAAAATTTCCTATGAATATGGCCCTTTTGGTAAACCTTTTATTAATGAAGGTATTAATTTTAATATTTCCTACAGAAATAAATATGGTTTGTTGGCAATATCAACAGGTAGTGAAGTAGGTGTTGATATTGAGCAATTGAGAGAGATAGATGATGTATTATCTTATGTTTCTTTATATTTTTCGGGAAATGAAAGGGCTGTTATATTAAGTGAAGAAAATAATAATCAAATCAATAGAATATTCTTTTTCTGGACTTTGAAAGAAGCACTGATTAAAGTTCAGGGGAAATTTGTAAGTTCAGATTTGGGGGAAATTGATTTGGCTGATAGTTTTTATGAACAACCATTTTTTTTTGGAAATGATGATAAACATTTGTACGAATTAAGAAATATCTACTTTAAAGAAGAATACATTGCTGCAGTTGCTATGCAAGGAAATATAGGACACTACTTTGAATTTGATTATGTATAAAACTAAACTTATTATCATATTGCCAGTGTTTTTATTTAACCCATGCTTTTCACAATTGAGTTCAATTGATAAACTTTTGAATGGAAGATCAGGCGACAACCTGATTATGTGTTTTCGGTCCGGAGGTATGGTCATGACACATATTTCTTTAGACTCTGCCATGAACCTCCGTTATAAACCTGTTCGAATCCGTTCGATTTCAGTAATCTTCTGGCAGCAGCACTACGGGCACCTGAAGCGCAGCAGGTTATTATGGGCTTGCTTTTGTCAAGCTTTTTAATGTTCTGAGGCAAATTATCAATTGGTATATTAATAGATTTCCGAAGATGACCTGACTGGTATTCACCTTTTGTCCGTACATCCAAAATTACAGCACCGTTTGAAATTACTTCCTGAAGATTAACCTTTTTGCCAAAAATCAGTTCCAGAATATTCATAATTTTTCCTTTTTATTTGATGTCGATTTTAAAAGACCAAAGATAATCACCAAAATGTCAGAACTGCAGAATTAATAATGATATTAAGCATGCCAGAGGGGAATCCGGCACCATCACGCCATCCTTATGCTAGTGCCCCGAAAGAACTTTCATTAGTTGCTCCCGTGTTAGGACTTTTCCATAATGAGATCCCTTCATATTTCATCTTACCGCCTTCTTGTACCTCCTCGATTTGCTCCTCCACCATGGTTCCCCCCATGGTACCAGTCATGGGAACTACCAGCAATAATTCTACTGGCACTAAATATTATAGTTGGTGCCATGTTCCATCCAAAGTAACCATAAGGCCCCAAAAAACCGAAAGCTCCATAGAAGAAACCATCAGCAGCCATGCGCCAGTAAGGAGAAGCTGCATATCTCTGATTTTGTTGAATGGCTTTAATTTTTGTCTCCTCCATATAATTTAAAACTGAATCCTGAACTCCTTCATCACGAAGGTTTACAAGCTGGTCAGCTCTGAGAGAGTAAACTGTATGGGACTGATTTATTTCCCCGATAATATCTTTTGAAGATAATCCGTCCTTACTCATCTTTATTATATCGGGTACGGAAACAAGTTGCTCACTATTTGGCCGATAAACTACGCAACTTTGCAGGATCATGATACCAGCGACAAATAATGCTGTTCTGAAAACATTCTTCAAATTTCCTGAATTTTTCATTTTAATTTCCTCCTCAAATCTCTCTTTTAATTACTTTTAGTAATTGTTCATGTAAATATTGTAATACAAATTTTGTGCCCAAATGCATTGTAAATTTTGAAATATTGTTAAGAATGTGTTAATATACATCATAATAGAAAGGATAATATTTAACGTCCTTTTAGAGCAAATTATTTCTTTCTTTGTTGGGGAAATAAAAACAATAAATGAAAAAAACGATAATGATCTTTTTAACATGTATTTTATTCAGTTCAGCCCAATCCCAAAAAACTCCATCTGTTGTATCATCAGTTGATCTGAAAAGGTATCAGGGAATGTGGTATGAGATTGCCCGGCTGCCGAACTTTTTCGAACGAAAACTTAAATGCACTTCAGCGGAGTATTCACTTCGTGATGATGGGAAAATAACAGTAATTAATGCTGGTAATTATATAACAGATCCTCAGAAAAACACTTCAGCAAAGGGAGTTGCATGGATCCCTGATAAGAATTTCCCTGCAAAACTTAAAGTACAGTTTTTCTGGCCATTCTCCGGCGATTACTGGATAATGGATCTGGATAAAGATTACAGGTATGTCCTTGTTGGTGATCCAGGTTACAAATACCTGTGGATCCTTGCCAGAGAAAAGACAATGGATGAAGTCACTTACAAAATGCTACTCCAGAAAGCTACAGACGAAGGTTATGATGTCAACCCAATTATTAAAGTAGAGCAGGACTGCAAGTAAGAAGTGACTAAAGTACTTAAAGTTAAAATCTATTTAGCATTAAGTGCTACATACACCAATTCAATACCGTAGTTTTTTCCAAGATTGCGACTATATTTTTTATCAGCGGCATTATTCCAATGCTCAAGAACACCTAAGCTACTCAACTTTGTGCCATCGCGTTCAGGATCATAAACTGTCTTAGAAGGAGGATTATCAGCCTGAGCCGACTCAACAAGATACTTTTCAGTATATGCAAGATCTGAAAGATCGGGCCATTCTGCACGTAAAAAGTCAATACCTACTGCATCAACAGCTACTCCATCCTGAGAAGCAAACAGACTTGAACACCAACGATTGTTGAACGGAGCCATTCTCCATTTGTCTTTAATCAAAGGAGGACCATCCTGCGAACGGGCAGCATAAAATCCGTCAATCATAAACAACATTGTTTTCCCGCCCAGGTCTTTATGTCCAAGGAAATCTGTAAATGTCAGATACTTGTCTTTCCCCTGTCGATCCTGGTTAAAATTATCATGCGCATTCTTTCTCCAGTTCTTGTCGATACTGGTTGCTCCGTAAAAATTTTTGCCGCATAGTGTAACACCCTGTCCGACATGACCCTTCAATAAAGCCATATTTATCAGATAATCTGCCTCAACTGCACAGGAAGCCAGCCCTGTTGCAAGTTTTCCATTATCAACGGAATAAGGAATTGCATTGTCAACATAAGTCGATTTTATGCGCCCTTCACCTCCTTCATTATCCACAAACACTACTTCAGGGAAATCTTTATGACATTTTAAAAATATATTATCACAGATGAATCGGCTGGCATCAAATATTGTAATATTTTTCTGAGGAACTCCGGCTTCTTTAGTCAGACTTTTTATTAAGGCATAAACAAGTTGTGGTGAAGCATTTAACCCTGTTGTATCAGCATGCCTGGTTGTATTGTTCTGGTTAACTTTTACTGCAATTTTCTGATTTGGGCTGTAACCTTTTTTACCTTTGTTTTTAGTTTCGTTGAAACTGGTAAAAAGTGCATCCCACGCTTTGGCTTCTGATTTTTTACCTGAAAGTGAAGTAAGAACATTGGCAAGCATCTTATCCGCTTCGATTTGAGAGGTACTTTTATCATCCCACCAGTACTTGTTGGTTCCATCCCATTTAGCAACTTCGGGGTCAAAAACCCAGACAACCCGTCCTGGATAAATTCCATGACCAACACCAACCGGAGAATTCGACATTAAACTATTAGTATCAACTGTACTTCCATAGACCTCTTCGGTTTTATTTGCAAAAAACAAAAATGTGCTTATGCCGGCAAGAACCAGGAATGTTACGGCATAAAAGAATCGTGCTTTTCTGAAATGGTTTTTAGCTTTCCGGAAGGCGAATACAGATCCTGACATTGTAATGATGTATATTACAAATGTTGACATCAGAGGTGCTGCGGCTCTCATACACGGATAAAAAGCCCTTTGCGGCTTTGGGATAACTCTTATCAGGAACCAGATAGTTGAAGATATTCCCAATGCAATAAATGAAATTTTAGCAATTGCATTCTTTCCTATAAGACTGTGAAGCTTTAGGAAAATTAAATTTAATTTTTCTTTCATGACAAAATTTTTTAAAATATTAACCTCCAAACATTACAAACATAGTGGCTGCTATAGTTGCGCCCAATAACGGACCTAATATAGGTACCCATGAGTATTTCCAATCACTGTCCCGTTTAAGCGGGATAGGAAGAATGAAATGGATAATGCGCGGACCAAGGTCGCGGGCCGGGTTTATGGCATATCCGGTT
>JGI24135J36437_1000388_pt1 | contig 13840 bp, 6 predicted proteins | sample BarGraNGADG00211_3_FD_36437 | JGI IMG/M metagenome (IMG submission 36437)
CCAGTGGGTACTAACCATGTATAGGTTGTTGCTCCCGCTACTGCTGTTATACTATAGGTCTGACCTGCTGTTGCCGGACATTGTGCCAGGGTGCCTGTGATTGTCCCTGCAGCAGCTGGCGTAAAACTTACTATATTATTATGTAAGGTAATAGCACCAGCTGTTGTAAGTGCCCTTCCATAAAGATTTGAACCTGCATTTAAAGTGATAGCTCCATTTGAAATTATAGTACCTCTGAAAACTGAACCAGCTCCCAAAATGAAATCACCTTTTATTAGCCAATAAACATTGCAATACTGTGCATTATTAGCCAGAAGAATATTGAAACCTGCTCCTACTGTTAAAGAGCCATTTATATTTATAACAAATATTGCATTAGGGTCGCCTAGAGCATCTAATGTAAAATTTCCATTCATTGCTGCAGCGCCTGTCGTATGATAGGTTCCCGGATTAATAAACCCTGTTGTATTATAGGTTTCCAGAGGTGTTCCTAAAACGGTTCCATTAGCGCCAAAATTGCTAAATGCTATACTCACATCTGCAAATGCCGGATCCGAGGCAGTCCCCACACCATAAATAGTTCCAATTATTGATCCCGGAGCATTAATGACGGGTATATCTGTATAACTGGCAATGTCGCCTGTTACTACTGTTGCACCATCAGAGGTAAAAGCTCCACCAGCAGTAAATAAAGCAAAATGAGAAGTTGCCCCTAAGGTAGGTGCCTGTCCAAAACTGACTATCGGAAATGCTGATAGGATAAAGGCTGTTATTATAAGAAGTAATTTAATTTTCATTTTCTCTTTGTTTTAATTGTCAACAAATTATCACCCCTTAAATTTTACTTCTTAGAGATACAACCGTCTGCGTTCTTTGCAGTTACTGTATAGGTCCCCATTGGCACATTAGCAAATATGCCTGATGTATTTGTATAGTTAGTGCCATCAATGCTGTAAGTCATTCCGGCACCAGTGGGTGCTGTAATCAATATTGTCCCTGTAGCTATGTTACAGTCTGGTTGTGTTAACGTTACAGTTGGCGCTGCAGGGATAGGTTGAGGATTTATTACAACTACTGCCGATGCAACTGAAGTACATAAAGTTATTCCGTCAGTAACCGTATAGGTATTTGTTCCGACCGGTACTCCTGTGATAGTTGCAGTTGTTCCGGTACCCGTACTTATTGTTCCACCCGGAGTTCTTGTTAATGTCCAGGTTCCTGCTGCAGGTAAACCACTTAGTATGACACTCCCGGTTGCAACAAAACAGTCAGTTTGTGTAATCGTACCAACTATTGGTGCTGCCGGTGAAGTATTCACTGTAAGATTAACTGCATTTGATGTTGCATTGCTTGAACCTGTGCAATTTGTCACATAACTGCGATATTGATAACTTCCGTTAACCGTAATTCCGCTAATCCCCAAAGTTGAAGTAGTCTGATTGCTGTAGACGGCTCCGGATGGAGTTCCGTCAACTACTGCTGCCCAGATTCCGCCACTATTATATTGCCACTGATAGGTAAAAGGTGCTGTCCCGGCTGCAACAACAATAATTGAAGCATTTCCGGCAGGGGCACATAAGATGGTATTTGCCGGCTGAGTTCCTATGGTTACCGGAACACATGATGAGGTAACTGTAACAATTGCCGTAAATGGTGTCCCGACGCATAACCCTGAGGTAGGTGTTACTGTATATGTTGCAGTTCCTGTTCCTGTTGGGATGAATAACGTTTCACCTATAGTTGTCTGATTTGATTGTGCACTGCCACCTGTTACACCATTGGTATAAACAGGAACACCCCATGTATATGTTGTACCGACCGGAACACCAGCAGGGATATCAGAGAATGCGATTCCTGAGGCTATTGATACGGCTTGATCTACAACACTTAGTGTTACCGGTTGTGCATTTATAACTACATCAGCAGATGTCGGTGATGTGCATAATGTAGTTCCATCAGTCAAAGTGTAGGTATATGTTCCTGTTGCAAGCCCTGAAATAGTATAATTTGCTCCGGAACCAGTTGTAACTACTGCTCCGGGAGTTCTGGTTAATGTCCAGGCTCCGGCCGGTAAACCGCTAAAAACAGCGCTTCCTGTTGCTACACTGCAATCTGGTTGTGTTGTTGTAAATACCGGCGCTGATGGTACTGTATTGACTGTTAGTGTTACAACATTTGAAGTTGCATTATCAACACCTCCATTATTCGTGACGTAGCTCCTGTATTGATAGCTTCCTCCTGTTGAAATTCCGCTTACTCCCAGGGTTGCTGTAGTTTCATTACTATAAATTGCGCCTGATGGTGTGCCGTTAACTACGTTTGCCCATACACCTCCATTATTATATTGCCATTGATAAGTAAATGGTGCTGTTCCTGCCGGAACTACTGTGAAGGAGGAATTTCCAGATATCACACAAGCACTGTTATCTACCGGTTGTGTTCCTATTGTAACCGGAACAGATGAATTTACAGTCACTGTTACAGTAAAATCTACTCCGACACAAGATCCTGAAGTTGGGGTTACAGTATAAATTGCAGTTCCTGTTCCTGCAGGAATTGTGAGAGTTCCGCTGATATTAGCTTGTGCAGATAAAGCAACACCACCCGTTACTGAGTTAGTATAAGCTGGAACTGTCCAGGCATAAGTTGTTCCAACAGGAACACCAGCAGGTGAGACTGTAAATGTTGAACCAGATGAAATTGTTGCTGTCTGATTAGCTACTACCAGTGTTGAAGGCTGAGCATCTATAACAATATTAGCTGATGCAGCTGATATACAACCTGCTGCATTAGTAACTGTATAATTATGAGTACCTGTTGCTAAACCTGATAAGGTAGTAGTTACTGTTGAACCTGAAATTGCACCCGGATTAATTGTCCAGGTTCCGGCTGGTAAACCGCTTAAGTCTACACTTCCTGTTGCAACGGCACAGGTAGGTTGTGTGATAAGATCTACTGTCGGGGCTGCCGGCAATGAATTTACAGTAATATAATCTGTTTTTGTTTTTGTATCTGACGTTCCGTCTGTAATGGTTAAGGTTACGGTTTTCAGTCCGCTTGTACTGTAAGTCACAGCAATTGGACCAATTGTATTTGCCGTAGCCGGTGTAGCACCAGCTCCAAAGTTCCAGCTATAGGTTGTAGCTCCAGAGGTTCCCGTGGAGGTATTTGTGAATGTTACAATTGAACCTTCGCATATAACTAAAGGTGTACCAGTAAAGTCTGCGCTGAGGAGCCCACATCCCGTAGGAATCGTTACAACGTTAGCAGCTAATGATATAGCACCAGCAGTTGTAAGTGCCCTTCCATAAAGATTTGAACCTGCATTTAAAGTGATAGCTCCATTTGAAATTATAGTACCTCTGAAAACTGAACCAGCTCCCAAAATGAAATCGCCCTTTATTTGCCAATAAACATTGCAATACTGTGCATTATTAGCCAGAAGAATATTGAAACCTGCTCCTACTGTTAAAGTGCCATTTATATTTATAACAAATATTGCATTAGGGTCGCCTAGAGCATCTAATGTAAAATTTCCATTCATTGCTGCAGCGCCTNTCGTATGATAGGTTCCCGGATTAATAAACCCTGTTGTATTAAAGGTTTCCAGAGGTGTTCCTAAAACGGTTCCATTAGCGCCAAAATTACTAAATGCTATACTCACATCTGCAAAAGCTGGATCCGAGGCAGTTCCCACACCATAAATAGTTCCAATTATTGATCCCGGAGCATTAATGACNGGTATATATGTATAACTGGCAATGTCGCCTGTTACTACTGTTGCACCATTAGAGGTAAAAGCTCCACCAGCAGTAAATAAAGCAAAATGAGAAGTTGCACCTAAGGTAGGTGCTTGTCCAAAACTTACTATTGGAAATACTGTCAGGAGAATGGCTGTTATTATAAGAAGCAATTTACTTTTCATTTTGATCAGGTTTAATTAATGATAATTTTACGCAAAGCAAATATCAACCCTGAATGCTTAAAAAATGTTACACAATTAAGACTTAGTGTTACATAATTCACGGCTTTGTCATTTTTATGATTTTCGAGGGCATATTCCGTTTGTATCCAAGGCCTTACGCAGAGTAAAATTTTCCTATGATGAAAACCAATTATAACGCAACACTAATGAGGTGGTATAAATAAAAGAGGCTGTCTGATTTTCACCAGACAGCCTCTTTAAAAATGGACCTAAAATTGAACTAAAATACTATTTTTTTGTCGCGGGAATAATATCAATTATTACAGCCCTGTTATAAAAACGTTCCTCTGGGAAATTGTTATTAAATGGAGCCACTGCTTCATCTTCGCCAAATCCGTAGACTTCAAACTTAACATCACTTCTGCCTGCTTTCTCCAGAGCACCTTTAATAATACTACTGACCTCATTAGCCCTGGCCATTGACAAATCCAGATTATGATCTGCATCGCCGATAATATCGGTATGACCATGAACTATAACTGTTCCGTCTTTGGGGATCTTAGGTGTTACAATATCAGTAAGATATTTATTGTAAATAGTAATAGCCTCAGCTGAATTAATTTCGAAAATGATACTGTATCTCAGACCTTCTTCATTTTCAGCCGGTGTCCATAGTACCATATGTACCGGTACCTCTTTTTTTACTGTTTTGCCATTCTTCCCTTTTCCAACCATAGTAACTTTGAAGTCGCCTGAAGGACGGGCACCTAAAATGCTTTTTCCGGGAATACTGACCCTTTCCTGTGAGTAAGGTCCGAAGTTCTGCAAAGCACCTTTTTCATCCCTTACTTCCACCGACCATGATGAAAATGCGTCTCTTGCTCCGGCAGCATTAAAAGTTACATAGCTGTCAAGTGGTGCTTCCTGTATACCAAGGAACTCCACTGGTTTCAGAGGTGCATACTCGCCACTCTGAAATTCCATCAATAAAGCGGGTGATTCGCTCGTTATCGATACCCTGCGGTCTCCCTCACGAANGAGATCTAGCTCCTTTGTACCACCCGGCTGTTCTGATGGGATCAATGGTTTTACCCGACCTGCAGTGGTGATTCTCGAAGCATCAATTCCAAACACATTTACAAGATATTTTTTAACCGACTCAGCCATGGCCAATCCGTCATCCTTACCTTCCATTGATGATCCTGTCAATGTGACATTTGCAGATGGATTCTTTCCCAAACGGTCGCCAAGAATATTCAGAATATTATAATAGACAATCATTTGCCTGTCTGAGCGACCTGAGAGTTTTTTAGGTTTAAATACTTCCAGCTGATCTTCCTTGAAGTTTTTTACCTGATCTTTTGAGAGTAAAACATAACGGTCAGGTATTTCAGAAGATCTTAAATTGAAAAAAACGTAGTTACGAACCGGAAATGTTTCTCTCATTCTTCGTGAAGACGGGATATTCCCGGGGGAGTTAACAGAAAATTTAACATCGACAACTGGTACAACTGCTACCGGTATCACTTTAACTGGTGCATTAATTTTTTCTCCGCGTCCGAATTTAAAGGCCACCCCTACTCTCACAGTTGTCAGATTCCAGGTTTCAATTGAACGTGGGTCCTGATTAAAGTAAGGATGAACTGATACGAAGGGAGACAATACTGCCTTTTTCTGGTTATCTTTTGAACTCAGTTCAATATCATATCCTGCTCCGAATTGAAGTGTCATCATAGATTTGTATACTTTGCTGAAATCTCCTTTAACAACTTCCGCCTGCTGATCAGGAAAAGCAGGATTAGGGCTTAGCTCATATTTGAATGATTTCCCTGAGTTGAAAGCAAATCGTGGACCTGCGTACAGATAAAAATCAGATTTGAATGGGGCAAGACGTAAGCTCGGCTCTAATACAAGGTAAGTAAGTTTTGCTGTTAAGTCAGCAGGGCAGTTACAAGGTGTAACTATCTGTTCAAACTTACCTCTGCGGCTATCGTACCCAACCTGAAACATAAATCCCAGTCGCGAATCAGGCTTATGAAATTCCATAAGTGGTGCAAGATATAGTCCCACTCCGAAGCCCTTATGAAAAGCAGATGGAACAGTTAAATCAAGATTCAACTGCTGAGTTGAACCCCGATAGAAGTTGAAGTTTGCACCGACAGCTCCGCCAAACCACCATGAGGGGTTAGAGTACTGAACATCCTGTGCCTGAAGTGTTGTCATTATTCCTGTAAGAATTAAAGCACTTAAAATAAGACTTTTAATTTTCAGGAAATAAGGGGACCCCGCCCGGCGGGATCCCTTTTTAAAATTTGTTTCAGCTTTCATATTTTTAATGATTATGGCTTATTAATAATGTTTGTGCTGGTCATAGTTACTGAGCCATTTCTGGCAAGCATTCTGCCATCTGCGGTTGCATATGGACCCATAGTTATGTCTTGTAAGGCCAATATGTTTCCTTTAAATGAGGTATAGCCTCCAATGGTCGCTGAACTGGTAACCTGCCAAAAGACGTTTTTAGCCTGAGCACCTCCTATAAGTTTAACATTGCCACCCGCTCCGCCTACGGTGGTAAGGGTAGATCCAATCTGGAAAATCCAGACTGCATTGGCATCACCCTGAGCATCAAGTGTAAGATCGCCTGACTGTATTAACAGTGAGGATGTTGTTTTATAGATACCAGGGGCAAGTGTTAAGCCACCCTGATCGCCGGATACTGTGGCGGGTGCCGGGGAAGTTGCTGCTTCAGCAAAGAGATAGGCAGCTACCAGGTCATTTTTAGCCTGTAAAAGCATGGCAGCCACACCGGGAGGGGCAACATCATCAGAAGCATACATTGCTCCATTCACTATGATTGCAGGAGGAAATCCGGTAACCGAAGAACGTGCACCGGGATAAATTCCGACATCCATATTATTAATCACACTGAAGCCGGCATTGTTGCTTACTGACTGGCCTGCGATGATTCCGAACCGGGCAACTGATTTAAGATCAACGCCAACCGGACCTAATGGGGCACCTGTATTAAATGTCCATACATAGTTATTTGCCAACGGAGTGCCAGCAGCAGAAGCTGTTTTAGCTATAGTTGTGATAGTAGCTGTATAGGTATTACCTGAGATAAGACCACCTGTTGGTGTAAATGTTGCTGTTGTGCCTGCGTAGGTAACTGTTCCGGCAACCGGTGTTGTACCTAACATTAAGGTATAAGACGATGTAGTAATTGTTAAAGGATTCATCGCTTCGCTGAAAACAGCACTGATAACTTTATTGAGGGCAACACTTGTTGCCAGATTCAATGGATCGGTAGAATTTACTTTAGGTGCTGTGACAGTTCCTGTTGTAAAGTTCCATACATAGTTATTAGCCATGGTAGTACCTCCTGTATTCTTAGCTCCTTTAGTAATAGTACCGGTATAAACGGTATTGGAAACAAGGACAGCTGTTGGTTTAAAGGATACAGTTTTTCCGGAGTATGAAATAGTTCCGGTAACAGGTGTCACACCCTGCATTATTGTAAAAGTGGTAGCAGTTAGTGAGAGTGGATCCATTGCCTGATTAAAAGATGCAGTAACTGTTTTATTAAGTAATACACCAGTGGCATTGTTCGCCGGATCTGTTGAAACAACAATAGGTGATATTGTTGCACCAGTACTGAATGTCCATACATAAGGAGTCTGTAAAGCATTGCCGGCCAAATCCTTAACAGTTGTGGCTATAGTTGCTGAATAAGTAGTTCCACCAACGAGTTTTGAAGATGGTTTGAAGCTCATTGTTGCACTGTTTCCATCATAAGTCAATGCACCTTCAAGAGCAACCAGGCCTTTCGCTCCGGTTTGTAAGGAAAATGATGCCGGTGTTATTGTAGCAGGATCCATCGGTTCATTGAAGGTTGCTGTAATTGTCATATCGAGTGGTACACCGGTAGCCAGATTTAACGGGATTGTTGATATAACAAGCGGACAAACCCCATCCTTCGCAACGAAGGTATCTTTTTTGCAACCGCTGATAAACACTGCCAGGAATAAGGTGGCGAGTGCGGTTATCCATAACTTATTTGTTTTCATATTATTATTATTAATTATTTTTATTAAAACTTATCAAAAGAAGCGGCCCCTGAGGGCTGCTCCTTTAGAATTCTGATTCTCTTTTATTAATATTACTTTACAACATTAGCGTCAAGAGAAACAGCAGTCTGTGCCAGGGCTTTGCCATTCAGTACGGCACCAGTATTCATAATTATCTGTTTTGCGCTCAATATAATTCCATTGAAAGTAGAATATGTTCCGAGTGTTGCTCCTGTCGGACCTCCTACCTGCCAGTAAACATTAGAGGCAAGAGCCCCACCGGAGAGTACTACTTTAATACCTCCTACGGCGATATTTAAGTCTCCGGCTATCTCGAAGATCCATACATCTGTAGAGCTTCCTGATAAAGTGACATCTGTGTTTATTACAACACTATTACTCCATTTATAAACACCCGGAGCAAGAGTTTGACCGCTTATATCTCCGTCATATAACTCTGTAGGGAAGGATGGTGCCCTGCTGGCAGCATCAGTATATGCGGTGAGCATATCATTTGAGGCTGTGTTAACATCAGCAGGCGTGGGTACAGCATAGTCATGTGCATATACGTTTCCCGCTACCTGTAAGGATGTTGAAAATGCTCCATCAGCTGGCAGTATCAGAGAAAATCCGGTTATGGCAGTCGAAGTGACTCCCGGACCTGTTCCAATATTTCCGGTTATTGTCGAATTAGCATTAGGATTGGCAATCGCTGTGTTTGAGAAAATCACATAATTATCGGCTTTCCCAAGATATACTCCGGAACCTGATACAGCATTAGCGGTTGTGAAACTCCATACATAATTATTCGCCAACGGAAATCCCGATACATTCATGGCTTCTGTTGTAACTGTAGCAGTATATAATTTACCGGCTAAAAGATTGCTTGTTGGTGTAAATGATGCGATTGAATTAGCATATGTTACTGCTCCGGCAACTGAATTCGTCCCCTCTTTTACTGTAAAGGTTGTTGCAGTTATGGTCGACTGATTCATTGGTACACTAAAGGTTGCGTTAACTACTTTATTAAGTAATATATCGATAGCAAGGTCTGTAGGGTCAACAGTTGTCACTGTGGGTGCTGCATCTGTAGTAAATGACCATGTAGAGGTACTCGCCAGAGGGAAACCGGAAACACTCTTAGCTCCTGTTGCAAGAGTAGCTGTATAGACTGTAGCAGGTAAGAAATTACTGGTAGCAGTAAAAGATGCAGTTGTACCAGTGTATGTAACTGCTCCGGCAACCGGAGTTTCTCCCTGTTTTAAAGTAAATGTTGCCTGGGTAAGAGTCGCCGGATCCATTGCTAAACTGAAGGTTGCTTTGACTACTTTATTAGCGGTTACATTGGTTCCATTAGTTCCAGGATCTGTAGAAAGAACTGTCGGTGCTGCAGCTGTGGTAAATAACCACACTGTGTTTGCTGCAAGCGCATTGCCTGCCAGGTCTTTTGCCTCTGTTGTTATCGTTGCAGTATAATCAGTACTGCCAAGAAGTGCACTGGTAGGTGTAAACGTAGCTATCAGCCCCGCATAAGCCACTGTTCCTGCAACAGCATTTGTCCCTTGCTTCAGGGTAAATGTTGTACCGTTGATCGTTGAAGCAGTCATTGCCTCACTGAAGGTTAATGAAACTACCTTGTTGGCAGTAATACCTATGGCGTTATTTAGAGGATCAGTTGCACTTACCATTGGCAGTGCTATATCAGGTGCATCAACAGTTGTAAAACTGGAAGTATAATTTACAGCAAGTGCATTGCCTGATAAATCCTTAGCTCCGGTTGTAACCGTTAGTGTATAAACTTTGCTGTAAACCAGGCCGCCTGTCGGAGTAAAAGTGGCAGTGGTACTTGTATTTGATACTACGCCTGCAACAGATGTGGTCCCTTGATATAATGTATAAGTTAAAGAGGTAACAGTTGTAGGTTCCATTGCTTTGCTGAAAGTTACAACAATTAGTTTGTTAAGGAGAACTCCGGTAGCATTATTCACGGGGGCAGCTAATGTGACTGTTGGTTTGGTTATATCAGGAATTCCACCAGTTGTGAAGTTCCATGAATAGTCTTTTATGAGAGCTAAACCATTTTCATCGGTAGCTCCGGTAGAAATTTTAGCTGTATAGAGAGAGGCTGTAACCAGAATCGCAGCAGGAGTAAATGTTATTGTATTACCTGTGTACGCTACAGCACCATCAACAGGCGAATCCTCTTTCATTAAACTAAAATTGTCTGTGGTCATGGTAGAAGGATCCATTGCCACACTGAATATGGCAGAAACTTTACTGCCAATTGCTATGTTTGCAGCCTCACTTATAGGATCTGTTGAGGTCACCTCAGGATTCACGCCGGTTATTTTGTCCTTTTTATTACAACCGGCCAAAAATACAATCAATAGCAATGCTACGATTGGAATTACTTTTCTTAGATTCATTTTTAAGTATATTTAATTATTAAAAAAGTGAATACATTTTTACGTTGTAAAGTTAAATCCGTATCTCACTGCGAGTATTACACAATTATTGTAAATAGTTACATAGTTTACATATGGAACCGGTGGAATATAAAAAAGCAAGAGATTGTCTGAAAATAAAATCAGACAACCTCTTTTTTTTGGAAATTTACTTTCCTTTAGCTTATTATGGTTTTACTACTGCATTTCCGTCAAGAATGACTGAAGTCTGTGCAAGAGCCCTTCCATTAATAGACGCTCCTGTTTGAAAAGTAATACCAGTCTTCGACAATAGGATTCCTTCAAAGTGCGAAGTTGTACCAATTGTAACCTGACCAGCTACCTGCCAGAAAATGTTTTTAGCCTGTGCACCTCCGGTAAGAGTAACATTCACTGCAGCACCAACTGTAAGGTCACCTGCGATCTGGAATATCCAGACATCGTTTGCAGAACCTGAAATTGTTATACTCGTTGGCAATGAAACCGTATTGGTCCATTTATAGAGACCCGGAGCCAGAGTTTTACCACCAATATTTCCGGTACCAAGTTCAGAAAAATCAGGTGATGGACGACCGGCAGCATCATTGTAAGCTGTGATCATATTTTCAACTGCCGTAGTAAGGTTGGTACCTGTTGGAGATGCCATATCGGCAGCATACAAGTTACCGGTTACCTGTGGTGATGTTGCATAACCTGTTGCATTTGTCAGAGCAAATCCTGTTATAAAAGATGTGGCAGCAGGGCTTAAACCTATATCACCTGTTACTGCTGATGTCGGAGTATTATTCACCGCTGTTTTTGCAAGAATCACATAATTCCCGGCAGCTCCAAGATCTACTGCTGCAAGATTTGATATAATACCTGCTGTTGTGAAACTTATTACAGTGTTAGCTGCAAGAGCATTCCCGGCCAGATCTTTTGTCCCTGTTGTTAAAGTAGCAGTATAAACTGTACCGCCTGCCAGCATATTTACCGGTGTAAAGGTTGCTGTTATACCTGAATATGCTACTACGCCAATAACTGCAGTAGTACCCTGCTGTAACGTAAATGTTGTTGCATTAATAGTTAAAGGATCTAATGCTTCACTGAATGTTACTGCAACTACTTTGTCAACAGCAACACCTGTTGCATTGTTAAGGGGGTCTGTTGAATTTACAACAGGTGAAATAACATCAGGTGCCTGAGCTGTGGTAAAGCTAAAGGCATATTCATTAGCCAAAGCATTACTTGCCAGATCTTTAACTCCGGTTGTAACTTTTCCGGTATAAACTTTACTGTATTCAAGATTCCCTGAAGGAGTAAAAGTAGCCTTTACACCTGTATAGGATACTACACCTGAAACAGATACTGACCCTTGCTTTAGAGTAAAAGTCGCAGAATTCATAGTTAAAGGTTCTATTGCTTCACTGAATGTTAATTCAACTACCTTATTAACAGCAACATTTGTGGCATTGTTAAGCGGGTTTATTGAAGTTATAACAGGTGCAGTAACATCTGGTGTCGCACCTGTGGTAAAGCTGAAAATATAATTACTTTCCATTGCTATGCCTGCCTCATCCTTAGCTTCCATTGTTATGGTAGCCAGGTAGACAGTGTTCGGTTCCAGATTCGCTGTCGGATTAAAAGTAGCTATTGATTCTGAATAACTTGCTTCTCCTGCAACACCTTCTGTTCCTTTTTGTAAGGTGAAGCTGGTAACAGTAATTGTTGAAGGATCCATTGGGGTACTGAAAGTTGCTGAAATATTATCACCGATTGGAATATCTATAGCATCACTTACCGGATATGTTTCTGTCACTGTTGGATGTATAACTGGTGCTGGTTCTTTTTTACATCCGACCATTAAAACAACTAATAGCATCGCTATAATTGTAAATATTTTTTTTAGTTTCATATTAAATATTTTAATTTGTGAATACATTATCACGGTGCAAAGATGAGGTCTTTAATTACAGGTAGCCTTACACAATTCTTGATATAAGTTGCAATTTTCACACATTAAAAAGGTGCGAAGGTGCGAGAAAAAAAGCGTTGTCCGATCTGACGGACAACGCTATTTTGATAATCCCAAAAGTTTATTGTTTCACAATTGGATTGCTTTCTTAATCTTTATTAAATTACTATTAGTGGTTTTCGCAATTGTGATTACCATCGTTTTCATCTTTATCTGAATAATCTTCGTTATCACCATTATTATGATCGTCTTTTTTGTCTTTCTTAAAATGGTCATTTTTATCTCCCTTATCATGGTTATCGTTTGAATCACCGCATGCCATATGGAGCTGGATGTTGCCACCCATCAGAGTGCCAGAAGCGCTGTAACCATTCGAGAGTACCAGACTGAAGCTGTCGTTGCGGCCGGGCTCGCCAAGGTCTTTAACAATAACTGTATAAGCGAAAGAACCATGACCATTAACTTTGGCAAAACCATCGATCTGACGTGTCACGGAATCAATTATGATATAATCCGTAACGCTCGTGCTCTTGACATTCACACCATTCTTGCCGTGGTCATTGTATGAGAGCTGGCCCCAGAAATTACCGTTCTTGATGCCGCCGGAGACGCCGAAGGTTGCTTTGTCATTCTTATGACCACTGTTATCGGAGTTTCCATTGATCCATCCTCCACCNGTAACGAAATCTCTGCAATACACAGGTGGTTTCGTGCCGCCGCCGGAAGTGCCGCTGAAATTAATAGTATTCCCTATAAGAGTTACTGCAGTTTGTGCCAACAGCCTTCCGTTTACTGATGCGCCTAATTTCAAAGTAATATTTGTCTTCGCCAATATAGTCCCTTCAAATTGACTTCTCTCCTGTAAGGCAACAACGTCGGCTACCTGCCAGAAAATATTCTGGGCTTGTGCACCACCACTCAGAATGATTTTCACATCAGGTTTCACAGTAAGGGTCCCTGCAACCTGGAATATCCAGACAGCATCTGCGCCGCCCGAAAGTGTGACATCTGCTGCTATTAACAAGCTAGTGCCCCATTTATAGACACCAGGGACGAGATTCTGTCCACTAATATCACCAGCGCCAAGCTCTGTAACGTCGGCAGCTCGTCCGGCGGCGTCATCGTACGCGGCTTGCATATTAAGTACGGCGACTGTTAACATGCCTGGGTTAATCACCCTGCATGGCATAGGACCGGCAGCAGAGACTGTGTATATTGTTCCTGTCACATCGGGACACGTTATACCAGTAATAGCTGCACCGGTAATTGGACTCGTTCCAATATCTCCGGTAATAACAGAGGCAGGATCACTGGTGATTCCTGATTTTGACAGAATCACAAAATTACCTGCAACACCAAGATCTACTGCCCCCGGGGCAAGCTGTCCCGGTGTCCCTGAACCAGAACCCCCCTTCACTGAACCGGAACCCCCTGGATGTTCATTGTTAAA
>JGI24135J36437_1000389_pt1 | contig 13795 bp, 15 predicted proteins | sample BarGraNGADG00211_3_FD_36437 | JGI IMG/M metagenome (IMG submission 36437)
GAAGTGTGGCAGGACGGTAAGGAGCGTCCCTACCTGTTCGTGCTTGATGCGACGGCGAGCGAGATATGCGGGCTTTGCTTGTCGAAAATGCTGGAGGTGGCGGGAACATAGCCCCATGTCCGCGAACGTTTTCATCGACAAGCTCGCCAAGCCTGACGATCAAGCCCTTGTCAGGGCCCTGGGAAAGACATACCCGTTATGGGCGGAGATCGAAAAGCATATCGCAACGACACTCGGCGAGTCCATCGAGGAGCGGAAGTATTACGGCATGAAGTCCGGTTGGACCATGAAGACGCTCTATAAAAAGCGGAACCTCTTTTTCTTCACCTCATTCCAGGGCTATTTTCGGATCGCTTTTGTCTTCGGCGACAGGGCTGTTGCGGAAATCTTGAAAAGCGACCTGCCGAAGGCCTTGATCGAGGAGGTCACAAACGCGAAAAAATATGCCGAGGGGAGAGGCCTTAGGATCGATGTCAAAACGCGCCGCGATGTTGAATCTGTCAAAAAACTCATCGCGATCAAGGTGACGAACTGACGGCTCCGAGCCGCTCCCGGCCGGGAAAGGGGGGGAACATCACTTTCAAACAGATGGTCTGTCGGGTTGGGATATGGCCCGAAGATGGGAACCGACCTAGGGCGCAAACTGGTTAAAGTGACCACCTGGCAAACCCAGCGATTCGACAGAGTATTAGTGCGATTGACAGGGATATCGCGCATAAGTAAGCAAACGCACACGGCGGGTATTCCGATGCCGCTCCGTTTCGCTCAGGCCGGGGGATTGGATCTAAAAAAAACAGGGGCTGCGCAAAGGGTTCAGAAAACGAAAGGAATAAGCCGTTTTGTCTTCTTCACNTACGCGACATACTCGTCGCCAAGCTTCGATGTTAAGACTTCTTCTTCCACGTGAATCCGATAGCCGAAAGCTACGCCGAAAAAAGCTATAAGCACGAGCACAGCCCCCCACGACTGCAGCACGAACCCGAGTCCGACCATCGTGAGGAGCGATCCGGTATACGCGGGATGGCGCACGAGCCGATACGGTCCTCGGTCCACCACCGTCTGACCCTCTTGAACGCCGACGGTCCGCGAGAAATAACGCCCGAGAACGGCAATCGACCACTGTCGAAGAAGAATGCCAGCGACCATCAGACCGATACCAAGGTAGAAAGCCCCACTCGGCAACGACGCGATCCCAGACGAGGCAAAAAGGAAGCCGATCGTAAGGGACAGTAACGTGCTCAGTGTTATCAGTGCGCGGGAGCTCTTGTCCTCGTATCTGATCGGGGCACCGCGGCGACGCGAGCGCGGGATGATACCCCCAACAACGAGCTCGCTGAACAACCACATCGCGTACACGATAAAGAATATTGCGGCCGCTGTCGTCGTCGGAAATAGATCCGCTAGATAGACCATCATATCGCTGCTGGGCTGTCTTGTTCTGCTTCCATATGCCTTTATCGCCTAGTCGAGGTGTTCGTCCGCTCCCGGCCACACTTCAACCCGTAAGCGGAATACNTAGACGACGCTAAGCGAAGTCCCGTACGGTCCTTCTTAGTGCTAGGAAACAAAACGCGAAACAATGCGCAACCGTCGTCATGAACGATTTCTGAAAAGCAATATCCACAGTACAAGGAGCACCAGCACGACAAGTATCAACCAGGGAAGCAAGTGGATGAATAACGTGATCGCGAGGACTACAATAATAAAGACCAGTATTATTACTAGAAGATCTGAAAGTATGCCCATTGCGTGATTGAAATCGCCGCCAAGAATTATAAGTGTTTCTTATCTCTCAGCAGATGCGTCACATANTCCTCCTATTTATCATCGCCGTTCACGCGATCAACAGGGTAATCCACATTATCTCGCGCAACGATTTCGGAGCAGACACGCTATGGAAGGTACGAGTTGGGCTTAACCAAACCGGCGAAGGAGTGGGAGAAAAACCCATTCCCATCTCGGAGCGACGTACCTGCGCTTAGGCCGCCGGGCCTCTACCGCCCGTACCACTTGTTTCGCGATGCTTTCGGTGGTTTGTAACTCGCGCTTTCTGAGCGTCTCCTCTTCTCGGCGCACGTATGCCATTTGGTCTTTGTAAAGACCGTTTGCGTCCATCCACTCGTATTTCCGCCGCATGAACTTCTCATTGAAGCCCGTGTTGTACCCTCCAGGGTTGATGACAATGACGTTGATGCCAAACGGTTTCAATTCCGTTCGCAACGAAAAAGCGACGTTTTCGAGCGCAAATTTTGTCATGCCGTATGGTGCGTAAAATGGCGTCGGAACGATTCCAGCCATTGAACCCATAAGAACAATGCGTCCCTCACCCTTAGCAATCATCTTGGGCAGGACTCTCTGCGTTAATCGCAGCGTTGAAAACACGTTGGTCTCAAACACGGCGGCAACTCTTCGAGGGTCTATTTCTGCTAGAGGCCCGGAATCGCCGATAGCTGCGTTGTTGATTAAGACATCTAGGTCCCACCCGTCGACTTTTTTGATGTCGTTGGGTTCGGTCACGTCGAGCTTGTCGACCACGAAGTTCTCGCCAAACGATGCCAAAACAGATCGCAATTCATCGACTGACTCCTCCCTGTGAACGGTTGCGTAGACCTTATGTCCTCTCTTGAGCAGCCTGCACGCCACATCGAGCCCTATGCCCCCTCTGCAGCCGGTTATGAGAACACTTGCCATAATCTGCCTATCCTCTCTTTTCGTTAGTATCTGAGCAGATTGTCTTAAGGATATTGACCTGCGGGGGGCTCCCTCAGAAATTCTCGGATACGCTAAGGAAGGGCATAAAAAGAGGCTGACCGGGTTGCTAAACGATGCTGCTGGGGTGGCAATATATTCACAATGCGAGGGACCGCTTAGCTTCGCCGCCAATATGCGGCCTGGTATATATGCGATTGGGGCTCACAACAGTGCAGTGCGCGAGAGTTCTTTAGAAAAAGCAGATCATTACTACGCTGCGGACCGCGCAGCGTGGCGTGTGTGGCTCAAACGAAATCACGCGACCTCTCACGGCGTCTGGCTGGTTTACGATAAAGCTGGCGCAGGCAAACGACGCCTTTTGTACGACGATATCGTTGACGAAGCGGTGAGCTTTGGGTGGATAGACAGCCGCTCTCGTTCACTCAACGCTGAGCGGGCAATGCTGTACCTCTCCCCTAGAAAGCGAAAGAGCCCCTGGGCGCGCAGCAACAAAGAACGGGTGGCGCGACTCGTCAAACAGGGGCTGATGACTGATGCGGGCTTAGCCGTCGTCGAGGCAGCGAAAAAGGATGGGTCGTGGGACGTGTATGACGCGGTAGAACAGCTCAGCATCCCATCCGACCTCGAAACGGCAATTGTCGAAAACGAAGCCGCTCGACTGAATTTCGCGGCGTTGAGCGCGTCAAACAAGAAACAACTATTGTGGTACGTTGCGAGTGCCAAGCACTCCGAAACGCGACAAAAACGGATCGCGCGCGTTGTGAACGCCGCAGCTCAGAACAAAAACCCGCTGACACGGGCCCCGAACAAGGAGTAATTGCTACAGATACGTTGCGGCAAGCACTGCTTAAAGCGCGGGCGTTGTCGTGACCTCAAACGTCGCCATACTCGCGTGACTTCGATCTTCGTTTTAAGATGCAGCGCCAGTGCTCCATAAGCCGAGATGCGCTTGCTGCGCCTGTGTCTGAGCATCGTAAAACAGCCCCTCGCACGATATGTCGGGTTTATACGGCGTTGCCTTCGCGTACCCCCCTCGAACGAGTTCGTAGTTCACAAGCACGTTACCTACAAACACGAAGCGAAGCAACCGCCCAAACTGGTCAGTTTCAGAGACGTCTTTGACAAGGGTGACCGTTTTGCCAGCGACTAGCTCCTTGTCCCTTGCGGTGGCTTCAGGACCAAGTCGTTCTTTCTTCGTCGTATCCTCAGGGGCGTTGATACCGATGTAGCGCACCTTGTAATCCGTGCCGTTAATGAGAACGTGGATCGTATCCCCATCAATGACCTTCGTCACCACGCCGACTGATGTGCGATCGGACGTTTCGTGGATACACGGGAAGCTTGTTCCAACGGTAAGCGGGGAAGACGGCATCGGCGCGGCCGCGCTCCGAGAAGCTGTCGTAAGCGTTGCTGAAGGCTGTACGCTCGTGGCGGCACTGGTTGAGTCACTCGCAACGGAAGCTGTTGTAAGCTCCGACGGTGCGTTTGTAGGCGGAATCGCGTTGTTGACAACTTTCTGATCGGTGCATCCGCAGATAGAAATAATGAGTGTTATCGCAATTATCGCAGCTAACCTTCTCATACGTGTTACCGACGATAGTTTTCCCTTACTTCGGAACGCAATATTACACAGCGGGAGTTATCTTAGGATTTCCTGTGTGGCTTGTTTGGTATTTGCTTTGCTCGCTCGTTTTTACTCAGGTTATTCGCAAAACTTTAGGAATGTAATCGTCAATAACAAAAGAACTCTGAACTCCTTTATCAAGTTCAATCAGATTCAGTAAAGCCTCAACTGTGCAACAGGCACATATTTGGTAGTAGTTTTTTTAGGCAATACAAAATGCGATCCGACTACGTTAACAGATAGTTTCGAAGTCATTAGACAATTAGATAGTTGCTTTAACCTGGCTGTTTTAGATAGCACAGTCCACAATCTTTAACTCTCACTTTTCGTCTAACTTCTCTTTCGTCTCCTAAATAAATGCTTAACAGCAAATTGTATCATCTCTAATTCTTGCATCGAAAAAAACTGATTCGATCTATCTCATTTGAGTTAGATTATGATAAGCAAAGAATCTACTAACTTGTATAAAAATGAATGAATTAAAAACGAAATCACTATAGAGCTAAGATAATGGGTGCGAATTTTGCCTAATTGTATAAATTAGTAGTATCGTACCTAAAAGGAGGCCAAAATAGCAATATTTAAGAAACAAAACAAATATTTTGTTGCCTGTGACCAAAATTCCTGATTATCTTGAAAAAGAGCAAGTCGATGAGCTGCTAAAAGCAGCCAAAACGTGCAGTGATCGGGACTATTTACTATTGCGATTTATGTGGCTCTAAAGGGCCAGATTTGCTTCTTTTGATATTTAAGTTATAATAATTCCAATAATTATTTAACGGCCGATATTTCTTCTAAGCGTAAATTCTCGTTTTGTACAAAAGTAGAAACTGGTGGAAAAAAGAATAGGAATTGTTAAGCCAACATTTGCCTCTTTGATAAGCGTATGCAATTCAAATCAATAACTGCGATAACTGTTCTATTGCTCCTGGTTGCCGTAAGTGCAAGCGGCTGCATCGGCGGAGGTAACGATGTGGGACCAAGTGCGACTCCAACTGTAACGCCTAATCCGACGTCAATGGTGGCATCGAGTGATATCGCCAGCTACTTCAACACGAAGTATGCAGGCGGTACCTCAATGCTTAAACAGCCATTTACAAAGGGAACGAGCGCAAGAGGGAACGCCGTATACAAAGGCGTGGTTAGGAATTCATCCGCTGTAGGAAGCTACCAATTCACACAGGTGATTGAACTGACGCAATCACAATCTGCTGCGAAGAAGTTGTTTGACCAAACGGTGGCGCAAAGGCTGAGCGAGGGATTTACAGCCTGGCCTACTGAGGCAGCAAGCTTCAAGGCTAATTCTCCTGATGTACTTACCGAAGCATGGGCGGGGCAGCAATACGGACAATCGTTTTACGTCTGGTACAACTACGACGCCAGTGTTTCTCCGTCATGGTTGGTTACGACCTCTGCGGGAGGCGTGGGGGGCTGATCTACCGCCACCTAAAAAGAGTATATGGGATAGAGGCGCGGCGATTCAGTAGAAAAGAGGTCAGGTGAACAAGGAAGCATAAATCTCCTTATTATTTACCATACCACTCCTTTGTGAATAAAGAACTTTCAGGTGGGTGAAATGACCACAATCTGTCAATAGTGGAAGTTCAGAAAATAGTCGCCACTTGATTGAATAAACATCTAGTATTCCAAAGAGGAAGATATGTCGAGCTACACTATAGAATCAGAAGCGATTGAACGTGAATTTGAGGCGATTGATGAAATCGTTTGTTATGAGTGCGGGCAAACGAGGATTCGCGCTTGTCTTTACCTAGATGGAGAATGCCCGCTTGATCTGCTGTGAGATCCAGGCAGGCTACCCCATCGAATACCGATAACACAGAAACAATTGGGGGAAAGCAGATTCATTTTCCTGCTTGTGAGAGGTCTTCGTTCATCTTTTTCATCATATAACCTATACCACGCGCTCCTGCGAGAGGTGTAACGATCTCTTTTCCAGCGAATGTTTGCTCTATCATCTTCACGTATAGCTTGCCTCCTAGTACGATGATTCGATCGCATTCATCCAACCGTAACTGATGCGCCTGTTGAGCAAGCTGCTTGGAGCTTAGCGGATTTGTTTCTTTTTTATAAAAAGTAACGTTATAAGGCCCAGGAATCGGGTCATCGGGAAAAACAAACCCATATTTTGCAGAGAGTATACACCATCTTTTGTAAAACGTCTCGGCGTATTTCTGGCACTTCCTTGAAAAAGTGCCTGTGTAAATGTCTCGCGCTTTTTGCGGACCTAAGTCAGGATATTTATCCCAGATCTTTTGTTTCCCACAAGAGACAACACACAAGGCTTTCATGTCTGCAACTCAACTTTTGATTTTAAAATCCCAATGCGTCCGTTGGTGCAAAACTCGCGAGCTTCGCAGGTATCGCGCACAGAGCATCGTCCGGTTTCTGAGTTTCTTTTTGTGCAACCGTGCTTCGAAAGGTGCCATAGTGGTTCGTCCACATCGAGTGCAATCATCTCTCTATCACAAACTCTTAAGCCCGTCACGCTTTCAAACCACGCCTGTCGGACAAATTTGAACAATTCATCGAGCCGTCCGCTGTAGCCCCCGTGCACTACGCCCAGGGCAAGAGTCGCCCTAGCAACGTGAATATCGACTGGTATTGGTACCTTTGCGAGATTCTGGAGTTCAGTAAAACCTGCATTATCCCACAACATGCGCAACCATAATGGCCCAATCTTGTTTCCTCTAAGGTATGGGTAGTCGACAAACCGCCGTCCATTCCAGATGTGCGTACTGTCTTTCAATCGAGTTAAGACGGTTAATGCATCCCATTCACAGGCTGCTAGCAAATTTCTCGGATCTCCGCCCCATTGTTTGTGGAAAGTAACTCCAACCGTTCTCCAAATGTGAGCGTCTTTGTTCGGTTTTTGCGACAAACCATAGCGGCGCATATCCTCTCGCACCTTTTGAAGTGGCGTCTTGTGCAAGGACGATGGATCAAAAAGGTACTGGGTTTCTGGATCTTCGAATGTCAGCCGCGAGTTCATCCATAAAGCGTCTGCATTTCTTTGATAATCTAAAGAGACGGTCAGCGTTAGAAACAAGATGTGTTTTAAAGATCCCTTAGTCACTCCGTAAGGCACTGAGTCTTCGGGGCTTACAGTATAGCCATGAATACCTTTTGTAGCAAAAACTTCACAGAGAAGTTCGGCTACTTTGTGGCCTTTATCAACGTCTTGTTGGATCATATTTTACAAAAAACCGTATAAGAGTCGACTTCTATAATCGGATGCTTAAACCTTTTTAGAGCTAACCCATACTGTTGCTGGTTCGTGTAACTACAATAGTTGTTTGTCGATCTGCACCGTTTGGAAGTACTGCTAATCCTTCCCACGATCCTTTGCTTGCGCTTTCCTTCAGGTACGTATTAAAACTCGCTTGAGCAGTATCGTTAGCTAAAACAGGTATGATATCAAACTTCTCCCCAATACCCTTCGTTTGATTTCCGAAGTAAGCCTCTGCAGACCAAGAGCCATCTCCATAGATCGTTGTTGTGTAGTTCTGCGGATAATAGTATAATATGTTCATATTATGAGGTTTTACCATTATCCAAAGCTGTGTGCCACGTGTCAAATTTGTTGACGTGCCTCTAACAAATTCTCTTAGACCTACTGTTCCATTATCCGCAGGTGAGGTGAGGTTTACGTGAATTGGCCCTTCGGGAGGGTGATAAGCGCCAGCCAATGCGAGGACTGAAACAAGAGCAACCACAATAAAGATTATTACAGCTTGAAATACGATTGACTTTTTCCAGATGTATCGAAAAACAACAAAAGCCAACAATAGTATGACAGCGGTAACAATCATTATCTCGATCCAATAAAAAAAATATTGCGTTAGTTCAGGAGGAAATGGAATAAAATTTAGGCCTACGAGAACTCCCAGTATTAGCCCAACAATGCCTACAATACTATCTACAATAGAAAGACTGAGCTGTATTGTGCCTTTTAACTGAGATGGGGGGCCTTTTTCTTCGTCACTCATTCAACAAAAAGTGATGAGGGATCATTCGCTTAAAGGTTACGTTTTGCATTAAAAACAGCTGTTTTCTTTTTTCTCTTCTTCCACCGCTATCGATACAGCCGTTTAACTATATCTCCTGCTCTTTTGCAGAATCTTCTATTAGGGTGCCGTGCAGCGGCATAAGCATCATATGGGTCGGCCAATGCTGCCGGCCCCTCCGGTTAAAGGTAAAATAGGGGCGTCCAGGCTACTCGTTAGCCTTTTCGAGAAGCGCCCTCACGACCTCTTCTTGGGTCTGGACTTTCCCCCTCTTAGCACTAAGAAGGGCGCGGTATTTCTCAAAATCGGCGTGGGTCTTCTTACTTACGCTAATAGTCGCTCTGTCACCGCGTTTCATCTACGGTTCATACGTTTCATAACTGATAAATAGTTGTGGGTTCCTACTACGAATGGGGATTAATCATGATAGCGACCAACACACTACAAGTGGCCTGTGAGAACCCGACGCTGCACGAGATCCACCGCAGCAAAATCTCACTTCACCACGCAAAAGCCGATTACAGCTACCCAACGATCCGATTACCGCATACGCTAACTAAGCTTGCAGGACTTTCAACACATATCTATCAAACGATGCACGATGGAGCTCTTGCCTTTCTCGTTGTTGTATCGCCTTTAGACTCAGTATCAGAAAACGCCGCAGAAAGCTCTAGACCATCGCCTTTACACGGCGAAGGTCGGGCGTTCGAATCGCCATCTGCTAAAGCGGCTTTGATAGCTCGGGTTGGTGTTTTAAACTTCCGCGATAGTCGAAATCCCTCGCTCTTTTGATACCCGAAATATCTGATCTGCAAAGCTCTCGAGCTCTCGTTCGTGCGAGACGATAATCACCTGTGGGCACTCGAGCTCGGTGAGGATATCCTGCACTTTGAGCAGCTGCTCTTTGCTGAAGCCGTCCGTAGGCTCATCAAGGATAAGTAGATTCGATTCCATCGACGTTGCGACCTTACGCACGATCATATTAAGCGCGAGCCGGTACGCGAGTGCCACGCTCGTTTTCTCACCGCCACTCAGATAATTCACGTTTTGCTCGTAGCCGTCCTGCTCGACAATGATGGAGAAGTCCTCATCGATACGAGCGCTCTTAGTGGGATCTTCAACAAGCAGTTCAAACCACTGCTGAAAGAACTGATTAAACTCCTGCTGGAACGCGATCATGACGTGCCGCTCAATCGCTTCCAAGGCCTTTATGAAGTAATCTGCAAGCCAGATCCTATTTTCAGTCAAAAGGCGCGCTTTTTTGACGTCTCGCTCCTTCGCTTCAACTTCTCGTTCCAGCGAGGCTACGAGCTTTTTTTGCTGCTCGACGGTCGCTTCAAGTGACGAAACTTCCTTTCCGATGTTCGATAGGGCGTTGGCCGTTTCGCGTCTATTGGTCTCAAGGTTTGTAACATCCACTCCGATCTGCTTCATCCTCTCTACTTCATCGCGCGCCTTTCCTAACGACGATACTAGCGTTACGACCTCCAGCTCGGCGGTGCGGATTTTTTCCTCGTTGCGCGCGATTTTCTGTCGTACCATCTCCGCTGGCGCTTGAAGCAGCGCTAGCTTTTCTTGCGACCGGCCGTACGCTTCAAGGGCACTGAGCAGCGCACTCGCCTCAGTAAGACCTTTTTCTACATCGTCGAAGTGCCGCTGCACCTCGTCCCTTCTGGCCTCTTCAGCTGCAATCTTTTTCGTAAACTGCGCAGCGTCGGCCTCTCTTCCACACGTTGGGCAGACCCCATCTGCGCGAATACGTTCGTAATTTCTGAGGGCAGAATCAATAAAAGCAGCTTCCTTTGTAAATGTAGCCTGCGATTGACTCAGCGCGTCAATCGACGCCTTGAGCTCGCGCTCGTCTTGCTCAGTCGGCCTTTTGAGCTCTTTTAATTGTTTGATCTCCAGTTCCCGTGTTGTGAGCTCTTTAGTGGCGTCAGCGAGTTCACGTTGCGCGACACGGATATCGTTTTGTGCCCTTTCTATCTGCCGTTCGAGCTGCGGAATTTTTCCCTCGGCTTGGGCAAGTGCCTCTTTCTGGCCGCGCAGATTTTTTAGCCGCTCATCAAGGGCGTCAAGCTCGCCTTGCAGCGCACCCTCCTCGATCCGTTTTTGTGCGATCGTCTTCTCAGCTTGCCTGATATCACCGCCGAGGGTGAGCAACTCAGCGCGCTTGGTTTCCACGTCTGAAGCGGAGGCCTCGAGAATAGCGGCTCGAGTGTTGCACGCAGTTGAGACGAGTTGCGCGTTATCTCGCGCGATCTTATAGTCCTCGATTCGGAGTACCTTGTAGAGCGTTTTAAGTCGCTCTTGTGGATTGAGCGCTAAAATTGCCTTCATCTCCTCTTGAGGGGTGAAGATCGCATAGCGATAGATCAGGCTCTGTGATCGTGGGTCTCGAGGCTCGTTGAACCTCAGTATCTCCAGGACACGCTCCTTGAGCTCTTTCGGGCTAAAGCCCGTAACGCCGTCAGGCCCTTCAAGGTGCCCCTCCCCTTGTTGCACGTTGCCGCCCTTGCGCACGAGCGTCCGGCGCACTATATAGTCGTCACCATCGACGGAAAATTCGAGACTCACAGAACCTTTTGACTCGTTTGTCTTGAGCAGGGAGCCACCCTTTTGCGATCCGAGGCCGAAGAGCGCAAATTCGATGGCCATCAGAATGGTCGACTTACCTGAACCGATGTCGCCTTCGAAGAGCGAAATTCCTTGGGGGAACTCAACCGTCGCCGTCTTGTAGCTCCTGACGTTTTCAAGTTTAAGTGAGCGCAGTATCACTTCTCAAAGGCTCCTTTCAGTTGAAGGACTCCGAGCGCGTCTTCGATCAAACGCGCCTCGTACTCCTTCTTGTTCTCAGCAGGATTTTTTCCCTCTTTCAGAACTCTCAACAGCTCTAGGGAAAGCTTGACGCCTGAATCACCCTGGAGCTCGGGGATACTGGTTTGCACTGTCCCAACGTTCTCCTTAAAGAGCCGTTCTTCGATGACAGTTACGTCGTCCCCTGCGACCTTTATTGCGGCATAGTCTGCTGAGGTGAGGCCCCGGCGACCGAGATGCACGTCGACAGCGTCGCGTTCGTAAAGCAAGTTCTGCAAGTGGATAAAGTCTATATCAGACGTCTTTCCGCCGGATAATTCTCCCCGTATCTTCAACACGACGATCTTACCGTCCACGTCAAGGCTGCCAAATGATTCGGCGAGTGTGTCCTGGGCGCGCGACGAATTGAGCCCGGTGAGATTGTATTCTTTGTACATGCTCTCGACTAAAACCGTCTCAACAAACTCAACGTCTGTGACCGTTTGATCGAAGCTTACGATGTAAAAGCCCCGCTGCTCGCCCTTGGCCGTGAACTCAAAGTCACGCCCGTAGCCGGCGAAAAGCGGTCCGGGGAACACGATCCTGTCGTATCCTGGGAGGCGGTGCTCTGAGTGCTGATGAACGTGTCCGCCGGCGTAGTAATCAAAACCCTTTGGGAAGAGCGAGATAGGAATTGAGTCCATCCGACTGAGGTACTCGGGCTTGAGCTCATCGATGCCGGAGTGAAAGGCAAAGATCTTAAACCCGTCGAGACGTTCGAGGTCGTCTCGATCGAGCATGTCGTAGTACTCGCGCTCTAACCCCATCCGTCGCGCGGAGATTCCAACGAGCTTCGCGCCCGTACGCGCGTCTACGACACACTCGAGTTTGAGCATGTCGTCTTCGACCTTTGGCCTGACGATCTTCGTTAAGAGGCCAGCGCTTTCGATCACGTCAATAATAGATGTGCTCGTTGGCGTGTAATCATGGCTTCCATAAATAGCGTAAATCGGTATGCCGTGGTTTGCAACTTCTCGCATCTTTGCAACAGCTTGCCTTACTGTGTTGAGATCCGAGGGCACCCCGACGTGGAACAGGTCCCCTGAGATGACGATGAAATCGACCTTGCGCGTAATGCAAATGTCCATGGCTCGCTCAAAGGCGCCGATCTCCAACTCAGCCATCTTACCGTGTCGGTTTGCACCGAGATGGACGTCTGCCATATGGGCGAATTGATACATCTTAGAAAGCCTCAGACAACTCTTCGGTTGCGTTTTAGGTGAATATCGTGCTTATCTCCAGGGTCGTTTCGAGTGGCGTATTCTGCCACGTAGTCGTCAAAGAGCGGCACTTGAATAGGAACTGCAAATTTTGTGAATATACTGCTCACGATCGCCTCCCCTTTGTCCAAACTACCGATCGTCATGTAATCGTCCTTGAGGTCTTGAGCAGCGCTGCTGATGATCGCGTTTCGTTCGCTCGCCATCTCATTACCGAAGATGATCTTGGTATTCAGGTTCGCTAAGACCGTATTGGGAATAACGCTCGTTAACTGGGTAATCGCCACGAGGCCGATCTTAAATTTCCTTCCTTCGCGCGCGACGGTGCTATACGTCGTATCACCTTGCCTGCTGAGCACGTCGGCACTCAGCACGCGCGGGGCCTCTTCGATTACGATGCTTATAACGGGCTTATCCTCGAGGAGCGACACGCCACTGCTTCCAGTCTCTTGTTTATACCTCTGATACTTCGTCAGAACCTCGTTAATGACCAGACTCCCGATAAGGAGTTCAGCCTTGTCGCTCAGCCGAGATGTATCCACGACTACGATCTTGCCCCCCTCGAGGGCTACGATCATTTCATAGAGGGTCGACTCGCCAGCAGTTGCGCTAAAGGCGCGGTTGTGACAAACGAGGTCGCCTTGCTCGGTGATGTCCAAGCCTAACGCGGTCTTGAACTTCCGTTGAAGGACCGCAGCAGTCATCTCAGCGACGCCTTCGGGTCGCTCGCCTTTAAAGATGGCTTCAATCCACTGTTTATCTTTTTTATGCGCGAAGAAATAAGCGTAAAGCGCTTCGGTCTGGGCATCTGAAAGGTTAAAGAGCTCCTCAATATGCCACGGCAGGATTGATTTTAGGTTAATAACAAGCGTGTTTGTTCCAGCAGGGGCTGCGAGCGAATAATAGGCTATCCGCTCTTTTGCGTTAGGGTGTTTGCTAAGTCCAAGTTCCTTACCCCTCCCGCCATAGTACTCGTCGTGCGGGTCAAGGACCAACACCCCAAGGTTGTCGTCGTTCACCACGCTCCACAGCAGCACCTTAACAAGGTTGCTCTTCCCTCGCCCAGTGGTCGCGGGGATGAGCACGTGATGAGTGAACAAGTCCTGTGCGTTGAGTCGTACGGGCACGTCTAGGACGTTCGACCCGCTCCGCACCTTGCCGAGGTACGCCGTGTTTTCCGGGATGTCCATAAAATGAAGGTCTTCGTTCACCACGTGCCGAACGGACGCGAAAAAGTCGGGCAGCGCCTTTGGAGTCGAAACACGGGATCCTGATATCGAGGCAACCGCTCGCGCCTCTGCTAATACGTAATTGCGCAGGTCGGCATCGAAGAACTCAAGACTGCCACCCCGCCATTC
>JGI24135J36437_1000398_pt1 | contig 13572 bp, 12 predicted proteins | sample BarGraNGADG00211_3_FD_36437 | JGI IMG/M metagenome (IMG submission 36437)
TTCACTTTTGCCTGTGCCTGTAATGCTTTAAAAACTCGCATTAATGTGTCAATTGTAACATTACTGGCATTACTTTCAATTCTTGATATTTGAGATTTTTGCACGCCTATAAGTTTCCCCAATTCTTCCTGAGTCAAGTTACGTTCTTTACGGGTCTGTTTAATTGCTTGTCCGATTAAGTCCATTTGTAATTCATATTCAAACTTATCCCTGTCGGCAGTACCCACTTTGCCAATAAGTTCATCCGTAACTTCATCTAAAGTATATGTTTTCATTTCTTTTTCATTTTAAGTTTTTCTTTGTCTTCAAAATACTTTGTTCTTATTTGTTTTGCCTTCCATCCTGAGAAACTCAAATGCCTCATCTAAAAACAAGATGTCAAAAAGTTTATTCATTCATTTGTTTCTTGGCAGTACAAAGATAGATAAATGTTTCATTAAATAGAAACTATTTTATGAAAGTCGATTTTTCTACATTGACACTTTACACTTTACGCTCTATGCTTCTGTAGAGTGTGTATAATTTCAAGACAAAAGACAAAAGTAAAAAGTTGAGAAACGAAGTTTCGAAATCCCGCTTCGGCGGGGATAAAAGTGTGAAGAAGCGTAGAGCGGAGAGCGTAAAGCGTAATGCGTAATGCGGTATTACCGATTACTGATTACCGATTACCTCTCTACGCTCTACACTCACATCTCACAACTCACCTCTCCTCCCCACCCCTGTCTTCGCCCATGCCAGGCCAATAATCTCATGCATCGCATACTCCATTTTGTAGATATTCAAAGCTGATGGAAGCCACTCACTGAATTTCCTCCCATTTGATTTCAACAAATGGTTTGTTGGCGCCGGGATTGGTTTCTGTCCTGCTTTCTGAAAAATGAACATTGCACGTGGCATATGCATGGCATCTGTAACAAGTATGAGGGTTTTATTCGTTCCGAATTTTCTGGTATACTCAACTGCTTCCATTCTTGTGTTTTCTGGGATACCGAGAAGACGGATCTTATTTTCTTCCACTCCGAGAGCTATAGCTGTTTGCATGAATGATTCTGACACGCTTACATTTTCGCCTGCCACAGAACCACGAAGTACCAGTTGGCTTGTCTTCAATAACCTCTGTAACCTGATGGCTTCAGACAGACGGCACAGGGATTGTGATGAAAGCTGATCATTTGGAGGTAAATAAATATCATCTGTAGCTCCGGCTCCCAAAACCAGAATTTGAATACTATCGTTTGAGTTAATTTGAGAAGTCTCAAGTAACGGGGGGAATCGTGTTTCCAAGGACCTTACCAATAAATCGGGAAGTAAAGGGAAGGAAATTATTGCCAGCCAGATAATCGAAAAAACACCACAAACAAGACCGGTTCGTTTAAGTTTAAGCAGATAAAAGATTACTCCGGCGAGAAGAATGAGCCAGAAGATCGTAAGGGGTATAATGAAAAAACTCACTTTGGAATGTGTTATTGAGTCAGAGAATTAGCGTTGAGCGTTGAGCGTAGAGATATGAGATTTGAGAGTTGAGAACTTAGAGACACCACTTTTCAGGGTGATTGATCATCGATATTAACATCTTACGCACCTCATCATATTCACTCAAAAATCTTACTCAAGTTTCTTCCTGAATATACTTACAATCTTTAGAGTATTCGAGCCAATTCTCTGTTTCGTATTCTTCTCCAAGTGAATCTGTCAACTTGCTGACAAATGCCTTCTCATATCGTCTCTTTGCCCATGACTCTGCAATACAAGCTGTTACTGATCGTGAGGAACGACGCATCTGATCGGTAAGAGAATATTTTTCCTCCTTCGGAAAAGTTTTAGAAATTTCAAAGATCTCCATGGCCAATTTATATGCCTTCTGATAAACAATCAAATCCTTAAAACTACCTACTTTACTCATATATTGGTGCTTAAGCGCTCTTATATTTAACCTTTATACTCCTGTCTCATATCTCATATCTCACATCTCACCTCTCATATCTCATACATCACATCTCCCGTCTCATATCTCACATCTCCCGTCTCACATCTCACCTCTCACCTCTCACTACTCACCTCTCCTTCTCACTTCTCTATACTCCTTACTTCTTCTCTCCAGGCTTTACAGTTTTGTTATTGCTTCTTTCCAGAAAGGGATTATGTTTATAGTTTTATTGTTTATCGATATTTCTTCAGAATTATTGTTCGTATAAATAAAACCAACATCCATATTTTGTTCTTCCATAGCTTTAAACAGCGCTTTGATTTCCCTTTCACGGGTATCTGAATTTTCAACGGAATAGCTTGACTGGATCAATGCTTTTGATTCAGCTTCATTAATGAAAAAATCGACTTCAAGATTATTGGTTGTACGGTAGTAAAATAATTCCGAATGTCTGCTTTGCAGAAAGTTGAAAACCAGGTTCTCAAAAAGGCGCGATTTATCTGGTGCAACCCGGTTCAGAAAAATGAATGAATTATCGGCCAGATATGTTTTCCTTTTCGATTCGCGTTGTACAAAGGAGCTGCGGTATGGATAAATATTTGAAGTTAAAAAAGGTTCGGGCAAAATATTAAAATAATCTGTTACTGTGGGGACGCTGGTTTTATAAACTGATATGATTTTGTTTGCCAGGCTGGTAACCGAGAAATCTTTGGTTATGTTTTCAGTTATTTTACTCACGACCAGTTTCAGCAGGTAATCGTTTTTATCGAATTTCGCTACCAGATCTTTATAAAATAACAGGTTGTATATATTTTTGGCGATGGTTCTTTTTTCATCCGGGCCTGCTTTAATTACCTCCGGAAAACCTCCGTATTGCAGGTATTCGTCGAAAAGGTTTAGTATTTTGGGTTGGTTAATGATGTAATCTTTTTGCTGAAAGTCAATGTTTTTCAACTTTAAAAACTCAGGGAACGAGAAGGGGTAAATGGTGATTTCCAGACTACGTCCCTTTAAAAAGGTTGCAATTTCGCGGCTTATCAGGTGGGCATTGCTTCCGGTTCCAGATTTGGAAACAGGGTTTTATATGAATCAATAATGATATCATAATTCGACAGAGAGTTCAGGCCTATAAGCCTTTCGTCTTCAAAGTCAAGAAACAATATGCGTTCTGGTTCAAAAGTTTTTGCTATTTCGTAAAGTACATGTGTTTTTCCACAACGCCGGATACCGGTTAATACAATTATATGACCGGTTTCGGGTATGGAATAATTACGGGATATCAATTTCTTATCCGAAATAATCTCCTGGTTTTCCAGAATAATGCGTTTAAGGATATCCTCCATTTTTACATTTTTATTAAGTATCTCTTTGTAAATGTAGGTAATTTTACAATACGAGGCTTAATAAATTATGTCTTTATCTTGACATCCCGACTCACTACTCACATCAGCTTTACGCTTTACGCTCACTTCTCATATCTCACAACTCAATACTCACTACTCACTACTCACATCTCACCTCTCATGTCCACACCTCACCTCTCAAATCTCATATCTCACATCTCATATCTCATATCTCACATCTCATATCTCATATCTCAACAACCGGAACATTTTCCCAATCAATCTTCTGTATAGCGTTTCCCATATCAGTGAATTCAAAATCGGAGAGCCATTTTTCGAGTTTACTTTCTGCACCTCTAAGCCCAACATAGGATTTGAACTTACGTATCAGTGACAACTCATTTATGATGGGCTGTGTTGTATCGAAATCGCGGGGCCAAGCCTGCTTTGCTTTGAGACTAGAATAATGCAGAATACTTGTTTGAGATTTGTTCCCAGGTATATCTTCTGGATGCAATTTCTTTCATTTTAATTCCGAGTTTTATTTCATTTGAATTTGAAAGATTTTTTATAATATTAGTCAAATCACTAACCTCTTTAAAGTAGAGTGCTTCATTTTCAGTTGTGAAGTGATTAGTCGGAACATCAAAAGCTATAACTGGTAACCCTAAATTCATTGCTTCTACCAATGATGGGGCTGTTCCACAAGAAGAATGACTATGGATATACAGTTTTGCATTACTACGGATGGCATCTAACTCTTTTAGTTGGTATACAGCATCCTGAAGAAACAGATTTGGGAAGTCGGAATATTTCTTCTTTAATTCTCTTCCATATTCAAACTTATTGTAATTTGAAATCAATACTAAATTTCTTTCCGGAATTTTGCTGTAGGCTTCCAGCAAAAGATGAAGATTATTATCAGGCTGTGCTCTTGAAACACTTACATCATATTCTGTCTTTAAAAACGGATATTTTAAAATTAAAGCTGAATCAATTGGAATTTGGGATGTATGATCTCCACCATATTCAATAAGCACACTCTCTTTATTATATACATTTTTTATGTAATTGCAAAAGTGTTGATTATCAGCAACTATTTTTGTGGCATAATTAATAGCAGTTTTCTCAGTAAGTTTTAAATACCGGCGACCTGATTTCCCCCATTTATCTCTTTGCCATTCTAATCCGCCAAAGTTCACAATTGTCCTTGTTTTCTTGAATGGTTTTAGAAATGGTAATATTATACAACCGGGAGTTCCGAGTATTAAAAGGGTATCGAATTTAAACCAACTAATTATAATTGATGCGATATCATAGATGATACTTTGTGCCCCATTTGCTTTAAAGGGTAAATATCTTAATTGGCTTCCATTAAATTGTTTTAATTGATCTTTTTTGGGAGTTTTCTGACAGTAAACGGTAAAATTAAAATCAGAACTTTTTTCTTTAGTTAAATAATTAACCAATGTTTCAAAGCCTCCGTAATTGGCGGGAAGACCAGCAGAACCAATAATTGCAACTCGTTTTTTACTCGCCTGGTCCATTAATCAAGATAGCCGTTATAATAATTATCAATGTATTCCTTAAGCGCCACTTTCCAATCGCGCATTTTATTTACACCTCTTAAATCTAATTTTTTTGTTGCCAATCGTTCAGAAGCAGGACGTTCGGCAAAGTAGATATCTTTAAAATATTCGGAGCTCACAGTTGTAATTTTAACTTCATTCTCTTTGCCTAAAATTTTTATAAGTTCCTGAGCAACTTCCAACCGGCTGGTCTGGCCACCGCAAACACAATTGTAAAGCCCCCAAAATTCTTTCTCAATCAAAGCTTTTACAGTTTTGGCAAAATCGTGAGTATATGTCGGAGTGCCATCTTTATCGTTTACAATGAAAAGTTCTTTTTTCCCATCCTTTATTTGTTTCATTATTTTCTGAATGAACTTTTTGTCTTTAGCAGGGCCCGAACCCATCATCCACCCTGCGCGGCAAACAAGGTAACGTCTGGCATTTTCTACCACAAAACGTTCCCCCATGTATTTTGAACGGGCATAAACGCCTAGAGGATTGGGTTGATCCCAATCGTCATAAAATTCTTTTTTGCCATCAAAAATACCAGCAGTGCTGATATACAAAATCGGAATATCTAGTTGATTAGCTAAATAAACCGCATCTTCAACAGCCAGTGTATTTGTATTGTATGTTTCGTCTGCATTCAATTCGCAAAACTCCAGATCGGTATATGCCCCTAAATGGAAAAGATAGTCGGGTTGAAATTCGATAACATCTTTTTTATATGCTTCAAAATCTCTGAAATCCAGGAATGAAAGCCATGTTTCATTTACATCTTTATCAGTGCATTTTAATTTATAATCGTTTTTAAACTGGGTGTAAAAAGCTTCACCCAGCATTCCACCACATCCGGCGATATAGATTTTCTTCATTATTCCTTATTTGTTATTTCCCTGATTTTTATAAATCGGGCAGGGTTACCTCCCCAAATTGTATAAGGGGGAATGTCTTTGGTTATTACGGAGTTAGCCCCGATAATTGCTCCATCTCCAATTGAAACAGGTTTGACAATTATTACATTTATCCCTATAAAAACATTTTTACCTATATGCACATTAGCGAGGTATTGATGGTCAAAGTCATTAAAGGAAACATCAAGAAAGTGAGATAATACCCTAGTCCCTTCTGTGATAATTGAATTGTTTTCTACGGAAATTAATTGTGGGTTCAGGTCGTCGAAATAGACATTATACCCTACAAAACATGTTAAAGGATTTTTAAATTTAACACCTCCCCATGAAAACATTAGCGCTCTATATTTACCTGGGATAAGAGGCATTTTTGAAGCTATAAAAAAATCCATTTTCCTAAAAACTCTTCTTACTGAATAGTTATTTATTAAAATATTATGTTTCATTATACTCTTTTCTTTGCTTTAGTAATTTCGCAGGGATTCCTCCAAAAACTGAATATGGTGGAATATCTTTGTTTACAACACTCCCCGCAGCTACAATGCTGTTTTTACCAATAATTACACCATCAAGGATAACAGCTCTAGTCCCAATCCATACGCCATCTTCTATTGTAACACCTTTTTGTGTTTCTCCTTGAAAAGAAACAGGTAAATCCGGATTTTCAAATCGATGATTTTCAGAGAAAATTGAAACATTTGGACCCATTATTACATTATCTCCAATAACTACTTTTCCCCTTACCTGAATAAAACAGTTTTGTGCAATACCTACATTATTTCCAATTTCAATCCCCACGCCTAACTTTCTTAAAACACCCGTACAATCAATAATTGAATTTCTAAGAATGGACACATTATTTCCGATCCTTACCCCATTCCTGCATAGTGCATTTATTTCTACGTTATCCCCTATAATAACCGTATTGCCTAGTGTTATTTTGTGGGCATGTTTGATTTTACATCTTTTGCCAATAAAAACAAGCCCTTGTGATTTTTTTAAAAAAGGTTTCAGAAGAAACCCTCGAATCAATTGAAAAACTTTAATTTCCACTTCGATTAATAGTTCTCTTGTTGATAATTGACTGTCTATAGAATAGTTTTCTCGTCCTAATTTTTGGATGATTCTATTTATTATTCTCATTGACCAATCTATTAAATTCTTCCATTAATCCTTGATAGTGTTTTTCTTCCGAATAGTAACTTTTAGCCCAACTTATTGAATTATTGCACATTATTTTATATTTATTTTCATCGTTCAAGACAAGTTTCATTTTTAGGGCCAAATCCTTCGCATTTTTTGCTTCAAAAAGAAATCCGTTATAATCGTTTTCAACTGACTCAGGAAAACTTCCAATATTTGACGCAATAACAGGAATACCAATTATTTGACTTTCGATTAGGCTATTAGGCATATTATCAAACCATACTGATGGAAGAACGGAAGCAATACAATTATGAACATTTTTAAATAATTCAGTTTTATCTAAAAAGGGATAAAGAGTTATATTTGAATGGTTGTTAAATTTTATCAATTCTTTAATACATTTAGAATACTCATTCTCTGAAACCCCAAATATTTTTGCTTTTAAAAGTATATTTTCGTGATTAAGGATTTGGATAGCATTAATAAATATGTCTACCCCCTTATCTTCTGCAACACGCCCCCAGTAAACAAAACATCTTTCTTTATATCTATATGTAAAGACTTCATCGCTTAAAGGGATTGGTGATTCAATATTAAAGAATGTCGGAATATGAACTATCCTGTTTTTCCAATATCGCTTGTTCTCCTTAAATAACTTTGCAGTTGAAATTGAGGGACATATAATGGTATTTATTTCTTTCTGTTTACCTCTTACATAAAAAACCCATAGTGAAATATACGTTGCTAGAGATTGTAAGAAAGAATTCCTTTCACATCGATATATTAAACCATAAATGAAGCTCTTATCACATTCTCTGCATATTTTCTTATTTCTAAAATAAATATTGTTTAAACAAACAAGTGAAAAGTCGCTTATCCGATGTACTATAGGAATTTTGTTTTTTTTTAAAACATCAAAAATTGAAGGTGATAGTTTTCCTTTAAAAGACAAAATATAAGCAATATCTGGTTTTGTAACTTTTATTTGATTCTCTAAAGCTCGTTTTGCTTTACAGTTATAAATATGATTCTTGAATATGGAAATTTTTCTAAAAAAAGAGAGTTTTAGTTTGTGAAGATGAAATTCTTCCGTTCCTGTTTCCGGAATTAAAAAGTATTGCTTATATCGTGAGAATTCATTGCTATCATAAAGATTTGAAAAATCTATAACCTCATGCCCTTTCGATTTTAAAAGTTTCCGGATATTAAATAAATATGTTTCAGGGCCCCCAGAGTTGAAAAATTTAAAATGGATTAGCAATATCTTCATAATAAAATCAGGTCAACAATTAATACGTTTATTAGTGTTCTTTATTGGGCAAAATTATTAATAATAACTTTAGTTTCCAACAAGAATGGTGTTCCTGCTGAATTAAGGAATGCATGAATTTAAATTTATTTTTGGCCTTAAATATCATTTCATATTATAAAGTACAAATGTAAAAAGTCAGTTAAAAAGCACTATAGTTAATTGACTCATTTGGGAGTTTAATTTGTGGAACGACTTATTGATAACTGAGTTTATACCATGATACAAAATCTTTCAACCCATCTTCTATAGATACCTGAGGCCTATAATTTAATTCCTTTTTTGCCTTACTTATATCAGCAAATGTCCTTTCAACGTCTCCAGCCTGTAATGGTAAATAGTTTAATTTTGCTTGTTTATCAGTAAATTTTTCAAGTAAACTTATTAAATCAATTAAAGAAATAGTCTTTGACTTCCCAATATTATATATGTCATAGCCCTTTAAATAATCCATGGAATTTACAATTCCCTGAATAATGTCACTAATATATGTATAATCCCTGCCTGATGTTCCATCTCCGTAAAACGGAATGGCATCATTGTTAAGTAAAGCTTTCGTAAACTTATAAATTGCTAAATCGGGTCTTTGTCTTGGACCATAGGCTGTAAAAAATCGTAAGCAACTAATACTAAAATCATATAAGTGGCAATAAGTATGACAAAGCAATTCGCATGATTTCTTTGTAGCAGCATAAGGTGAAATTGGATTATCAACATTATCAGTTTCAGAAGAGGGAACTTTTCTATTGTTTCCGTAAACAGAGGAAGATGATGCAAAAATCATTTTAGAAATGCCATTAGTTTTCATACATTCTAAAATATTTAATGTACCCATAACATTAACAGAATAATATTCCTCCGGATTTTGTAATGATGGTCTGATACCTGCTTTTGCAGCCAAGTGAATTATTACATCAGGTTGTTCGGATGAGAAAATGGCATTTATATATGATTTATCGCGAATATCTGCTTCGTAAAATGAAAAGTTTGAAGACTGAAGTAAAGAAGCAATATTTTTCTCTTTAATATCTCTGGCATAAAACGGATCAAAGTTATCTATTCCAATGACCTTATAATTATTTTTAATTAAGGTATTTCCTAAATTTGAACCAATAAAACCAGCAATACCTGTAACTAATATCTTCGGCAAAATATTTAATCAAGTGTGTTTAGATTAATCATAGATAAAATTTTAATCGATGAAGAAAAAAAATGTTTATAGTATCAAGCTACCTCGTAAAAAATACATTGAATTTTAAAAAATTGAATTATATATTTTAATAAGTTTTAAATAATGCGTTTCTGCCTGAAAATTGTCGCAAGCAAATCTATATGCATTTTGAGAAAGCTTTATATACTCTTCTGTACTAGTGCTTTGAGCTCTTAACAGAGCATTATTAAGTGAATTAAGTGATCTTGGATCAAACAAAAATCCTGTTTCTCCATCCTTTATTAATTCAGGTATACCTCCAATATTTGCACCTAATACAGGTTTCCCAAACCGAAAGGATTCAATTACAGATAATGGATTATTTTCATACCATTGAGAGGCTAAAATTACGAATTTAGAATTGTTAATATAAGAATTTAACTTATCGCCCTTCATATAACCTAACAGTGAAACATTATTTAATTTAAAGTTGGTTATATATGCCTGGATTTCATTTCTAAGAGAACCATCTCCTATTATCAATAATCTAGATTGTGGATAATTTCTAAATGATTCCAAAATTGTCAATAATCCTTTTTCTCTCGAAAGTCTTCCAAAATATAAAAAATAATCTCCCATAAAAAAAGACGGAATCTCAGAATCGCTAAAATCAATAAAATTGAAAAGAATTTCCGATTTGTCTATTAAATAGGGCTTGTATTTATTATGAATGATTTTAGAAAACTCGCTTACATATATATATTTAGAGATAAACTTATTAGGGTTAAATAAAATATCTCTAAACCAGGATTCTGTGGCAAAAATTAAGCTATTAAATAGGTTTGTTTTGCTGGAAAGAGTAATCTGGTTGCACCGTTTAGATATACAATAAATATAATTGCCATTAGCGCATTTCTCGCATATGTTAAAATTATTGTCCATAAGAGTCAGAACTGGACACAATAATTTATAATCATGTATTGTTAGTACAATCGGAATTTTATTCTTTTTTAAAACCGGTAATATAGAAGAAGTTAATCCTCCACCATATAACAAATGAATATGTGCGATTTCGGGTTTATAGTTATTAATTAAACACTGGAGGTTATGTTGAGCTTCGGTCGAAAAATAGTATCGGGGGAAAGAATAGAGTTTTGACAGCAAAGTTTTATTTTTAAAATCCGGATTCCGGATAAAATATTTGGAGAACTCTGAGTCGAAATTTTCAGGGTGGTTGATAGCAAAGTAAGATATTTCGTGACCATGCTCTTCTAATAGTTTACCTGTATTAAGATAGACTTTATCAGCTCCACCGCGATTGTAGTGAACATTATTAATTAACAGGATTTTCATTTTTCTAAATAGCACTCAAAATATTAATATGCGATCAAAGAAAGCGACTCAGAGTCATGCATTAAGTAATTTATAATATTCATCCAAATATTTCTTGGCGGTGATTTCCACATCAAACATTTTTTTGCATGCATCTCTTTGTAATTCACGCATGATTTGAAGTTTCAACCTATAAAACCAGCTACGCCTGTAACTAAAATTTTAATCATAAATCAATCATATATTAATAAACTACCCATTGGTAAGAACCGGGAAGTTTCGTGAATCACTTCTTATTTGCCGCAAACAGCTTGGAACTATTTATAACTTATTTTGGCAATTTAGGCAGCAAAATTCGAACATTTATACTATCAGTTCTTAAAAATATTGATAGCTTACTGTACAATAAATTGCATTTATGAGTTTAATTTATGTTTTTAAAATATCTTTTAAGTTGTAATATATTCCACAAGTGAGTCTAGGTCTTGTTTCTGCTTTTCTTTTATTGCTATAAACCGATTCAGTCCTTTAATTCTTAGATCTTGATAAAGATTTTCATCCCAAAGCAATTGAAGTATTCTATTTTTTATTTCATCAGATGAATACGGATTAGTATAAAGTACAGAATCGCCACAAATTTCAGGTATTGAAGTTATAGCAGATACAATTACAGGAACTCTGAATCGCATAGCTTCTAGCGGAGGGTAGCCAAAACCTTCATTTAATGTTGGGTATATTAATGCAAATGCATTAATATATAAGTTGGATAATTCATCTTCTGATACATAACTTAAAAAGATGAAATGACTAGTATTTTTTAAATATTTTAAATAGATAGATTTATCTGTAATCCCTGTAATTATAATCTTTTTATTAAATTCAGGATAATCGCTTATTATTTGATCAAGTGCTTTGGCTGCTGTCAGATTGTTTTTCAACCATCTATTACCACTTACCATTAGGAAATAACCTGATATTCCTTTTGTTAAATTAAAATTATCAGTAGTAACATCTGGACTATAGAATACCTTGATATTATCTAATGAAATATTTGGGAAAAATGATTTTATTGAGTACTTTGTATGATTTGAAACAACATAAAATGTGAAGTTTTTCATTTTAAATAACTCTTCAAAATATTTTAATTGTCTTTTTTTATAAAGATTGAAGAATAAAATTTTAAGTAACATCTTAACCCATCTAAAACCACGCTCATATAATAATGCGTCCCAAGTTATTCTAGTTTCTAAACCTCTCAAACCATGAATTGCACCAATAATTTGACATTTTATTTTTTTTATTTTTTCAAAATTGGTAGGAAGAGCTGTATAAAATTTATCTATTTTATATTGATTAATAATGTCCTCAATCGAAACAGAAGCAATATCAAATACATCAATTGAATTGCGCCCAATTGCTTCTTTGATAATTGGATCTATAAATTTTGTTTGATCGATTATGGCGTAAACAGAAATATTAGAATTTATACTAGCGTAATTAACAAGTTTCAAAAATACAATTTTTGCATATTTACCACCACCATGATATTTCCAATCCACATTGGGTTGTGATGCAGTTAAATCAAAAAGGATATTCATCATTTTAGTTATTTGTATGACATTTTACAGATATCATTTTAGATTAATGAAAAATTACTTCATTAATCACTAATTTGTTGATAAATTGTAGCAGCAACAATTATTTTTGTACTACCGATGGTAAAAGAGCAACTGTAGGGACAATTTTATTATAATTTTAATGAGTTGTAGTAATCAAATCTGGAATTTTCTTCTTTTTTTCTCTCAGAACCAACCCGATCATAATAAAAATAAATATAAAATATTGCCCGTTGTAAAATGTTTCATTAATAAAAGAGATAACAACCATCGACCATAAATAGGTGAAAAGAATTTTCCCCCAAAGCATTTTCCTGGTCTTAAAACTAAAGATAAATAGCTTATATATGAAATAGAGATAAATTGTACTCCCCACAATCCCATATCGTGTAATAATATTTGGGAAAAAAATATCAACCGAATTATATTGTTCAAACCCTGATGGAAGTGAAGGGGAATGGGTTCCAACTGTAAATATAGGTTTTGCAATATCCATATCGGGCATAAAACCTGCACCCAAGATAATCCGGACAGGTTCTTTCAGAACATACATAAAGCGATCATAAGTTACACCGACACGGAAGATAAACGAGCCCTGATTATAAAAAGCAGGCAGGTTATTGTAATCCATATTCCTAACCATTTTAATTTCTTTGTTAAGCTGTAAAAATCTTTCACCAATAATTGGAAAGTAGTTGAGAGTAACATTATAACCTATAATAAGCAGCAACGAGAGTATAATTATAGTTTGAAGTTTTATCCTATTTTGTAAAAGCAGGAATAATAATATAACACTGGCTGCAGAAATTATTGCACCCCGGGTTTGAGTAAGAACAATTGCAATTATGAGCAGAATTATTATTAAAAAATTAGTTTTGATTTTAGTCAGAGTAAAAAAGCTAATAACTAAAACAGGGATAATATATATTGGAGAGTTTCCATATCTTGCTCCCCCTAATTCATTTTCGACAACATCATTCGGATTGAAAGAATATCCAATTACATATTGTGAAATGTATAACAGGGCATGAATAACTGTTAAAAGCAGAATAGCCTTTATAAATCTCTGGTAATCCTGCCAGCTAAATGAGTTAATTAAAAAGAAAAATGCCAGATATCCTATTTTGCGGGTAGTGCGAAAAATTTGCATAGGTGTGGTACCGCGTAAAATAAAATCGTAAAGAATGCTAACCACTAAGAATAAAAGGAATAGAACAAGTGCATTTCGGATACCCTTTAATTGATTTTCATTAAATTTTGTTAT
>JGI24135J36437_1000403_pt1 | contig 13447 bp, 10 predicted proteins | sample BarGraNGADG00211_3_FD_36437 | JGI IMG/M metagenome (IMG submission 36437)
GCACTGTACTTCTATAACACCCCCCGAGTCGGTTCGCCAATACCTTTTTCCTTGCTGAAGCCCAAATGGTGCTGCATGTTTTGGACCGTTCCGCTCCCAATTGCAACGGACCTGGCCTTCGGGAGAGCGATTCCAATCTCTCTTGAATGATCGCGCGTCCCTTACTATTGGATAATGTAATCGCTCCATCTTATTGCGAATCGACTGTATCAACCTCAACCAATACACCACCACACAAGCGATATCCATGGACCTCATCGCATCGTTCTTCCTGGCCATCATGCCCATCCTCGTTGTCTGCGTTGGGCTCGTCTTCTTCAATAAGTCGGGAACCGTGATGGCCTCCATCGGCTGGGTGCTGGGACCGTTATCATCGACGTCCTCTTCTTCTTGACCCCGCTTGGTATCGCCCTATCCGCCACGGCGAACGGGATCCTTGCCTTGTTCGGGATCTCGATGAGGGTTCTCTTTACCATCCTCCAGGTCACCATGATAGACGTGACCGGCGCAATCACTTCGATCTCCGAGTCCATCCGCCTCATCGCGGCCGGTGTGTATGGTTCGTATTGCGTTAGATTTGTTGCTTATTCATTATTTAAATGCAGGAAGATTGCATACGCTTTGCTAATTCTTGTAGTCTTATTAGCGTCAAGCTTTGAAAAGCGCGGAATGCGACTGCAGCATACACAATTTATAAATAGTGAAGAATTGCTTGTTGATTGATTTTTCGCCCGAGACAGCAGCAAAAGGCGTTACGATAGGTGAGCTGCAATCCATGCCACAAAAAACACCCACTGTTGCTATTATACTTATATTACTTCTTCTAGCGTCTTGTGGCGGATGTTTGGGCGGCGGGCAAACTAACAATCAGACAACATCGCCTCTCGCAAACTCCTTGCTCGTGGTGAGATCGGTTCAGGTGATGATCGGTTACAATACGTCTCTTTCCTGCGTTTTGAACACATCTAACGGCCAGGGTCTCACCGATCAAGTAGTCTATTGGTACCTTGATGATAAACCTCTTGGGCAAAATTCCACATATTTCGGTTTTTCTACACACAACCTTTCGGTCAGCGAGGTCTCTGCGTTGTCCACAGGAGAGCATCGAATTGTTGTGGAGTATAAGGGCAACGCTGATTATTCTGGGTCAAGAGGATCAGGAGTGCTGCTAGTCGTTCCAAAACCAACGCCAACACCTACACCGACTCCAACCCCCACCCCGAGTCCGTCCCCAAGAACGTCAACATCTACCGCAACAACAACACCAACGTCGTCAATACGTACTTCAACGACTGGGACTCGTTAAAGTCCAATAAACTAAAAAGTGAAGCTAATTGCTTTCCTTTCCAGATTGAAACACTGACGGCTAAACGTATCGCCACTCTCTTATTTCTGCAAGGCGTTCGCTTGAAGCCAATCTGCAATCTCCTTGAGATCAACGTTATTTTGGGCAATATCTAATAAAAAGCTCGTTATTTGCGCTTTAGGATCGATAAAGTAACCATTTTTTTCTAAAAATAGGTCGCAGGCTAAGAAACCGGTCCTCTTGGAGCCATCGATGAACGCGTTTGTTCTAATGATACACTCGATTAAGGAAGCAGCTTTCAGGAATATGTCTGGATAAGGCATATAGCCGCGAATGTTTGTTTGTGGCCGGTCAAGGCAACCCACAAGAAGACTCTCATAAATGCCAGGGTGAAGACAGCTCTCACGCTCCCCTTCAATAGCTCAGATCATTGCATGGTGTATGCTTCGAACTTGTTCTAGTGTCAAATACACGACCAACGCTATAACTCCGCAAGTTCTTCAAGCACACCTCGATAGCGCTCAATGGCCTCGTGCAGCATCTTCTCAAATTCATCTACGTGTGTGTGTCTTCGAGTTCCATTCTTCTTCGGTTTGTCTGTGTTATTATTTGACGAATTTCCGGTATGCACGGCTTTGAAAACCGTGATATTTGGAGAATCCTTCGGCGTCGCGTTGGTCGAGCGACTTATCGTTGAATGAGACGAGCTCTTCGGAATACAACGCGTTGGGAGAACTTCGAGCGCGAACGCTTGCCATTCCTTTGTGCAACAACATCGTGACAGAACCCGTCACTCTTTCTTGCGTCTTATTTATGAATGCTTCAAGGGCCGCGTAGAGCGGCTCATCCAGCAAGCCTTCGTAGGCAAGCTCTGACCATTCTGAATCGACGAGGTCCTTGAACCTTCGCTCTTGTCGTGTCAGCACAAGCGATTCCAAATCTTTGTGAGCGGTCAGAATAACAGTCGCTGCAGGGTGTTCGTAAATCTCCCGTGCTTTCAGGCCTAAAATCCTGTCTTCCATAATGTCGGTTCGTCCAACTCCATGCTTACCTGCAACTTCGTTAAGCTCTTTTATGAGCTGCAAGCCGCTTAGTCTGGTTCCATTTAACGATATGGGGACGCCTTTTTCGAATTCGAGGCTCAACTGGTGCTGTGCCTTTGCTTTTGTTGGAGCGGTCGTCCACTCGAAGATGTCGTCTGGTGGGCTACTGGAGGGATCCTCAAGGCGACCTCCTTCAATAGAGCGCGACCACAGGTTTTCGTCCACGCTATACGGTTTTTCAAAAGTAGTTGGTACGTCGATTCCGTGCTCTAGCGCGTATTCAATTTCTTCTGAGCGTGCAAGATTCAGTTCTCGCATCGGTGCATGAATCTTATATTTAGACGCACGGAATATCGCTTCAAATCGCAGTTGGTCGTTCCCTTTTCCGGTACAGCCGTGTGCGACTGCTGAGACGTGCTCCCGGTCTGCCACCTCAAGCACTTTCTTTGCGATGAGTGGTCGGGCAATGGCTTGTCCGAGTGTGTATCCTTCATAGCTGCCGTTTGCCTTTATCAAGGGAAACAAATACTCTTCGACAAACTCGTTTTTAGCGTCGACAGTGTAATGCTTGTCGCTGAGTCTAGCTCCACGGGCCTCTGCTTTTTCTAAGTCTTCTTGTGGTTGACCGACATCAACGGTCACGGTTATGATCTTCTCATACTGATACCGGTCTCTCAAAAGGGGAACACATACTGAGGTGTCCAGGCCTCCAGAGAATGAAAGCACAACTTTATTCATGGCAATCACCTTGTTACAGCGTCTATAATACGCACGTTAGGGCTACCTTAAGCGCGCGAGTGAACGACGGCAGTGTCGGCGACCATGTCGGAGAACCGCTGTTTTGGATCCCCTGAGTGAGAAATCCAACGATGAGATCCAGCAGGAAAAGAGCGGCGAAAACTGGCAGCCACGCTTTCGTAAAGCTTCTTACGAAGGCTTTTGTGTAGCTCATATTGCCTTTGAGCGACTTTACTTTTAAGTCCATAAATCGCTTACCGATCGTCGCTCCTGTAGATCCCTCTAGCGCGACGTAGTACCCCCAGACAATTATAAGGCCAAATATAGCAGAAAATCCTGAAAAGAATCCACCATACGTATTCCAGTTCAAGACTAATACTGGCACTAATAATATAATTGCCAGTATAACGCTTAAAACAGCGAATATAACCAAGAGAATCAGTGAATCAATGATAAACGCGATTGCTCGTCGCATCCAAAGGTTTTGGAGTGTGGTATTTGTTCGTACGGCTTCAAACCTTCGCTGCATGTTATAGTTTAATGGTAAAACGCGCGAGCTTAAAGTGTTTTCGTTAGTTGTTTAATCTGTAATTTGTTTCATTTCTGCGATTTTTTTACACAGTCGTGCTAAAATATGATTGCAACTCAATCTATCTCGTAAGTGTGTGTTTTTGTTTGTGGGCAATAAACGCTGACCTTACTTTAAGGCGCAAGCTTTCGAAGTTAAAAAAATCTCTTTTCGTCGTGCTGCGCTATGTAGAAAATACAGGCAGTTGGATCTCGATTTAACTAGGTCTGAGGCCACAAATCGCTTAAATAGCTGTTTATGGGCCTTATTGTAAGATTCTGAGCTCTGGGTTTGTCGAAATGTTCAAGCATAGTATAAATAGCGTCAGCTGATGCCCGAGCTCCTTGTACACTTGTAATATACGGCACGCTATTATCAACTGCTGCCCGACGTAGGACGTCTCCGTCAAGTCTTGATTGCTTCCACGTCGGAGTGTTGATTATCAAGTGTATCCCGTTATTGCGCATCATCTCCAGAAGTTCAGGGCTGTCGGTGAGTTTGGGAACTCTTTCTACCTCAACGCCGTGTTCTTTCAGATAGTTAGCCGTACCTTGAGTTGCTAACAATTTGAATCCGGCTTTGTAAAGCGATTTTGCGATGCCACAAAGGTCGGGTTTGTCTTCGTCTCTCACCGAGATGAAGACTGTGCCTGAAAGCGGTAGCTCATTGTCACAAGCAAGGGCTGCCTTGTAGAATGCTCTTCCAAAGTCATAGTCTATACCCATGACTTCTCCGGTACTCTTCATTTCTGGCCCTAATATTGGATCGACACCCGGTAGCTTTTCAAATGGGAGCACAACCTCTTTAACGGCGACATGCTTCATTTTAGGCTCGGTTGGACAAAGGTCACGTAAACGGTGGCCCATGATCACCTTAGCAGCGATCTTTGCAAGCGGCAAGCCTGTAGCTTTTGAGACGAATGGGATTGTCCTACTCGAGCGTGGATTGGCTTCAAGAACATAGACTGTGTCATCTTTTATAGCGATTTGAAGGTTGATTAGACCTATTACGTTCAACGCCTTTGCGATCTTCGTAACGTAATCCTTAATGATTTCTTGCGTACTATCATCAATTGACTGAGCTGGAATGACGACAGCAGAGTCACCAGAATGTATACCTGCCTCTTCGATATGCTCCATTACGGCAGGTACAAGAACTTGATCTCCATCGCTAACCGCGTCGATATCAACCTCGAGAGCGTGCTGCAAGAATTTATCAATAAGTACGGGGTGTTTTCTCGATACCCTTACTGCCTCCTCAATGTAACGGGCTAACTCGGACTCATCGTACACTATCTCCATAGCGCGACCACCGAGTACGTATGAAGGCCGGACCAGTAGCGGAAAACCGATAACTCGTGCTATCCTGATTGCATCTTCACGCGACGTAGCAGAACCGCTTTCTGGCTGGGGTATATCAAGCTGCTTTAACAGTTGAGAAAACCGATCGCGGTCTTCTGCAATGTCGATGGAATCAGGGGACGTACCCAAGATTCTAGTCGGAAGTCCCCTGCGTTTTATTTCTTTTTCAAGAGGAATTGCGAGGTTTACGGAAGTTTGGCCACCGAATTGCACGAGAACGCCTTGTGGCCGTTCTTTTTCAATGATATTCATTACGTCTTCTAGTGTCAATGGTTCAAAGAAGAGCTTGTCTGACGTATCATAGTCCGTCGAAACCGTCTCAGGATTGTTGTTAATAATATGCGCTTCTATACCTTCCTCTCGAAGCGCGAGCACCGCGTGAACGGTGCAATAATCAAATTCAATTCCTTGTCCTATCCTGATAGGGCCAGCCCCCACAATAAGCACCTTCGTTTTATCTGTGGGAACGATCTCGTTCTGCTGTTCGTAGGTCGAGTAATAGTAAGGGGTCTGCGCTTTAAATTCAGCCGCACACGTGTCTACCATTTTGTATGTGACGTTTATGTTATACGTTCTGTGGTGTCTGAGATCTGTGACCTCCTCACGGATAAAGCCGGTCAGTTCAGCGATTTGCTCGTCAGTGAATCCGAGACGCTTTGCACGTCGCAGATCGTCAGCTTTTATTTTCTTGGCCTTGCCGTTTCTGTACTTTGCTTGAAGGTGTTTTTCGAAATCGACGATATTCAAGACCTTTCTTATAAAAAAGGGGTCAATGCTGGTGCTTCGTGCTATTTCCTCGATAGTATGTCCATTCTTAAGCGCGCTGTAGATCTGAAATAGTCTCTTGTCCGTAGGGACGGATATTAAGTCAATGGGGTCTTTAGAGAAAGAAACCGCTATGTCTAAATCGAGCGACCGGATAGCTTTCTGGAGCGCTTCTTCAAGCGTTCGACCAATTGCCATCACTTCGCCGGTGCTCTTCATAGCTGTTCCTAAGGAATTATCTGCCCTCGTAAACTTGTCAAAAGGCCACCTTGGAATCTTGACGACCGTATAGTCGATAGTTGGCTCAAACGAGGCGGGCGTTTCGTTGGTCACTCGATTCGGGATTTCGATTAGTTGCATCCCAATAGCGATCTTTGCTGAAACGCGTGCGATCGGGTACCCAGTCGCTTTTGACGCTAGTGCTGATGAACGAGAGACTCGAGGATTTACTTCTATAACGCGGTATTCTCCGTCTTTCACAGCAAACTGTATGTTGCAGCCGCCTTCTATTTTGAGCGCTCTTATGATACGTATTGAAGCGCATCGTAGCATCTGATGCTCAACATCAGACAGGGTTTGTGAAGGCGTCACGACGATCGACTCGCCCGTATGCACACCCATAGGGTCTATGTTTTCCATATTGCAGATCGTAATGCAGGTGTCTCCCGAATCGCGCATGACCTCATACTCAAACTCTTTCCATCCGAGGACGCTTTCTTCGACGAGAACTTGGCCGATTCGCGACTTTTTGATCCCGCCTTCGATTATATCCTTCAATTGAGCGTCAGTTCTGGCTATACCGCTTCCCCCACCTCCAAGAGTGTACGCCGACCGTACTATCACTGGCAAACCCAGTTCGCTGGCCAACCATTGGTAGTCGTTCGAATCGTAAACCGCGAAGCTTCTTGGGACTCCCTCTCCAATGCCTTCCATCGTTTTTCGAAACTTTTCCCTATCCTCCGCCAAATAGATAGTTTCGAGTGGTGTTCCGAGCGTTTCAACCCCGTTTTCAGCTAAAACACCCATNTCTGCNAACTCTGCNGTAATATTGAGGCCCGTTTGGCCTCCAAGTCCTGCGATGATCCCNTCAGGCTGTTCTANTTTTATAATAGCGGCAATAATGTCAGGCTTNAGCGGTTCGATATACACGGCATCCGCCATGTTAGGATCNGTCATTATTGTCGCTGGATTTGAGTTGACTAATGCAACCTTTATGCCTTCTTCACGGAGGGAGGTGCACGCCTGGCTCCCGCTAAAATCGAATTCTGCTGCCTGCCCGATTACGATCGGACCAGAGCCAATGAGCAACACTTTTTCTATATCTGCTCTTTTGGGCATGGTTTATGAGTGCGCATTATATGTAGGCGCTTCAAAACGAATTGCGAACGGTTCCTGTGATTTCGTCGAAAAATGATTTTTCAAGGTCATGTGGGCCAGGTGAAGCTTCTGGGTGATATTGTACGCTCATGATTCGGAGATATTCGTTGCGAATGCCTTCAACGGTGTTGTCGTTAGCGTTTACTTGTGTTATTGTCATTTCCCCGCCCGCTTCGAGGTTGACGGCGTACCCGTGGTTTTGGGCAGTAATATATACACGCTGCGTTCGGAGATCTAAAACGGGTTGATTTGCGCCCCTATGTCCAAATTTAAGCTTAAAAGTCCCTCCACCGAGTGCGAGAGCTATAATTTGATGCCCAAGACATATTCCGAAGATGGGTAGCTGTCCGGCGAGTTCACGCACCACATCAATCCCATTTTTAGCTTGCATAGGATCGCCAGGGCCGTTTGAGAGCAGTAGCGCATCAGCCTTGTAGTCTGCCACTTGTTGTCTTGGCGTATCTGAAGGTACGACGATGAGGTCAATGTCTCGACGCTTAAGATTGTTCAGCATGTTTCGTTTGACACCAAAATCCATAAGCACGATACGCTTCCCTTTGCCCGGAATGCGGTAGGGCTCTTTGCATGTAACCTCTGAAACGAGGTCAAGATGAGATATGTCGGGTGCACTACGCGCAAGGTCTATCGCCCTTTTTACATCGGCGTCGCTTCCTCTGGTAGATGGCAACAAGCTTGCCCGCATCGCGCCTTCGTCACGAATCATGATAGTGACCATTCGCGTATCGATGTCCCAGATTCCCGGAATATTTTGGGTTTTGAGAAACCCGTCAAGCGTTTTATCGTTGGTGGGGTGATCACATAGCTCTCTGATAACAAATCCTTCAGCTTGGATACGGTCTGACTGGCAGTCGTCATAATTTATGCCGTAGTTGCCTACCAACGGGTATGTAAAAAGCAGGATTTGACCGTTGTAAGATGGGTCGGTTAACGCTTCGACGTAACCGGTATATGGGGTAGCGAAGACAAGCTCGCCTGTTATGGCCTGCTTAGCCCCAAAATGTTTTCCTACTATCCCGACGCCATTTTCAAATCCTAGTATCGCCTTCGTCATTTCTTCTGCCTGCGCGGAAGCAGTTCACGGTGAACTCTTAGTGGACTGCCCCTTTTATGCTAATCACGAGTATCCGGTAAATAAATTGTTGTGGTTCGCTCAGACATGCAGTCGAAATATGCGAGCTCAATGAATTAACCTACCTCAGACAAGATCGAAAAGTATAATTTCGGATCGTTCTGCACAATTGTTGAAAGCTTTAAAGATGTCCCTCCTATACTGATGCATTTATGGAAAAATCAAAAGTAGCCCTGCGGCTAGCGTACCTTGGGACTCGATATGCGGGTTTTCAAGTGCAACCAGGCCTCCCAACAGTACAAGCGGCAGTAGTCGAAGCCCTGCGCCGAGCACATTTGATAGAACGGATCGAAACCGCCCATTTTACCGCCTCCGGCAGAACTGATAAAGGGGTGCACGCTCTAGACGCAGTCATAGCGTTTGAAACCGAGGCTCGTGACCACGCAGTTCCTCGTCTTATTAACACTCACCTGCCGAATGAGATCTGGACATGGGCACGCGCTGAAGTTTCCCAGACGTTCGATGCACGACGTGACGCCGTTTTGCGTGAATACCAATATTTCTTGTGCGATGAACAGCTCGACGTTAGTGCAATGCGAGAAGCCTCAGATCTTTTAGTTGGAGTGCGCGATTTTCAAAACTTTAGTCTTGATAAGCGCCGCTCTGCTGTCAGAAAGATCTTCTCATCAGATATCATGGTGTTGGGTGGGTGTGTTGTCATTCAAGTTGCAGCTGACAGTTTCGTATGGAATATGATGAGAAAACTGGTAAGTGCCCTCATGCTGGTGGGAGATGGACAACAAACCGTGGAGTGGTTTGGCAAAATGTTAGATCCAAAAGTACACACTGAAGGGATCCGATCGGCACCAGCTGCAGGACTGATACTAACCCGCGTAGAATATAAGAACGTCGAGTTCATTGAGGACTCTTACGCTAAGAAACGTGCACAGAAGCATATTCACGAAGCATTGTTGCAAAATAGCGTAATGGTACAAGTTTTAAAGCGATTTAACAAGCAAATGATAGGGGGCACTCCCAGCGGTCGCGCCTAGAACTCATCAAGATGTTTTTGGCCGTGATGTGGGCCGCTTTTTCGTTTTTCGCTGCTATCACCCGCGACCTGCTGCTTGTCACGCTGTTTTTGCGGCTTAGGTGCTGAATCGGCGCGATTCTCAGATGGGAGCGCCGGCGTATCATATTTTTTAAACGTATCCCACGAGATAAGCTCATGTGTTGGCATTCGTTCGCTGATCAGTATTTCCGCATCCGTAAGTCCTTTTTTTACAACAGCGGCGTCTTTTTTGGCGTCCATTAAGAATGAAAGCTCCTCAGCATTAAGACGTAATGCTGCTGTCACTCCCGCTGGATCTCTTAGTGTGAGCTCTTTATATAACGGAAGAATCTCTTCTCGTGCTCGAGTGACAGAGATGTGGNTTGCGGAGGCAATTTTTGACGCGACGCCGTCACGTAGCCTCCGTTTTGAGCGAGTTTGTCCTAGACGCATCCAACGGGTCGGGGGTGAATATCTTGCTGTGGTATTGCTTTGCACGTGGTTCGTGCGGGCAGCTACGTTTACCCCCGAAGTCATAAGTTCATTAGCATATCTCCAAAGGCCGTAATTTTGCCGCTTTCTGGTTCGCCCTAAGTATATATCGGCCTTGCTTAATACCTGAAAAGCACGAGCTAGTCCCCTCCCCTTTAAAGCGCGTGGAAGGTTTTCGTCTATCCAGTGAACAAGGTCTTCTGGGGTTTCATCGACTGCGTATGAGATAATGAGGGGTTTTTTTGCATCCGTATCGTTAAAGACGCTCCTCATCAGATTAAACGAAGACTCAGCTCGATCACGCGCTGCGGTCTCTCCAACTGCCCCGCCTATGAAAGCTTGAAAGTCGTTTATTGCCGATCGTAGATCCCCTTTAGAGTTCTTCACTATTAATTCAATCGAGGGTAGATTTACCGTATCTAACGAGTGACTAACGTCAGAGACCGCCTCTTGCAGTATCCCGAGCTCAAAAAAAAAGTTTTTTAACGTAATTAATTCAGCACTGACTGCACTCAATTCAATTGCATCGCCTTGGCCACGCTGTGCCTCTTCAAGGTTGGATTTCATGTGAGAAACGGCAGCACTCACTTCGGAAATCTTCTGAAGGAGGTTAAAGTCAAAGCTAAGTTGTGCGAGAGGCGTAAGATCAGCTGCAACTGCCGCGAGATCNGCTTCGTTGTTTTGAATCTGGTTTGGCTCCTCGAGACGATCCATCAGGTCAGCTATAGCTTCTTTGGCGCGGAGAGCNNCTCGNTTTTCGTTATCCCAAATGTCGAGGANTGCTTTTTGTGCGCTTTCCTCTCTGATGGCAAAAAAGGGAATTTGTGTGCAGTATCGGCGTAATGTCGAAGAGACGCCGTAAAGATCATTGGCGGTGAGTATTACCGGTTCACGTGTTTTTTTGACGATTTCGGTAACGGCCTTTGCACCACCGCGGTCAGATGTACCGTGCAAGTTATCTATTTCATCAAGAAGTATCAGCTTCTTAGCATCGAGAAGCGTTGCGTTTTTTGAAGCTTCTCCTGCCGTTTCCGTAATAATTCCTTGTGTCCTCTTGTCGCTGGCATTTAGCTCGAGTAACTGCCACCCCATGTCATTTGCCAGTGCGATGGCAGCGGAGGTCTTACCTGTGCCAGGCCTGCCGTACAGTAACGCTGCTGATTTGTCTGACGGCCAGTTCAATGCCCATTTGCGCAGCTCTTCCAAAGCTTTGCGATTGCCTCTTACCTCTGATAGGGTGCGTGGGCGGTATTTTTCGACTAAGTCCATAGAAATTGAGCACAGAAATCAGGAGATACAGCGGATAAGGATATAAGAACCTCCTCTGTCTATTAATGTTTTGTGAACGATATGAAACTGGACGAATTGGCGCAGTCGCTTCGTGATTTTGAAGGCGTAGCACGGAAGCGCGCGATAGGTCCGCTTGTAAAATGGTTCGATGCAGATCTCAGTACAGGCCACTTCGGTGAGGACGCTGCGGTAATCGAACGCGGCGATGAGTCGCTTTTGTTAGCTGCCGACGGGATCTGGTCAAGGCTTATGGATGCAGATCCCGAATGGGCAGGCTATTGTGCTGTGCTCGTGAATATCCATGATATTTTGGCGATGGGGGGTACCCCACTAGCGATGGTCGACGTATTCTCGGCTAATTCGACCGAGGTCTGCAATCGAGTGTTAGCGGGTATGAGCGAAGCGATTAACAAATTCGGCGTGCCAGTCGTTGGGGGGCACCTGCACCCCGATACGACTTATAACGCACTCGACGTTGCCATCGTTGGAACTGTGAAGTCTAACTCGCTTATATATAGCGGCACAGCCCGGGAAGGGGACGACGTTATTGCTGCCGTTGACTTAGACGGGCGGGTTCATCCATCTTGCAGTCTCTGTTGGGACACTACCACAATGAAACATCGCGAAATGCTCAGCAGACAGCTACAAACTATGCCTCGCCTGGCGCAACAACACTTGGTGACAGCAGGTAAAGACATCAGTAACCCCGGTCTTCTTGGCACTCTTGCTATGTTGCTCGAATTGTCGGAAGTAGGAGCGGTCGTTGAACTTAGTCGGATCCCAATACCTGACGGAATGGACATGGACCCATGGTTACGTATGTACCCTGGTATGGGATTTGTAATGACAGCTCAACCAGAGAACGTAGATAAAGTTGTGACCATCTTTGAGGAGGCTGGCATGGCAGCTGTCAAAATTGGCGGAATTACAGGAACAAGGAAGCTTGAGATAACGAACAACACGGAAAAAGTCGTTGTTTGGGATTTTGCTCACGATACCATAATGGGTATCGGCTCTGTTGCACGCAAATAGCTTCTGCTACAAACAAAAAGCGAAAAAATCAAAAAAAAGATGGGCGATAAGGCAAAAATGCCTTATCGGTTCTATTTTTATCTAGTAGTTCGTGTACGTTCTGATTCTTCCGTCGGGTCCCACAAGCTCAAGTTTTACTGGCCAGCGTCCGTCAATCGTATGGGTTGCACACGAGAAACACGGGTCATAAGCACGGATGACCATTTCAAGCCGATTGAGCAATCCTTCCTGTGGTTCTCCGTCCTTTATTAGGGCTTTTGCAGCCTCGCGAACCCCCAGATCTATCGCTCCTTGGTTGTGACCGGTCGAAACGATCATATTGGCCTTCGTTATGATGCCCTCATCGTCTGTGCTGTACTCGTGGATGAGCGTCCCTCTCGGCGCTTCAAGAACACCAACGCCTGTCGCCGCTCGCACTTCGGGCTTTGCCCAAACGTCTGTACTGGTTATGTCTGGATCGTTTAGGAGTTCAACAGCACGTTCGCTGGCGTACATCATCTCAATTAGCCTTGCGTAGTGGTAGAGTAGCGTCTGTTGTGGCATCCTTCCAAAAGCGGCTCTAAAGTCCGTGAGCATATCGTTGGCTAGCGGTGTTGAAATCTTGTCACACACGTTTATACGGGCAAGGGGCGCAACGCGATAGATGCCATCAGGCCAGCCCTTCTCCTTCCAATACGGGAATTTCAGGTACGACCAGTCTTGGTAACCCTCCTGAATGTAGTCCGCGTATTTGGTCGGATCAAACTCCTTTATAATGGATCCATCAGTATCCATCATACGCAGCGTTCCATCGTACAGCTCGAGGTTTCCGTCCTTGACTAAGCCCATCATTGGGGTATCTACGACTCCGAGCATCTTTATGACATCCAAATACTGGTCGAAAAGAGGTGCAGCCACTTCTAACCCGAGTTTAGTAAACTCAATCGAGTCTTCGGCGTCCTTGAGCATCTTCTGACGCTGTTCCTCGGTGATCCCCTTAGTGAGTCCGCCAGGCTTTGCGGTGACCGGTGCAGCCCTCCCGCCAATGGCCCGTATCATCTCTTGGCCGCGTTTTCTATTGAGGACTGCTTGTGTTGCAAGCTCAGGGTTTGCCTCAATCACACCAAAGATATTCCGCTTCTTTGGATCGCCATCGGGCGTGAATATGAGGTCTGGCGCGGCAAGGTAAAAGAAGTGCAGCGTGTGGCTGTGTATCATCTGTCCCATGTGCATAAGCTCACGGAGCATCGCAGCGGTACGTGGAATCTCAACGCCAAAGGTGTTGTCGGCCGCTTTCGCTGAGGCCAGGTGGTGGCTGACTGGACAGATACCGCAAATGGCCGTCACGATTCTCT
>JGI24135J36437_1000411_pt1 | contig 13339 bp, 10 predicted proteins | sample BarGraNGADG00211_3_FD_36437 | JGI IMG/M metagenome (IMG submission 36437)
ATCGGTGATAATTCATTTATTATCTCCATAAGGAGATCTCCGACAGCAAACGATTCATTTTTCAGATACTGCCTGTTTTCGATCCTGGCGATCAAAAGATGAGAATTAACAAGGGTCTTCAGACGATGCAGAGTTCTCAGCGACTCTTCAATCTTTGCTGATGTTTCATTATCAAGATTATCCTGAAGCAGAATGTTTTCCAGTTTGCTCCTGAGAACCGAGACTGGTGTTAACAGGTCGTGTGAGATATTGACTGTGACATCCCTTTCCTTTCTGAAAAGATCATCGATCCTGTTCATAAGGTCAATCAGTGTCTGATCGAGTTGGTTGAAGTCGAAAGTAGTTGTTTTAACAGGAACTTTGTCAAAAACATCAGGGGAAGAAGTACCCTTTAATTTTCTTATTATCAGATCAAGCGGATGAAGAATCCTGTACGTATAATAAAGATCAGCGAAAAGCGTGATAAATATTATTAAAGTGAGGAGTCCCCATGTAAGCCTTATGATATTCTTCCTGGTATGCATTATGCTTTCAAGGCTTTTACCAATCTCAAGAACATAAGTCTGCCCCTCAATTTTAAAGGAATAGCTGAGTACCCTGAAACTGATTGTTTCTCCTTCAATAAGCCGTTGTGTCACTTCAATGAAATTAAGATCTTTTTCTAGATCAATCCTCTCGAGGCTTATAAACTCATCCTTAAGAATATTATAACTGCCAAATGTCCCCTCAGATTCAGAATCAATGAATGGTTCAATTCCTATATCATTTATCATCATGATAACCTGTTCCCTCTTCCTGATAAGCTCCCTGTCTGTTTGAGAGATATTGATCCTTTCTATGATATAGGGCATGACTGCAATGAAAACAGCTGCAAAAGCCAGCTTTGAAAGCAGGTTGAAGAGGGTGAGTTTTGTTCTTAATTTGATCATGCCACGAAATAATTAATCACAGGTGAATGCTTACCCTGTAACCTATACCCCTGACAGTTTCTAGCCAGGGCGTCGGGGAATGAAGATTCAGTTTCTTCCTGACGTTTTTAATATGAACATCAATAAAATTGCTGTCGTACTGATCATCAAGTATGTTGCCCCAGATATGTTCATAAAGCTGCTGCCGGGTAAGGACTTTGTTCCGGTTCAGAATCAGATATTGAAGAAGATCATATTCTTTCCGGGTCAATTCAACTTCAGTGCCGGAGCAGGTCACCCTGCGTGATGAATTTTCAATTGTAAATTCACCGATTTGAATAATCGGAGTACTTATCGCAAATTTCCTCCTGGCTACAGCATTCAACCTTGATTGCAATTCTATAAGTGCAAACGGTTTGGCCAGATAATCATCAGCTCCCAGATTAAGCCCCTTGACCTTATCTTCAACGTTGCCCCTGGCTGTAATAATTATGAATGCTGCCTCCGACCCAAGATCCCTGGCTTCACTTATCAGGTCCAGTCCGTTATAATCAGGAAGCCCGAGATCAAGGAGAACAAAGTCGTAAAGATTCACTGCAATCTTCTCCGATGCTTCCGATCCTGTAAATGCCATCTCGCAGAGGAAACCCTGATTTTTAAGAAATACATCTATCTCTTTTGCAAGGCTTTTTTCATCTTCAACGATCAGGACATTCATTATCTGGACTTAAAAATCATGTATCTTAAATAGTTCACCTTTCATTTAATGGCAGGCTTTCTTGCACCACCGGGCTTCCAGGAGACAATTTTACTCACCAATAATGAAGAACAGATGAACATCCATTAATTGACCCAGATGCTAACTTCGTTAGTATTCAGACCTTTGACCTGTAACACGTAATTCTTATCCTTTAGTTTCTGATTAGGGCAGGTTACACTCTTCGTAACTGATTCCCCGGGGGCAAGAGTAAAATAGGATCCTGTCCAGTAACTTGGTAATATCTCTGCGTCTTTCATCAGAAGTCGCGGCCTGATGAAGAATGCGATCCTGGCCGAATTATTAGTGATTTTTACAGTCCACCGGCTCTCGCTCTTGAATTTCTCGGATTTCAGTATCGTTGCAGTTACCGCTGATTCCGGCAAGCTGTTAATAGCTTTATAATCTCCGTCAGACGACAGCCAGTAAACATTATGGGAAACGATCAGGCCTGAAGAGTTCTTCAAATTAAGTACTACAAAAGAGAGCCCTTTTGAACTCTCCAGAAATGAAGTCAGATCAGTTGTCTCTTTAACTTCGGTTGGTCCAAGGCTGAAAAAGGCCTCCTCCTTAAAGAGTGATTTTGATTCTGAATTGAATACTTCTACCTGTGCTGTCAGGTTTGGAGAAGATTTATATTGCCTGTTAATTATTGTAACCTTATTGTTGCTCAGATTAAGCTGTATATGAAGAGGCTCGCATGCATTCTGCATGAAATAATAACCAGCATTGGTTTGGAGGAACCAGTCATAAACCTGCCAGACAACGCTTGGGAATGCAGCATTCAGTTTCCAGAGCATAACTCCGCCGATATCATTAAGCTTATGCCCGGCAGCCTCAAAGATACCCTGATATCCGATAGCATTCATCAGCTGCATTTTGTTGCAGAAATCTTCCATTGAAACGGGTTCACCGTATCTTTTAATTGTTTCCCTGTAATAGAGTTCCCAATGGCCGTTGCCGGAGCAGGCATCATGATAGCCCCATGAATTATTCAACGGGAAGGGCAATTTTTTATCCCAGACAAGATCAGGAATAATCTTTGGCAGAATATCCCATGTGACCATCGAGGGAATACCTGTTTCATCCTTAAACACCCAGTCTCTTCCTGCAATAGCCCTGGCATAATAGCTTTTAGGATCCTGCCATGTATAAGGACCGCCGCTGTAGACTCCTCCCGGAAGATTATCAGGCCATGATGCTGCCCACCCTTCAGGAAGTCTGGCAAATCCTGATGAACATGGAATAAACGGGCGGGTACCGTCAAGCTCAATGACACTGTTCCTCATGAAGTCGTAGAGTTCTTTCCTGGCATGTCCCTCATTGCCTCCTGTCCAGACAAGAAGACTTGGATGATTCCGTATCCTGTAAATAGTGCTGGTCACATTGCGTTTGAAAACACCGCCTTCAAGCGGCCAGTCCGGAGATCCTTTAAATTCGCCCTGCGTGTCACCCGTGATCCAGAAATCAGACCAGACCAGTAAACCGTAACGGTCAGCTGCTTCAAAGAACTCATCGCATGGAGTAACTCCTCCTCCCCATATCCTTACGAGATTTACATTTGCATTTCGGCAAAGGTGCATTTCATAATCGTAGCGTGTTGAATCGCGGTTGAGCATCATATCCGGTACCCAGGCCCCGCCGACTAGATGAACCCTGTAACCATTCACATAAAAATCGCGGCGCCATGAGCCGTTTACATTAACAGCTTCTGATGAGACCGTTCGTAAACCGTAAACAAAAGCCGTGTCGTCTGAAAGACCTGAAACCGCTAAATACTGAAGCCTGACCTTGTAAAGATTCGGTTTGCCATGGCCATTGGGCCACCAGAGGACTGGTTTAATTATATTAAGCTCTTTGGTATTTGAAGCGTTCAGGTCAATGACTGCCGGTTTATTGCTGCTTACATTTACCGCTTTTTTAAAGGTGATTGCTTTGCCTTTGAAGTTCTCAGGAGTCAGGGTTACAAGAAGGGTACCGTTTTCGTCTGAATGAGAATGATTAAGTAAAGTGACATTTAATGACAATTTGGCCGTTGAAGTATCCGGAAACGCTGGAAGTTGGGTAACCAGTTTCGGGCTGCTGATTATAACTCCACCTGATGTCCGAAGGTACACAGGTAGCCAGATACCCATGTTGCGGTCCCGAACAGGCGGGATCCAATCCCAGCCAACTGAACAAAGCATTGTAACATTTTTACCTATGTCACCTGTTGTACCTCCATTTGCATAGAAATCACCTAAAGCTTCAAGCTGCTCAGTGGATGGCAGTCCCGGGTAATCAAGCGGGTAGATCTTCACTGCCAGTGCATTTGTCTCTCCAGCTTTTATAACTTTTGAAACATCCAGGCTGTATTCTGCGAACATCCCAGCCATTATGGTTGAATCAGCCAGCAGTTTACCATTGACCCAGACAGCTGCCCTGTAATTAATCCCTTTAAAAATCAGCTGGAAATGTCTGCCATTATCTGCTGCAGGCACCTCGAACTGAGTACGGTACCAGTAAGGTTTCTTCCATGGGTTTGCATCATTGGGAAGATGGCTGTATTGTTCGAGTTTATACTGTTTATTGAATTCATCAGATGCGTCGGGTATAAGCATATTATTCATTCCCAGGTAAGGATCCGGATAAACTTTATTTGCGACCAGGCCAGTCAGAACAGTTGAAGGAACCTTTACCGGGAACCAGTAAACATCTTTCTTGTAGTTAACCGAAGAAATCACCTCACCCTGAGCTTTAACAAGCGATGAAGATTGCAGGTCAAAATCTGATAGCTTTACCTGTTTTACTTTTCCTGACTGTGAATAAGCCGCAGGCAAAAGAATGGTTAAAATGGCTGTAAAAGAAATTATTCTTTTCATGTTCGTGTTGTTATGGATATATAAAAGCAATTTAATCTAAAAAATTAAAAAGAGGCCGATCTATTATAGATTGAGTCGTTAGCTTTTTTTTCTTCCCCACCATACCGGATGTGTAAGGATCTGAATCCTGTCACCTGGTTTGCTTGATCTTAATTTATCAAGGACTCCGTCAAAACCATTGGTATCGTTCCACTTACCACCTGATTCAGAATAATAATGATAGAAGCTGATATGGTAGGCCTCATACTCGAGCCCGCAATCCTTAAGACTGATTTTTCCTACAGAGTATTTTTGCCCGTTATATGTGACGGAATCCCTCGCCGCAAAATCAGAGAACATCTCATAGTTTGAAACCAGAAGATCCCTTGGAATCTGCGAACCATGAGCGGCTGTCCCGTATACCGGAATACCCAGCGACGCATAATGACTTATTTCATCCAGGGTAAAAATAAGTGGATCGCATTTATAAATTATCATAAGAGTCAGGAGGTCATTGTGAATTCCGATCTCTGCACCCTTACTAAAAAGTTCCTTGTACACATAGTCCATTTCCGGGCGCCGTATGGCAACTTTATTGTTTATAGTGCCATAGTATTCAGCGGTTGCAAGTACAAAATATGTTGTCCTGAAGAAGAAACGCTTTTCTATATCGGCCATTTCGAGTGCCTTAAACGGATGAAAATCTATATCATGTCTTAAACCAACGACAACAACAGTTGAGTCATATGTTTTTCTCATTTCGTTAAGAGGAAGAACCAGGAATTTCTTGTCCGAGAGTTCGGACATTAATTGAGAATACTGGTCCCAGGTAAAAACAGCCCTCCAGTCATTTTCCTCCCGGATCTGTTTTTCCAGTGCCGCATAAGGTGGCGGTTCTTCAACCGGATCATTAATAACTGGCTCCTCAACACATGAGAAGGGCAATAGCGTCAGACTAAAAAAAAGTACTGCTATTCCTGAACAAAAAGGAAACCAATTAAACAGGGATTTTTTTTCCATATAAATTCAGCTGGTTTAAGCTTTCTGCTATTTAAGCAATTTTTTTATATTATAGAGCTTATTAAGTGCCTCAACCGGAGTAAGATTATCGATATCAATCTCGAGTATCTCATCACGGATCTGCTTCAGAACGGGATCGTCAAGCTGGAAAATGCTTAACTGCAGTCCCTCCCGGTGGGCTGCAATATCGGCAACAGGTTTTGCCAGTTCCTGCCTGTCGTGGCTTTGCTCAAGCTCCTTCAGTATCTCGTCTGCCCTGGTTACAACGCTGCCCGGCATTCCTGCCATTTTAGCCACATGTATTCCAAAACTATGCTCACTACCTCCTCTCTTAAGCTTACGTAGAAAAATGACCCTATTATTCATTTCTTTAATGGAGACGTTATAATTCTTCACTCTTGAAAATGAATTCTCCATTTCATTAAGCTCATGGTAGTGGGTTGCGAAGAGTGTTTTTGCCCTTTTACGATTTTCATGCAAATATTCCACTATAGCCCAGGCAATAGATATCCCATCATACGTGCTTGTTCCCCTTCCTATTTCATCAAGGAGAACGAGGCTCCTGTCAGACAGGTTATTCAGGATGCTGGCTGTTTCGTTCATCTCCACCATAAAGGTAGATTCGCCAAGGCTTATGTTGTCAGAGGCACCGACCCTGGTGAAGATCTTATCCACCATCCCGATCCTTGCGGCCTTAGCAGGAACAAAACATCCTGTCTGGGCCATCAGTACAATGAGTGCTGTCTGCCTCAGAAGGGCTGATTTGCCTGACATGTTAGGCCCGGTAAGAATGATTATCTGCTGATCTTCAGTGTCAAGCAGCAGGTCGTTGGGTACATAGGATTCACCGGCGGGCAGCTGTTTTTCAATTACAGGATGCCTGCCGTCAGAAATATCAAGCACCCTGGAATCATCAAGCATCGGCCTGACATAATTATTCTCAATTGAAAGGAGAGCAAATGACTGGAGACAATCAAGCTTCCCAACAAGGGTCGAATTCAGCTGTACAGGAGGTATATATTCAAGTGTCGCCAGCACCAGGTCGTTGAAAAGCTTTGTTTCGAGGTCTATTATCTTCTCCTCAGCACCCAGAATTTTTCCTTCATACTCCTTCAGCTCTTCAGTAATATATCGCTCAGCATTCACCAGGGTCTGTTTCCTTATCCATTCAGGAGGAACCTTATCCTTATGAGTGTTCCTTACTTCAATGTAGTATCCGAAAACATTATTATAGCTTACCTTGAGCGATGTAATACCGGTTCGGGCGCTCTCCCTGTTCTGAAGACCGGCAAGATAATCTTTGCTGGTGTAAAGTATTGACCGCAGGTCATCAAGCTCCGGGGATACGCCTGTGGCAATTATATTTCCCCTGTTAATCAGAAGCGGAGGGTCGTTGTTAAGGTCATGTTCTATCCGGTCTGCCAGGATCTTGCAAGGATTTAGCTGCTCTCCGATCTTTACCAGCGGGTCACAGCCGCTTGTGCTGCATAATGTTTTAAGAGGATCGATCGCTCTGAGTGCTTTTTTAAGCTGAACCACTTCCCTGGGATTGATCCTGTTTACAGCCACTTTTGAAATGAGCCGCTCAAGATCACCTATCTGCCTGAGCAAACCCGCCATTTCATCACTGAAAGCGCTGTTTTCAATGAAATGCTGGACAACGTCCAGTCTCTCATTCACTGGCTGAATGTCTTTAAGAGGAAGGGAGATCCATCTCTTAAGAAGCCTCCCCCCCATTGGAGAAATGGTCCGGTCCATAACATCAATAAGAGTCTTTGCGCCCTCATAAGGAGAATGGAACAGTTCAAGGTTTTTAATAGTGAATTTATCGAGCCAGACATACCTATCTTCTTCAATGCGCGAAAGTCCTGTTATATGGCCAAGATGCTCATGCTGAGTAATATCGAGGTAATAGAGAGCGGCTCCTGCAGCAATAACTCCATATGTGAGACTATGTACTCCAAAGCCTTTCAGCGAGCTGGTGCCGAACTGTTTCAGGAGGCGATCATTGGCAGCGTCAGCAGTAAATATCCAGTCATCAAGTTTGAAAGTATAAAATTTGGTCCCGAAGCATTCCAGGAAAATCTCCTTTTTATTCTTTTCATAAAGGACCTCCTTAGGCTGAAAATTATTCAGCATCTGATCTATATATTCTATAGTACCTTCCGATACAAGGAACTCGCCGGTGGATATATCCAGAAATGCCACACCGGCAATTTTCTTATCAATGTGTACGGCTGCAAGAAAATTGTTTTCCTTATGATTCAGGACATTTTCATTTAGAGAAACACCAGGAGTTATGAGCTCTGTTATTCCTCGCTTTACAATCTTCTTTGCCAGTTTCGGGTCTTCCAGCTGTTCGCAAATCGCTACTCTCTGACCTGCCCTTACGAGTCTCGGGAGATAAGTATCAAGGGCATGGTAAGGAAACCCTGCGAGCTCGACAAAGGATGCCGACCCGTTTGCCCTCCTTGTAAGCGTAATTCCAAGTATCCCCGATGCCCTGATTGCATCTTCGCCAAAAGTCTCATAGAAATCACCCACTCTGAAAAGCAGAATGGCGTCAGGATGCTTGGCCTTGACGCTGTAATACTGCTTCATCAGCGGTGTCTCAACATACTTCTGGTTTTCAGTCATAAGGTGGGGATAGCGGAGACTTGTTATTAAAGTTTGTCGTTCATTAACAAAGATAATCATATTTTGAGTCGCCCGGATTTGTTACCTTGCTATACTTAATATTGAATTGATTATGAAAAAAGTCCTGATACTTGGCGCAGGTATGATCGCCAAACCGATGATTGAGTATTTGCTTGAAAAAGGATTCAACCTGATGATCGCTTCGCCTATGAAAGAGAGAGCTGATGAAATGATTAATGGCAATCGTCTGGGAAATTCGCTGGACTGGTCAATGGATGACACTGAAACACTGAAAAAGCTTATAAATGAATATGATATCACCGTTTCTCTTCTTCCTTATAAATTCCATACAGATGTAGCTAGGATCTGCCTGAAATATAGAAAGCCGCTGGTCACAGCCTCTTATGTTCAGCCTGAAATGATGGCTCTTGATGCTGAAGCAAAAAAAGCCGGAGTGATAATTCTTAATGAGATCGGTCTCGATCCGGGTATTGATCATATGTCGGCTATGAAGATCATCGACCATATTCACGGCAAAAGCGGGGAAGTAGAAGAGTTTTACTCACTCTGCGGGGCACTGCCAGCTCCCGAGGTAGCAGGGAATCCGCTTGGATATAAATTTACCTGGAGTCCCAAGGGGGTTGTACTCGCCTGCATGAACAGCGCTCTTTACCTTAAAAAAGGAAGGAGAATCTATATTGAACCGTCCGATCTCTTTAAAGACAGATTCACATTTAATTTCCCGTCTATCGGCGATCTTGAAGTTTACCCAAACAGGGACTCTATCAGTTATTCGGATATCTATAATATTCCTGAAGTATCTACAATGTACCGTGGAACTTTCAGGTACAAGGGGTGGTGCGAGACCATGGATGCCATGAAAGGATTAAACATGCTCGATGATGCTCCGAATGATTACAGCGGAATGAGTTATGCTGAATTTCTTGCAGAGAGGACAGGCTCAGGTATTACCAACTTAAAAAGGAATATTGCAGTGAAGCTTGGAATCTCAGAAAAATCAACAGCAATGGAATCACTTGAATGGCTTGGTTTTTTCAGCAGTGAAAAGCTCAGTTACAACGTTACAACACCTTATGAAATTACTTCCGACAGGATGATAAGTAAAATGATGATATCTGACAATGAGCGTGATATCGTTCTTATGCAGCATATCTTCCTTGCATCATATCCGGATGGAGTAAAAGAGGTTATCAGGTCATCTATGATCGATTTCGGATCGCCAGCTTCCAATACGGCCATTGCCAGAACAGTTGCCCTGCCCGCTGCAATTGCAGTAAAATTAATACTTGAGAAGAAAATTGATCTGAAAGGGGTTTACAGACCTGTTATCCAACAGATATATAATCCAGTCCTGGATGAATTAAAAACTCTCGGAATAGAGATGAAGGAGGAATACGGTTTGCCGGAGAGCGAAATGATATTTTAACCACGGTGTAACACGGAGTTGCAACGGGGTTTCACTGTTTCATATTCCCGGAAAACTGGAATTTTTAACCATTTATAATTGAATAAATTCTTGATTATTGAATTCTTTCCGTGTATTACCCCGTGAAACTCTGTGTAACTCAGTGGTTAATATTTTTTATCTGATAGACTGGATCACCAATTCAAATAGAAATCCTTTGTAAGATTTATATACTCTTCAGTAAATTCATGCCTTGCACCATGCTCTATTGTGAGAAAGCTTTCTTTTGCTTTCTGTCGATGCCTTGAGAAAGAAAGGATTAATCGCCTTACCTCACTTGCTGGAAGGGGCTTGATTTTAAGTATATTGTTGCAATAGAATCCGTATCCCTGGGCCACTGCTATAAAAACATTGCCTTCAGGATATGGAAGNATGATCTGAAATTTCCCATCTTCTGATAAAAGCCGTCGGGTTCCTGAAAGTAAATCATCATTCCCCAGCAGAAAATTATGTCTGGCTGCGGCTTTTCCGGGATCCGGATTCTTCAATGAATCAGTAAAATATGGTGGATTCGTTATGATAAGGTCAAATTTATCAGCTCCGGGGAAGAAATCCTGAAGTGAAATGTTTTCTGCTTTGATACGATCTCTCCAATTACTTCCTTCAATATTAGTACAAGCCTGGCTGAATGATTCCTGGTCCGGTTCTATTGCAGTTATGATTGCCTCGCATCTCTGGGCAAGCATAAGGGCAATTAGTCCTGTACCGGTGCCGATATCCAGGATCTTCCCTGCCGATGAAACATCGGCATAAGCACCAAGCAGGACCCCGTCTGTCCCTACTTTAAAGGTACATTTGTCCTGGAAAATTGTGAATTGCTTGAAGCTGAAGTAATTATTCGCCATAAATCAGTTCAGAATTTTTCATTCACTCCAAGGCCAAAGAGCGCAAAATCGTATTTTACCGGGTCATCAGGGTCAAACTCGCGTAGAACTGCTGTCAGTTCCTCCACGGCTTTCCAGTCATTCATTTTTCTTTTCAGGAGTCCAAGTTTTCTTGCCGTATTTCCAGAATGAAGGTCAAGGGGAATGTAGAGCATTGAAGGATCTATTCTTTTCCAGATGCCGAAATCGACTCCGTGGTTGTCCTTCCTTACCATCCATCTGAGGAGCATGTTCTTACGGATAATTAAGGTAGCATAAATATTAACCATAATTCCTTACTTTTATCAGGCCAAAGTTAGGGATATGAAGTTAAATAAAGCAGAGCTGAAAGAGTTTTTAGATGAAAAGGTTGAATTATATAACAGGCCCTCATTCATTGAATCTGATCCAATAAGTATACCACATCGTTTTACCAGCAAAGAAGATATCGAGATTTCAGGTTTTTTAGCAGCCACAATTGCCTGGGGTAGCCGAACCATGATCCTGAGAAATGCAAATCGTATGATAGCATATCTGGATGATTCACCATATGATTTTATATCGAACCATAGTGAAAGTGACCTGGAAAGAATATCAACGGTCATCCACAGGACATTTAATGCTGCAGATTTTATATACTTCATTAAAGCTCTTAAACACATCTATAAAACGCAAAACGGATTGGAAGGTGTATTCAACCAATACCGGACAGAAGATTCCTTGCAGCCAGCTATTCATCTATTCAGAAACAGGTTTTTTGAATTACCACATAACAGCCGGACAATGAAACATATTTCAGATCCATTAAAAGGATCGGCGGCAAAGAAATTGAATATGTATTTACGGTGGATGATCAGGAAAGATGATAGAGGTGTTGATTTCGGACTATGGAAGTCGATATCACCTTCAATCCTTTCCTGTCCCCTTGATGTTCATTCAGGAAATGTTGCCAGAAAACTTGGCTTACTGACACGAAAGCTGAATGATGCAAAAGCAGTGTCAGAGTTAGACTATGCTTTACGAAACCTTGATAAAGAGGATCCTGTCAAGTACGACTTCGCACTGTTTGGGTTAGGAGTTTTTGAGGGTTTCAAATAAACAGGTTGTTAAATATCTTTATCTAATAATCGTTCAAAATTGTTACTTATTATCTTCTCACCTTCAGTCGAAGTTTTATCTATAAATATCATATTTGCAAGTTCTTTCTGAATGCTTCCTGCCATTAATGGAGTAAATATTTCTTCTCCTCTTTTAGTAAACGGTCCGTCAGCTTCAATTAGTAGTCGTTCAACAGGAATTCTTTTAATTATTTCTTTCCCTGATTTTGAATGAAGCATTGGATGGTTAATAGAAAAATAGTACCCATTGTTGATTGCCTTTTGAAGCTGCGATATCGTATCAGAGTACCAATGAAGTATTATCTTCCCTGGGAAATTTGTCCCTAAAATATCGATGACATCCTATGCAGCTTTCCTGCTATGAATGGTAAGAATTTTTTCACCGGCATCAGCGCAAGCTAAAACCATTTTTTCAAATGCTTTCTTTTGCATTTGGTAGTCAGTTGGAAAAGCCGGACAAATTGACCACCCCGCGCCGGTTTAAATTGACCACCTCCGGCCGGACCAAATTGACCACCTCACGCCGGAGCAAACTGACCATCTGAAAAGAGTTTTTTCTCATGTTTAAAAAGTAAGTTATAATCCTTACTGTTAGGCTTACAATTAACAGAGGGGTTATGGCCAATAAAAAGACGAACATGAGTAAACTACGACAAATGCTGCGATTATATGCGCAGGGCGAGAGTAAATTAAAAATCAGTGAGTTAACTGGGGTGTCTCGCAACACCTTAAAAAAATATCTCAAAATTTACGCGAAGTTAAATCTTAGCATAAACTTCATTGAGCAACAGAGCGATCAGGAACTGGACCACTTGTTTGGTGATAATCTCTTACCTGAGCCAAGCGACCGATACAAGAGATTGGAGCCCTTTTTGCCAAAGATGGAGAAAGAGCTTAAGAAAAGAGGTATCACACGCCAAATCCTATGGGAAAGGTACATAGCAGTGCATCCTGATGGTTATATGCCCTCACAGTTTAAATATCATTATCAGCAGTGGCTTAAGCGAAGCAAACCGGTCATGCATATTGAGCATATCGCAGGGGATAAGATGTATATTGACTATGCAGGAGAAAAACTTCATCTTGTAAATAAAGATACCGGCGAGATAACCGATGTAGAAGTATTTGTTTCCGTGCTTGGGGCCAGTCAATTAACATATGTTGAGGCTACTTTAAGTCAGAGCAAGGAGGATTTTATAAATTGTTGTGAGCATGCCCTGGCTTACTATGGAGGAGTTCCGATGGCAATAGTCCCGGATAACTTAAAGAGTGCCGTCACCAAAAGCGATCGTTATGAACCTACCTTAAACCAGGCGTTTGAAACCTTTGCATTGCATTACAGCACCTCTATCTTACCAGCCATAGTTTATAAGCCAAAAGATAAATCATTAGTTGAAGGTGGTGTCAAAATAGCCTACCAGCGCATCTATTCGGTACTGGATGACAAGGTCTTTCATACTCTTGAGGATCTGAATGATGCTATTAAAGAGATCGTTGAATTACATAATAATACAAAGCTTACAAACCGGCCATATAGCCGCAGGGCTTTGTTTGAAGAGATAGAGCGCCAGACATTACACCCATTGCCGACGTTCCCTTATGAATTTAAGCGCCAATAACATGCTACAATAGCAATAAATGGGTATGTCTGTTTGAAGGAAGATAAGCACTATTACACTGTTCCTTATCAATATATCGGTAAGAAAGTAA
>JGI24135J36437_1000415_pt1 | contig 13262 bp, 11 predicted proteins | sample BarGraNGADG00211_3_FD_36437 | JGI IMG/M metagenome (IMG submission 36437)
TTTTGCTCATCGGTTGCCCGCAGCGTTGCGCGGGCGCAGTCCCGGGTTGCGACCAGTTCGCGGTTCAGGCGAAGCAGCGCCTCTTCCGCCAGCTTGTAGCGGCTGACGTCCATGTTGCACGCCGCGCGCCCCAGATAGCTACCGCTGGGGTCGATCATCGCAGCGCAGGTGTGCGCGATCCAGTGCTCACCGCCGTCCCGGGCGATGATGCGAAAATCGATCTCACCCTCGAGCAGCCGCCCGGCTGCGTGCGAGTGCGCGATGTGCTGCTCGAAGCGCGGTCTGTCGTCGGGGTGAACGATGCGCTCTATCAGCTTCGGGTCGGCGAGGAACTCGTCTTGGCTGTAGCCGCTCAGGCGCTCGCATGCCGGCGAGACCTGCACCAGCGCGCCCTGCGGATCCAACCGGTACTCCCAGCCATGAGTCGTGTCGGCGCTACCGGAAGCCGGCGCGGCTTCACTGCTCTTCGGACTGCGGCGACGCGGCCCCGAGGCCCTCTTGGCGGAGCTACGGTCCTGTTCGGCCACTGAGGAATCTTAGGGGTTTTGCGGGTGTTGATGCTTTCGCGCCGCCGGCGTCGCTAACCGGAAGGGCTCGCCGGCAGGTTTGATAAGCGACGTAACACGATATATCGTTATACACCACGACACTAACACTAAATGAAGGAGTTGTTTGATGCACGAAGATCATTTGGAAGGCGCGAACAGGCCAAGGCATCACCGCCGCAGGCACGAATCGCACCGCGAAGCGCACGCGCATCATTTCGCCGGCGGCCCGCCGTTCGGCGGCGGCCACAGAGGTAGGCACCGAGGGCACAAGGCACGCCGCGGAGACATCCGAACCGCCGCGCTTCTGCTCCTCGCCGAGCAGCCGCGTAACGGCTACCAGATCATGCAAGAGGTGAAAGAGCGAAGCGAGGGAGTCTGGCGCCCCAGCCCCGGCTCGGTCTACCCGACATTGCAGCAGCTCGAGGACGAAGGGCTGGTGCGCTCGCAGGAGAGCGAGGGCCAGCGCCTGCTCGAGCTGACCGATTCGGGTCGCGCCGTGCTCGAGGAGCGCGGGAAAGACGCGCCTCCCCCGTGGGAGGCGATGGCGGGCGGCGTCGGCGAGCAGGCGCTCGAGCTCGGCTCGCTGGTTCGCCAGATAGGGCTCGCTGCCATGCAGGTGATGCAGGCGGGAAGCGACGCACAGGTCGAGGAGGCCCGTAAGCTCCTTACCGATGCCCGCCGCTCGCTCTACCGGATTCTTGCCGAAGGCGATGAGAAGGACTGAGCGGGCGAGCTAGATCGCCGCGANAATGGGTACCAGCTGAGGCGGAGGCGATTCTAGGGGGAGGGGCGAAAATGACGGAACGACTCGAGGGCACGGTGGCGCTNGTCACGGGAGCGAGCAGCGGTATCGGCGAAGCGACGGCGCGCTTGCTGGCCGACCGGGGTGCCACGGTCGCGATCGCCGCCCGGCGCAAAAACCGGCTCGAGCGGCTGGCTACCGAGATCGCGGGCAAGGGCGGCCGGGCGCTCGTGATCGAAGCCGACGTGACCGACCGCGAGCAGGCGACCGCCGCCGTCGAGCGAACCGTCGCGGAGCTGGGCCGGCTCGACATCCTCGTCAACAACGCCGGCGTGATGCTGCTCGGACCCGCGGTGGACGCGCCGCTGGAGGAGTGGGAGCGCACGGTCGATCTCAACGTGAAGGGCCTCCTCTACTGCACATACGCGGCGCTCCCGCACCTGCTGACCGCCGCGGAGGCCGAGCCGCGCAAGCTGGCCGACCTCGTCAACATCAGCTCGGTGGCAGGGCGCAAGGCCAACGCCGGCTCCGGTATCTACAACCTGAGNAAGTTCGGGGTGGGCGCCTTCAGCGAGTCGCTGCGCATGGAGCTGGCCAAGCGGCACGTGCGCGTGTCGCTGGTCGAGCCCGGGTTCGTCAAGACCGAGCTGTCGAACCACATCCGCGAAGGGGTGCGCGAGGCGGCGAGACAGCGCTACGCCGGGGTCGAGATGCTGGAGGCGGAAGACATCGCCGATGCGATCGCCTATGTAGTCACCCGGCCGCGGCGCATGGCCGTGAACGAGGTGCTCGTGCGCCCGACCGAGCAGGAGTTCTAGCGGCACCGCGTTCGCCGCCCCCGCCGAGAGCGCGGCAAGCGGGAAGCGACTTCGCGGCTCCGAAAACCGGCGGGGCCCACCTCTCCACCCACCCACGGGGCGGGGCACGGTATCGAGAAAAGACGCGAGGAATTGCGCCGGTTGTGCAGAGAGTCGATCACGCGCCTGTCAAGCTCGCTCGAGAAGCGATTGGCGCTCAGGCGCACTCAGTACTTGCTGACCGTCAGCACTGCGCGCACATAGCGATCAACCTTACGGTCGCTGAGCCCTCCACCCGGGAGCTCGGCGACGAACGCCGCGGATTCCGGCAGGACGTGGCGCTCCCAGGAAGTGGCGCTGCCCAGGTAAGCCGGTAGCTGCGCGAGCCCTAGCCCGGCCAGGCGGGCGAATCTGCGCTCGAGCGCTAGCGAGCGCGTCGTGACGCTCACCGCTGCGAGCGGCTGATGGAACCAGATCGACAGCCGCGGCCGCAGGCGCTCGATGAGGCGATAGGCGGCGCGCGATTCTGGCTCCGACAAGCGGCGGCGACCCGAGTAGAAGGCCCCGCCCAGGTGCCGCCAGCGCCAGGGGAAGTTGCGGTTGAGATCGACGCCGTGGGCGTTCCCGCGCGTTCCGGCCGCCCGACCGTCGGGGTTGAGATTGAGGATGACCCAGAGATCGACGCCTTCGGGCGTGGGCACTTTCAGCAGGCGCCGCGCGACGGCTACTCCGCCGGGCTCGTTGCCGTGGATCGATCCGACGATTAACACCGTCGGGCCATACGGATCGCCCCGCTGATAGGCGTAGATAGCTCGCCCCTGAACGGAGTGGCCGATCAGGTGCCGCGTCGTGCGATTACCCGTTGCCTGTCGATCGGTTGCGCCGGCGGTGACGCCGGCCAGGGCGATCGCAGATGCAATTGCGGCGAGGGCGAGAGCGGCTCGAATCGAGGATTTCGCCATGCCGGCACTCAACGCTTTCCGCCCGCGTGACTGAGCGCGTCCAGCAAGCCGCGTGCCTTGACGAGCGTCTCCTCGACTTCCTCAGCTGGATCGGAGAGTGCCGTCACGGCGCCACCCACGCCGATCGTGGTCGCCGTATCGGTCGTGACGATGGAGCGAATGACGACGGAGAGATCGGCGCTACCGCTGAGCGCGAAGTAACCGAGTACGCCGGAGTAGACGCCGCGGGCCCCTCGCTCGAGGCGGTCGATGATCTCCATCGTGCGTAGCTTCGGCGCGCCCGTCATCGAGCCGGGCGGGAAGGCGGCGCGCACACATGCCACGCTCGACTCGTCGGGCCTCAGCACGCCGCGGATCGTGCTCACCATCTGGTGCACGGTCGCATAGCTCTCGATCTCGAACAGCTCCGCGACGCGAACGCTGCCGATCTCGCAAACACGGCTCAGGTCGTTGCGCATCAAATCGACGATCATCATGTTCTCGGCTCGATCCTTCTCGCTCGAGGCGAGCTCGTCTGCGAGCGCGCGGTCTTCGCGGGCCGTCGATCCTCGCCGCCGCGTTCCCTTGATCGGCCGCGACTCGACCTGGCGTGCGCGATCGATGCGCAGGAAGCGCTCGGGCGAGGAGCTAAGAACGCATACCTCCGGAAACTGAAGNTAGGACGAGTACGGGGCCGGGCAGNTGGNTCGAAGCGCGCGGTAGNCGGCGAAGGGATCGATCTCTTCATCGAAGGAAAGCATGTTCGTCAAGCAGACTTCATAGGTCTCACCGGCTTCGATCTCGACTCGGCAGCGCTCTACCAGGCGCTCGTATTCGGGCAGCTCGTGCCGGTAGCGATAGGAAGGGGAGCCAAGCGGCGTCGAAAGCGGCTCCGCACCGTCGGGCTGAAGCTCCAAAGCCTGTAGCGCTTGACCGGTCGCATCCAGCCACGCGAGCGCCGCGGGCCCGCTTTCCTCGTTGCTCAGGGCGAGCAAGTAGATCAGCCCGTCGCGCTGATCGAAGGCAAGCATGCGATCGCAGAAGACGAAGGCCGCATCGGGCGTCGGGGCGGTATTCGCTGCTCGGGCTTCGCAATCGGCTTTCATCTCGTAGCCGAGGTAACCGACATAGCCGAGGTTGAAATCGAACGGCAGCTCGTCGCTTGCCACCGCTCGTCGCGCCAGCTCGCGCTCGAGGTAGTCGAGGAAGGCGATCCGCTCCTCGACGGAGTCGTCGCGCCCGGTGACCACCACTTTCCGATCACGCAAGCGGTAGCTGACGTATTCGGCGTGCGGGCCGCTCGCGTCGCCCATGAACGAGAAGCGCGACAGACCGTCGGCGACCAGGCTCGAGTCGAGCCAGAAGCTGGGGGTTGCTTCTTTGAACAGAGCCGCGTAGGCGACCTCGGGCGTCACGGGGCTCGCAAGTGTGCGTGCCTGCAGCTGGAAGCCCTTTTCGTTCACGGGTCAAGGCTACTTGTAGGGTCGCGGTTGGACGCGCGAGCTAGAGGCACCGCGGGGGAATTCCCTCGCTAGCCCAACCCGGTAAAGAAACTCGCGGCAGCTGCTATCTAACGAATGTGAGCAATCGAGTGTCTGCCGCCGTCTCCGTCAATAAACTCGAGCAGCTATACCGATCCGGTTTCCACCGCTACCTCCGCGTGGCGGAGGCTATCGCCGGAAACCCCGAAAGCGGGCTCGATGCCGTGCAAGAGGGTTTCGCTCGCGCTCTTCGACACCGCCTGGACTTTCGCGGGGAGGCGCAGGTGTCGACCTGGGTATGGACATGCGTCGTCAACGCGGCCAAGACGGCGCGTCCGCAGCGCGAATCACCAATAGACGAGGAAGCCCTGGAAGCCGCGACGGAAGAAAGCCGCCCCTCGTCGGTCCTGCAGAGCTTGATCGTCTCGCTCCCAGAGCGGCAGCGCCTTGCACTATTCCTTCGCTATTACGCCGACCTGGACTATCGNTCGATNGCCGAGGTTCTTGAGATCGAGATCGGCACGGTCGGCGCGATGCTCAACAAGGCGCACACCAACCTGCGCCAGCAGTTGGAGGAGGTATCGAAGTGACCGTTCATGACGACTCGTTTATCAGTGAGATCCTTGCGAGCGACGTGCCCGAGCGCCGTGAGATCGCGCCGGACTGGGCAAACGTCCTGCGCCGGGTGGGCCTTCGCGAGCAGTGGCGTCTCACGCTTTCTCGCCGGCGCCTGCTGATAGCTCTCGCCGCGATCCTGGTGGCAGTGCTCGTCTCCGCACTCGCGGTCAGCGCCGAGAACGATTGGTGGTTCCTGCGCGGTCCCGTTCCGGGTGGGCCCACGCCGACCGGCGAGGTGGTCGTCGTTGCAACTGGAGCATGGGAAGGCCATGACTGGACTCTCACCGCCTATCGCACCAATTTCAACCCCGAGGAGGAAGTCTGTTTGGCGCTGACTCCCAGTGAGTCGTCTGACCTGCGCGGCAGGGATTTCGGCTGCGGGATGATCCCGGTACCTTCGGAATGGAAATCTTTCGCGTTCGGATTCAAGACCGGCCCGAAAGGATCAGGCTTCCCGCCGTACGTCCTCGCGTCCGTTCCGGGCGAGGCAACTAATGTTCGGATCGAGCTCACCGACCGCACGACGATCGAGGCGAAGACATTCGCTGCTCCGGCCGAGCTGGGCCTTCAGATTCGATTCCTGGCCGCGCCGCTACCGGGATGCCCCAATCTTGAGCGTATCGTCGCCCTCAATGATCAAAACAAGATCGTTGCCCAGAGCTCAGTCCTGCACCAGCCCGGAACCTGCCCGGGAGAGCATCCCGGGGGAGAGCCGTTGCCACCTGTCACCGGTCATCGCTAGCTACAGCCGGTGTTCGTCCCGCAGTCGCGGCACGTGTAGCAGCTGCCCGTTCGCACCATGCGGCCGCCGCAGCGGGCGCACTCGACCGCGTCCTCCCAGTTGTTGAAGAGCGCCTTCTGACCGGGTGGAAGTGCTTCGGCCGGGGACGGATCGCCGCCCTGGCCGGGCGTGCCGCCGTTCGTGTAGGCCTGGGCCATCCGTTGCCTGACCTCGAGTGAGAGGATGCCCAGCTCCTCCTGCTGGTCGACCGTGAGGAAGCGCTTGCCGAGCCAGCGGAAGATGTAGTCCGGTAACGACTTGGCGACGCGGATGTCGGCATCGTTGGTCGGGCCCGAGGGATCGAAGCGCATGTGCGCGTACTTGGAGACGAAGACCTCGAGCGGCACGCCGTACTGGAGCCCGAGCGAGATCGCGATCATGAAGGCGTTCATCAACCCGGCCAGGGTCGTGCCCTCCTTGGCGATGTCGACGAAGACGTCGCCGGCCGCGCCGTCGTCGTAGACGCCGACGTGGATGTAGCCCTCGTAGTCGCCGACGCGGAACTTGCGCCCGACCTCGGTGCGCTCGTCGGGGAGACGATGGCGTCGGGGAGCCACCAGCGTCGGGAGGGCGCCGGTCAGCGTGGCCGCGCTCTTGTCGCCCTTGCCCGAGAGCGGCTGAGCGACCTTGGAGCCCTCGCGGTAGAGGGCGATCGCCTTGACGCCGAGCTTCCAGGCATCCTCGAGCAGCTGGATGACGTCTTCGACCGTAGCCGACTCGGGCATATTCACGGTCTTGGAGATCGCGCCCGAGATGAAGGGCTGGACGGCGCCCATCATCTTCACGTGGCCGACGTAGTGGATGGAGCGCTCGCCGACCGCGCAGTCGAACACGGGGTAGTGCTCGTTCTTCAGGTTGGGTGCACCGACGACGGTGTTGCGCTCGTCGATGAAGGCCTCGATCTCGGCGCCCTCGGCGGGTGAGTAGCCGAGTTTCTCGAGCGCCATCGGCACCGTCTTGTTCACGATTGTGATCTCGCCGCCGCCGACCAGCTTCTTCGACTTGGCGAGCGAGAAATCGGGCTCGATGCCGGTGGTGTCGCAGTCCATCATGAAGCTGATCGTTCCGGTCGGCGCGAGCACGGTTGACTGGGCATTGCGGAAGCCATGCGCCTCGCCCAGGTCGAGCGCCTCGTCCCAGGACTTGCGGCAGGCTGACAGGAGCTCGCGCGGGACGGATTCGTCGTTATCGATGTTGCCGACCGAGGCCCGGTGCTTGGAGATGACGCTGAGCATCGCGCCGGCGTTCTTCTGGTAGCTGGCGAAGGGGCCCATACGGCTGGCGATCTCGGCCGACTTGCGGTAGGCGCGCCCGGTCATCAGCGCGGTGACGGCGGCGGCGTAGGCACGGCCGTCGTCGGAGTCGTAGGGAAGCCCGCGCGCCATCAGGAGCGCGCCGAGGTTGGCGAAGCCGAGCCCGAGCTGGCGGAAGGCACGGGCGTTTCGCTCGATCTCGGGCGTCGGGTAGCTGGAGTAGCCGACCAGAATCTCTTGCGCCAAAAAGACGACGTCTACGGCATGCTCGAAGGCCTCGATGTCGAGCTCGCCGTCGTCCTCGCGGCAGAACTTCATCAGGTTGAGCGAGGCGAGGTTGCAGGCCGAGTCGTCGATCGACATGTACTCCGAGCACGGGTTGGAGGCGTTGATGCGCCCCGAGTTGGGGACCGTGTGCCAGCGGTTGATGGTCGTGTCGTACTGGATGCCGGGGTCGGCGCACTCCCAGGCGGCGGCGGCGATCTGGCGCAGCAGCTCGCGCGCCTTGGTGGCCGCGATCACCGAGCCGTCAACGCGAGCGGTCAGGTTCCAGTCGGCGTCGTCGTCGGCCGCCTGCATGAAGGCATCGGTGACCCTGACCGAGTTGTTGGCGTTCTGGTATTGGATCGAGGCCCAGTCGGGCGAGTCGAGCGACATGTCGAAGCCCGCCAGCTCGAGCGCGCGAACCTTCTTCTCCTCCTTGACCTTGCACCAGATGAACTCCTCGATGTCGGGGTGATCGACGTCGAGAATCACCATCTTGGCCGCGCGCCTCGTCTTGCCGCCCGACTTGATCGTGCCGGCGGAGGCGTCGGCGCCACGCATGAAGGAGACCGGCCCGGAGGCGTGCCCGCCCTTGGAGAGCTGTTCCTTGGAGGCGCGCAGGCGCGAGAGGTTGACCCCGGCCCCGGAGCCGCCGCGGAAGATGACTCCCTCGCGCCGGATCCAGTCGAGAATCGAGTCCATGCTGTCTTCGATCGCGAGGATGAAGCAGGCCGAGCACTGCGGCTTCTCCTCGAAGCCGACGTTGAACCAGACCGGCGANTTGAAGGCGGCGAGCTGGTTGACGAGAATCGCCTTCAATTCGGCCTCGAAGGTCTCGGCCTCCTCCTCGCCCGTGAAGTAGCCGCCCTTGCGTCCCCAGGCGCCGATCGTCGTGACGACGCGCCCGATCATCTGCTTGACGCTCCACTCGCGCTCGGGCTCGCCCATCTTGCCGCGGAAGTACTTCTGGGCGACGATGTTGGTAGCGGTCTGCGACCAGAAGCGCGGGAACTCGACGCCCTTCTGCTCGAAGGCCGCGCCCTCCTTGCCCGGGATGAAGGCGTCGCGCACCTCCCACTCGATCTCGTCGAAGGGNTCGCGCCCGGGGATGGTGAAGTAGCGGCGCACGCCGAGACTCGCCTCCGCATCGATCACGACGTTTTCCAGCTCTTTCTCCGTCGCCTCAACCGNTGTCTCTTTGGCTGTCGCCATCTCGCCTCTCCCTCTCTGAAACGGACTCCTGGGGACTTCCTACGGCCGGCCGAACACCCGATTTTGCGGGTAATTGACCGACGGACCACGGAACGATAGGAGCCTTCCCGGACGTAACCAATTTTACCTGTAAAACATGTGTTTCCCGGTGCCAGTTCGGGCACCGGTCAGGCTGGCCAAAAAGCCCGACTCCTACTACTTCCGGCCCGGGCTCAACCCTACCCGCTCGCGACGGACTCGAAGCGGTACCCCATGCGCGGCTCTGTCAGGAAGTAGCGTGGTCGCGCGGGGTCGGGCTCGAGCTTGCGCCGGATCTGCGCCATATAGACGCGCANGTAGTTCGTTTCCTTCTCGTATCTTGGGCCCCAGACCGCTTGAAGGAGCTGGCGCTGGCTGACCAGTCTGCCGCTGTTGCGAACGAGCATCTCCACGATCTCCCACTCGGTTGGAGTCAGCTTCACCTCGGTTTCGCCTCGCCTGACGCGCTTGGCCGCCAGGTCGACGACAAAGTCGGGCGTATTCACGACCGCCTCTTCCTTGCTGCCCGGAGAGGCGCGCCGGAGAGCCGCGCGCATGCGAGCNAGGAGCTCGTCCATGCCGAAGGGCTTGGTTACGTAGTCGTCGGCGCCGGCGTCGAGGGCCGCGACCTTGTCGGCTTCGCGCTCGCGCACCGAGAGCACGACGATCGGAACAGTGTTCCAACCACGCAGGCCTGCGATCACCTCGAGCCCGTCGATACCGGGCAGGCCGAGGTCGAGTACGACCAGATCGGGGTGGTGGCTTGCGGCCAGCATCAGCGCGGCCTCTCCGGTCGCCGCCTGATCGACCTCGTAGCCACGCGCTCTAAGGTTCGTCGCCAGCGCTCGTAAGAGCTGCGGCTCGTCGTCGACGACGAGGATACGAGTCATCTCTCCGCTCGCAGTCGAACGATCATCGTCAATCCTCCGCCGGGCGTTTCCTTGCCTTCGATCGATCCTTCCATCGCCTCGATGAATCCTCTCGCAACCGCCAGACCGAGCCCGACGCCGTTCGAGCCGGACACATCGCCGAGGCGCTGGAAGGGGACGAAGATCCGCTCTCTTTCCGACTCGGGAACTCCCGGCCCGTGATCGACGATGCGCAGGTCGACGTACTCGTCGCCGGTGGAGTCGGCGACGACGCGCACCTCGGTGTTCTCCGGACAGTGGCGAAGCGCGTTGTCGAGCAGATTGGCAAGCGCCCGCTCGAGCAGGCCGGAATCCGCCAGCACCCGCGGCAGGGTCTCGGGAACCTCGGTGTGGACACGGCTCGCGCGTCCGCCGAGCGAGTGGAGAGCTGCCGGGACGATCTCTTCTAGCCCGACCGGCTCGGCTGAGACCGTCAATGCTCCCGCCTGCAAGCGGCTCATGTCGAGCAAATTACCGACCAGAGCGTTCAGACGATCGGTCTCCTCGTTGATCGTGCGCAGGAACTCGCAGCGCGCTTCCGCTGTCCAGTCGACGTCCTCCTGGAGCAGGCTCGTCACCGATGCCTTGATTGCCGACAGGGGCGTGCGTAGATCGTGCGAGACCGCCGAGAGAATGGCCGCGCGTAGCTCGTTCCCGGCGGCCCGCGCCCCGGCTGTCTGAGCTTCCGCTTCGAGCTCCTCGTGCGTCAGTGAAGAGGAAAGCTCGCTNACGAAAGCCTCGAGGATGCGTCGCTCCTCGGCCGGCACCGGTCTGCCGGCGATTGCGAGCAGGTGGCCGGAGCCGAGGTCGATCGTCTGAGTAGCGTTCTCCGGCTGTCGCGGCGGCTGCTCGCCGCCCTCGGCGACGACGCTCCAGGAACCGCCCCGGCCGACGAGCAGGGCGACGCCATCGAGTTGCAGCGTTCGTTGCAGGCGGTCGAGCAGATCGGCGGCGGGGGTGTGTCCCGAGAAAGCCGCGAAGATGTCGGCTTCGGCTCGGGCTTGTGCTCCGGCGGCGGCGCGTCTAGCCGCGAGAGCGACGAAGCTCGAGAAGACGATGGCGACGACGAGAAAGACGCAGAGCGCGAGCAGGTTCTGCGGTTCGCTGATCGTGAGGGCGTGGATCGGCGGCGTGAAGTACCAGTTGGCGAGCAGATCGCCGGCGAGCGCTGTCGCGATCGCGGGCCAGAGACCGCCGACCGCTGACACGCAGACGACGAGGAGCAGATAGAGCAGGAGGATGCTGGGAAGCGCGACATGCTCGCCGAGAGCCGCAAGCGTCGCAGTGAGCGACGGCAGGCCTGCGGCGGCGAGGATGAATCCGAGCGTAACGCGCCGGCTCGGTAGCGATCTCGGCGGCCTGCGCCGGTCGCGCTCGCGGCGCTTCGTTGTCTCTCCGGCGCCATCCTCTTCGTGGCTGATCACGTGGACGTCGATGCTCGCGCCGGTGAGGTGGATAACGGTGCTGATCACCGAGCCGTGCAGTAGCTCGCCGAGCCGGCTGCGGACGGTGGCGCCGAGAACGATCTGGTTGGCGTTGAGCGAGCGGGCCACTTCGACGAGCGCGGGGCCGACCTCCGTGCCCACGACCTCGCGGTAGCCGCCTCCGAGCGAGGCGAGGAGCTCCTTCTGGGCCGCCGCCTCCGAGCGAGGCGAGGAGCTCCTTCTGGGCCTGCAGGCGCTCGAGCGCCGGTCCGGCGAGGCCGTCCTGAGGCCGCACGTGCACGCCGATGAGCTCGCTGCCGCGGCGCTGCGCGACGCGGGCTGCCCGGCGCACGAGCCGTTCCCCGCGTTCGGAGCCCGACAGCGCCACGATCACTCGCTCGCGTGTCTCCCAGGGCTCGCTGACGCCGTGACGCTCCCGATACTCCTTGATTCCCTCCTCGACCTGGTCGGCGATCCAGAGCAGGGCGAGCTCGCGCAGGGCGCCGAGGTTGCCGGCCCGGAAGAAGTTGCTGAGCGCGCTGTCGACGCGGTCGGCCGGGTAGATGTCGCCGCGGGCGAGGCGCGCTCGCACGGTCTCGGGAGCGAGGTCGACGAGCTGCATCTGCTCGGCCTGGCGCACTACGGCGTCGGGGATCGTCTCCTGCTGCGTTACGCCGGTGATCTGCGCGATCACGTCGTTTAGCGACTCCAGGTGCTGGATGTTGAGCGTCGAGATGACGCTGATACCGGCGTCGAGCAGCTCCTCCACGTCCTGCCAGCGCTTCTCGTTACGCGAGCCGGGGATGTTGGTGTGCGCCAGCTCGTCCACGAGCGCGATCTCGGGCCGTCGTGCCAGGATCGCGTCGATGTCCATCTCCTCGAACACCCGGTCGCGGTAGGGAAGCTTTTTCCGCGGCACGACCTCGAGATCGCCGATCTGCTCGCTGGTGCGCCGGCGCTTGTGTGTCTCGACGAAGCCGCAGACTACGTCCTCGCCGCGCTCGCACCTGCGCCGGCCCTCGTTGAGCATGGCAAAGGTCTTGCCTACGCCCGGCGCCGCTCCGAGGTAGATACGGAGTTTTCCACGTGCCATACCCATAGATTGACTGTTATCGCCGGCTGTCGAGAGCCAAGTTGAGCTCGAGCACGTTCACGCCCGGTTCGCCCAGGAACCCGAGCGAGCGCCCGTCGGTGTTCTCCCGCACGAGCGCGAGCACCTGGGCAAGCGCCAGGCCGCGGGAACGAGCGACCCTCGGCGCCTGCAGGCGGGCGTTCGCGGGCGAGATCTCGGGGTCGAGGCCGGAGCCCGAGGCGGTAACGGCATCGACCGGCACCGGGGTGTTCGCGGCCAGGCCGTTCAGGCGCCGGTATGCGGCTATGCGCGTGCGTACGTCCGCGAGCAGCACCGTACTGGTCGGGCCCAGGCTCGAGGCCGCACTTGCTGCGCCGTCATAGCCCTCTCCCGCCGCCGAAGGCCGCGGCTGGAAGTAGCGGGGCCCGCTGAAGGCCTGTCCGATCAGGCGCGAGCCGACAACCGTGTCGCCCCGGCGCACGAGCGAGCCCTGTGACTTGGAAGGGAAGGCGATCCGCGCCACGCCCGTCAGCGCGAGCGGGTAGACGACTCCGACCAGCACGGTGAAGAAAAGGAAGACGGCCAGGGCTGGAACGAGCTGGCGACGCATCACGAGACTCCGATGGCGCTGACGGCGAGGTCGATCAGCTTGATTCCGACGAAGGGCGCGATCAGCCCGCCGAGCCCGTAGATGAGCAGGTTACGTCGCAGCACCGCGACCGCCGAGGCGGCGCGGAAACGAACGCCGCGAAGCGCTAGCGGAATCAGCGCCACGATGATCAGGGCGTTGAAGATCACGGCCGAGGCGATCGCCGACTCGGGGCTGTCCAGGCGCATAACGTTCAGGTGACCGAGCTCGGGGAAGACGCCCGCGAACATCGCCGGAATGATGGCGAAGTACTTGGCGACGTCATTGGAGATCGAGAAGGTGGTGAGCGCGCCGCGCGTGACGAGCAGCTGCTTACCGATCTCGACGATCTCGATCAGCTTGGTCGGATTGGAGTCGAGGTCGACCATGTTGCCGGCCTCGCGCGCCGCCTGAGTGCCCGTGTTCATGGCCACGCCGACGTCCGCCTGAGCGAGGGCGGGCGCGTCGTTGGTGCCGTCGCCGGTCATGGCTACGAGGTTGCCTCCGGCCTGCTCGCGCCGGATCAGCTCCATCTTGTCCTCGGGCTTGGCCTCGGCCAGGAAGTCGTCGACACC
>JGI24135J36437_1000416_pt1 | contig 13225 bp, 10 predicted proteins | sample BarGraNGADG00211_3_FD_36437 | JGI IMG/M metagenome (IMG submission 36437)
AAATTGCCTGATGAGGTAACATTTGCAGGCGAGAAAATGCCTCTTGACAACTTCGATACCAGAGAAAGTCTTGAACGTGAAATTCTTACGAGTGCTTACAGACACTCATCCACGATTTTAATTATAATGAGGGCTCACCGGTATCTCCCTCTTATCGAAAAAGTACTGAAAAAGAATAATGTTCCGGATGATTTCAAATATCTGGTTGCAGCGGAAAGTGAATACAGCAATATGGTTTCACCTGTCGGTGCTACAGGTTTCTGGCAGATCATGCCTGAGACAGGCAGGGAAGAAGGAATGGAAATCAATACTGTTGTCGACGAAAGATATGATGTTGAAAAATCAACCCAATTTGCTTGTGACTACTTTCTTAGGTCGTATGAAAAATATGGTAACTGGACACTCGCAGCAGCATCTTATAATGGGGGGAGAGGGGAATCGATGAGCAGATCGACATTCAGCATCAGAAAAACTATTATGATCTGTTACTGAGCGAAGAAACAGCAAGATATATATTCAGAGCAGTCGCGTATAAACTTGTTATTACTGATCCTGCGAATTATGGATTTAAGATCGCAATAATGGATCTGTTTCCGGAGCTAAAATTCTATGAAGTTAAAGTCGACACAGTTGTAGCCGATTTTTCCGCTTTCGCTNAGAAGTTCGGCACGAATTATAAGATGTTAAAGTTTCTGAATCCCTGGCTTAGGAAACCATACCTGACACCAAAATCAAATAAGGAATACCTTATTAAGATTCCTTCTGAGGGCATGCGGAATATAGAAAAAACAGAAACGGGAAGCTGAGCTTTTGATTAGGAGAAGTCAAGATGAATGAGGAGATTAAAGTCCTTGGTGCAAGGGTCCATAATTTACAAAACATAGATGTAACTATNCCGCGAAACAGCCTGGTNGTAATAACCGGATTAAGCGGCAGCGGAAAATCGTCTCTTGCCTTCGATACAATATATGCTGAGGGTCAAAGGCGCTATATGGAGACTCTATCGGCTTATGCCCGTCAGTTTCTCGGAGGAATGGANCGACCTGATGTTGATAAGATAACAGGTCTGAGTCCGGTAATCTCCATCGAACAGAAGACAACCAATAAAAATCCCCGATCAACAGTCGGCACAATCACCGAGATTTACGATTTTCTAAGGCTATTATATGCCAGAGCATCCGATGCATATTCTTACGCATCCGGCGAGAAGATGGTTAAGTACTCAGATACACAGATACTTGACCTTATTAAAAGCCGTTTCTCAGGAGAAAAAGTATTTTTTCTGGCCCCGATAGTTAAAGGCAGGAAAGGGCATTATAAGGAGTTATTTGAACAACTAAGACGAAAAGGATTCCTTAATGTTCGCATTAACAACGAAATCAGGGAACTTTCTCCGGGTATGAAGCTCGACCGGTATAAGACCCATTTTATTGAGCTTGTTGTTGATAAATTCAAAGTTGGAGATACATCCGATAAAAGACTCAATGATTCAATCCTTATGTCACTTGATCAGGGCGACGGGGTGATGATGGTTCTGGAAAGCGGAAATAATGAACCGAGGTATTTCAGCCGGCACCTGATGTGCCCGGTAACCGGAATATCATATAATGATCCCGCTCCTCATACCTTTTCATTCAACTCCCCACAAGGAGCCTGTCCTCATTGCAATGGTCTGGGTGAGATATCAAGCATTGATGAAGAAAAGCTGATTCCTGATGGGGAACTCAGCATCAGAAAAGGAGGGATCGAACCTCTTGGAAAATATAAGAATACATGGATCTTCTGGCAGATAGAAGCTATAGCTGAAAAGAACGGATTCACCCTTGATACTCCGATAAAAGAGATTCCTGAAGACGCTCTCCATAAGATACTCTACGGTTCCGATGAAGTACTCAAGTTATCAAATACTCCCCTTGGTATGACTTCGAACTATTTCTTAACCTTCGAAGGCGTCGTCAATTTTGTCGGGAATATTGAAACAATAAGCAGCAAGAAAACCGGAACAAAAATCAAAGACCAATATGTACAGTATAATGTTTGTCCCGAATGTCAGGGTACCCGGCTGAAAAAGGAGTCATTATATTTCAGAATAGCAGACAAAAATATCGGAGAGCTCTCATCAATGGATATCAAAGAGTTATCTCATTTCCTGGCCAACATTGAGGAGAAGCTTACCGGGAAGCAAAAATTAATTGCTTCAGAAATCCTTAAGGAGATAAGAACCAGACTTGGATTCCTGCTTGAGGTAGGACTGGAGTATCTCTCAATGAACAGGGGAGCCAGAACTCTCTCGGGAGGTGAAAGCCAACGGATACGACTGGCTACTCAGATTGGTTCAAGACTTGTAAATGTACTTTATATTCTTGATGAGCCGAGTATTGGCCTGCATCAGAGGGATAACAGGCGACTGATTACTGCTTTGAAACAACTCAGAGATGCCGGTAACTCTGTCATAGTGGTTGAACACGACAGGGAGATGATATTGTCCGCTGATCATGTAATAGATATGGGTCCTGGCGCCGGACGACTTGGGGGCTTTGTCGTAGCTTATGGAAATCCAAAAGAATTGATGAAGCAGGATACTCTTACTTCCTCATATCTCAATAATAAAAGGAAGTTCCACATTCCTGAAGTGAGAAGAGAAGGGAATGGCAAATTCCTGAAACTATTCGGTGCCTCAGGGCATAACCTTAATAACGTGGATGTTACATTACCTTTAGGCACACTTATTTGTGTAACGGGAGTCTCGGGAAGTGGCAAATCATCACTCATTAACCAGACTCTTCATCCTGCCCTTGCAAAGAGATTTCATAATTCAGGTAAATCCCCATTGCCTTACAGAGAGATCACCGGTCTCGAAAACCTCGATAAGGTTATTGAAGTAAGCCAGTCACCAATTGGCAAAACACCTCGTTCAAATCCTGCAACATATACCGGTGTTTTTACTGACATCCGGAAGCTTTTTGAGCAGACAACTGAAGCTAAGATACGAGGATTTGGTGCAGGAAGATTCTCTTTTAATGTTAAAGGCGGGCGCTGTGAGGGATGTGAAGGAGCGGGAATGAAAACTATCGAAATGAATTTTCTTCCGGATGTATATGTTCACTGTACAGAATGTAACGGGAAACGGTATAACCGCGAAACACTCGAAGTCAGGTATAAAGGGAAGTCAATAAGTGATGTTTTGGAGATGACTGTTGATATGGCTGTGGAATATTTTGTTAACGTACCATCAATTTATCATAAAATAAAAACACTTCAGGATGTAGGACTCGGATACATCAAGCTTGGACAACAATCCACAACACTTTCAGGTGGCGAGGCGCAACGTGTTAAACTGGCAACGGAACTGGCCAGGCGCGATACCGGTAAAACACTTTATATCCTTGACGAACCAACTACAGGATTGCATTTTGAGGATGTCAGAGTTTTACTGGATGTCCTCAACAAGCTTGTCGACAGGGGCAATACTATTATTGTAATTGAGCATAACCTTGATGTTGTTAAGATGGCTGATTATGTTATTGATCTTGGCAAAGAAGGAGGGAAGGCCGGGGGTAATATTCTATTCTCCGGATCACCTGAAAAACTTGTAGGGTGTTCTGACAGTTATACCGGAAAATACCTTAAGGCAGAACTTAAGGCATAAGAATTTAATTATATTTGAGTCTGTTAACATTTATTGAAACTAAAATGGAGAAACCTGCTGATCTGATTAAAGATGCCTTTGAAGAGAAAACATGGCATGAAATTCACACAACTGATTCATGGAGAGTCTTTAAAATTATCTCGGAGTTAGTCGAGGGTTTTGAAAAACTTGCCCGGATCGGTCCTTGTGTTTCTATTTTTGGTTCAGCACGGACAGCTATTAATAGTAAGTATTATTTACTGGCTGAAGAGATAGCCTTCAAGTTGACTCAGAACGGATATGGAGTTATTACCGGAGGCGGTCCGGGCGTTATGGAAGCAGCTAATAAAGGTGCTGCACGGGGAAAGGGCAAATCTGTAGGTATAAATATTGATCTTCCATTTGAACAGCATGCCAATCCATATATTGATTCTGATAAACTAATAACATTTGATCATTTTTTTATCAGGAAAGTTATGTTCATGAAATATGCGCAGGGTTTTGTGGTTCTTCCAGGCGGATTTGGAACATTCGATGAACTCTTTGAAGCAATAACTCTTATCCAGACAAGGAAGATCGGGAAATTTCCAATAATACTTGTCGGTAAAAAATACTGGAGCGGTTTAATAGACTGGATCAAAGAGGAAATGCTCGCTGAAGAACATAATATCAAAGCTGAAGACCTCAATCTCTTTACACTGGTTGATACATCTGATGAGGCTGTGGATTATATTGTTAAGTTCTATTCGAGATATCTTCTCAGTCCAAACTTCTGATCAGACCTTTCTCATACGGTCCATTTCCCGGGTAGCATCTTTTCGCTTGAGGGTTTCACGTTTGTCGTATTCTTTCTTGCCTTTGGAGATTGCTATTTCGGCTTTTGCCAATCCTCTGTTGTTGATAAATACCTTTATGACAATTATAGTCAATCCACTCTCTTTTATTTTTCTTTCGATTTTTCTTAATTCCCGGGAAGTAAGAAGCAATTTTCTCTCCCTGAGAGGATCATGATTATTAAGATTTCCCCACCAGTATTCTGAAATATGCATACCCTTGATAAAAAGCTCTCCATTGTTGAAGAAGCAGTATGAGTCGGAAATAGTTGCTTTTCCTAATCGAATCGATTTTATTTCTGTTCCCGAGAGAATAATTCCCGACACAAATTTTTCCAGGAACTCATAATCGTGATAAGCCTTTTTATTATTAATTACAATATTTCCTTTGCCTCCTTTCATTCAATACGATTAAGCAAAAAATGTATAATAGATTTTATCGATTAATTTTGTAAAAAGAAAATCAGTTGCAATAAATATCACTACAAAAGTTATCAGTGATGCAATCAGTAAAGGCATTTTCTTATAAGCAGTAGGCGTTAATATCCTCTCAGTTCCTGTCCAGAAGATATACAGGCTAAAGAGAGCTAAGACATTGACAAAAAGAAGAGATTCGAATAAACGGCTTAGTACCTGGCATAGCAGCAACGGCACAACCGAATAGACAATTAACCTGAAGGAAACGGCAAAATTTTTACCAAGGTCAAGTGAATATGTTATTTTATTGAGTATATAAGCAGTAGCATAAACAGTTATATAAAACAGGAGAAAACATTTTATCCCCTCAAATACAGAATAGACCGGGGATAATTCAGAATTTGTAAAGATTAAAGATCCTGCCATAGCCGAACCTGAAACCAGAAGGATTAAAGGGAATAAAAAACTATTTCTTATCACATTGACAGGTTTATTTTCCGAATCAATTGTTTCCCATGCCTTTATCGGATTAAAAATAATATCTTTTACTAAGAAAAGTGAGAACTTGCCAGCCATAAAAATCATATTTGAATGTCGGGCAAAATTAAATAAATTTATGGTATATTGCTTTACTAACCGAAATGATTAAAAATGTGAGTGTGGAGCTAAATTCTATTTATGATTTATTAGTAGTTACCGGGCCCACCGCATCTGGGAAAACTTCCCTGGCTGCAACCATTGCGTATAGGGTAGGTGGTGAGATTATCAGTGCCGATTCACGACAGGTTTANAGAGGCATGAATCTTGGCACAGGAAAGGACTATGAGGATTATCTGGTTAATGGCACACATATTCCTTGTCATTTGATTGACATTGCTGAACCGGGGTATAAATATAATGTATTCGAGTATCAACGCGATTTTAATAAAGTCTATTCAGATCTGAAAAAGCGAAAAACATTCCCGGTCGTTTGCGGCGGTTCCGGAATGTATGCAGATAGTATTGTAACCGGATACAAAATGTTTGAGGTGCCATCTGACAGTGGACTGAGAATTGAACTTGAGAAAAAATCGATAGAGGAGCTTAAAGAGATATTATCAACCTTTAAAAACCTTCATAATAGTACAGATATTGATACCAGGAAGCGGGTAATCAGAGCAATTGAAATCGAACATTCCAGTAGAAACAAGGGAAAAACATACAGTGGGTTTCCGGAAGTAAGAGCTCTCCTGATTGGTATTATGTTAGATAGAGATACACGGCGAAAAAGGATAACAGAGAGGCTTAAACAACGTCTCCAATCAGGTATGGTTGATGAAGTTAAGCATCTTATCGATCAGGGTATAAACACTGACACTTTGATTTACTATGGTCTTGAATATAAGTTTATCACATTTTATCTGACCGGAAAAATATCTTACGAAGAAATGGTGAGGGATCTTGAGATCGCAATTCATCAGTTTGCTAAACGGCAGATGACCTGGTTCAGAGGGATGGAACGGAAAGGTATAAAGATTAACTGGCTTGATGGTGAGTTATCAATGGAAGAGAAGGTGGAGAAAGTGATGGAATTATTATTAGTCGAAAGTCAATAAAGTCAAAAGTCCATAAAGTTGAAGGATATTTCAGCCTTTACAGACTTCTGACATTATAGATTTTAAGACTATTTCAAATACGTATCAAGCCACTCGAAAAACTCACGTTGCCAGATAACTGCATTCTGGGGTTTTGTAACCCAATGGTATTCATCCTCGAAGAAAAGCAGTCTGCTCGGAACACCATGTAACTGGGCAGCCTGGAATGCTTCCATGCTCTGAGTATACGGTATCCTGAAATCATTCTGTCCTGTAATTATAAGTATAGGTGTTGTCCACTTATCAACCATAAGATGAGGGGAGAATTTATAGCTGGGAAGATTTTTCCAGTATGGACCTCCATAATCTTTGTCAGGAAACCAGAGCTCCTCGGTTGATCCGTACTCGCTTTCGAAATTGAATACTCCGCAGTGAGCAATAAACGCTTTGAATCTTCCATTATGTACGCCAGCAAGATAGAAGACTGAATAGCCGCCATAACTTGCACCCACTGCGCCCATTCTCTTTGCATCAATGTAAGGTTCTTTCGCCATTGCATCGGTTGCATCAAGATAGTCCTGAATATTTTTCCCTCCATAATCGCCGGAAATCTGTTCTTTCCATTCCTGACCAAACCCGGAAACACCACGACGGTTTGGTGCAAATACAATATAGCCCTTCGCGGCTATCATCTGCATATTCCACCTATATGACCAGAACTGATCAAGTGCCGATTGCGGACCTCCTTCACAGAAAAGCAGTGCAGGATATTTTTTTGCAGGGTCAAAATCAGGAGGATAAATTACCCACATCTGCAGGTCTTTCTTATCTTTTGTTTTAATATATTTCTCTTCAACCTTACCCATCCTGATATTATCGTAGATAGCTTTATTTACAGAAGTGATCTGTTTAANCGCCNCTGTCNTCATATCAATTGTTGAAACTTCAGGAGCCATCGACATTGAGGCCAGTTCTGAAATCAGAACCCCCGACTTTAAATCGATTGGGCCAAGATTATGAACTCCTTCTGTTAACTTTGATACACCTTTTCCCTGAAGATCGGTTTTGAATATCTGAGAAGTACCCATATAAGAACATGTGAAGTACATTGTACTTTCATCATTCCATTTAACAGTTGCTACATCAAAATTCCATCCTTTTGATACCCATGCTTTGGTTCCTTCTTTAATATTGTAAACAAACAACCGGTCGAGATCAGCTTCATAACCATCTCTTTCCATGCTTTGATATGCTATTTTTGAACCATCGGGTGAAAAGACCGGATATCTATCGTATCCCTTGTTATCTTCTGTAATATTAATTTCTTTATCTGTTTCAAGATTATACAGGTAAATATCTGAATTCGTGCTGACTGCGTCTGCTTTGCCTTTAAGTCTTTTGCTTGTATAGGCTATTGATTTCCCATCGGGGCTCCATGCAATTTCTCCTTCATCGAAATAGGGTGCAGTAGGTGATTCAAACCTTTGCCCTGCCATGATATCTTTTCCTTCTGAAACGGCGCTTCCGTTAAATGTAGAAACAAAAATATGGCTATATGAAAAATCACTCCAGTAGTTCCAGTGTCTGTACATAAGATCATTGATAATCCTGACATTGGCTTTAGGAAGGTTATGTTTTTCATTTGCAGTCTGATCTAATTTTACTCTTTTTGTAAAATAGATCTTATTGCCATCGGGAGAAACACTGAAAATCTCAAAGTCATTAATACCTGAAATTACATTGACCGCTGAACCGTCGATACTCATAGAACAGAGTTTCCCTTTATTTACAAAAGCTATTGATTTTCCGTTATTGATCCATTCCGGAGAGCTTCCTCCGTCAGTTGTGAGTTGCACCGGATTACTTCCATTTACTGCAGTTTTAAAGATATTAGTTCGTCTTCCTTCACTCTGAAGATCAATATCTGTAACAGTGTATAAAACAGTTGAACCATCAGGAGAAAGAGCAAAAGATCCGAGCCGTCCGAATTTCCACATTATTTCAGGAGTCATCACTCCACCTGCTTTTTCTTCAGAAGTCAATTGATTATTGAACTGTGGTGAAGCTTCTGATATTACCGGAGCATTTTGTTTGCATGAAGAAGTAATAAGCAGTGTCAAAAGAAGTACCGGCAGAAGATATCTTTTCATGATTTTATAGTATTTTAAATAATATTATTTCTTGAGGGCTAAGGACACTTTAGCTTTCAGTTCATCATATAATTCCGGGTTATCCTTAAGAATCTGTTTGACTGCATCGCGTCCCTGACCAAGTTTGGTTTCTCCATAACTGAACCATGAACCGCTTTTCTTTATAATTTCAAAATCGACTCCCAGATCAACAATCTCTCCAAGCTGCGAAATGCCTTCACCATAAAGTATATCGAAATCAGCTTTTCTAAAGGGAGGCGCCAGCTTATTCTTCACAATTTTGACCCGTGTCCTGCTGCCTATTATTTCTTCACCGTCTTTAAGCTGACTTGTCCGGCGAATATCTAATCTTACAGAAGCATAAAACTTCAATGCATTACCTCCGGTAGTAGTTTCAGGATTACCAAACACCACCCCGATTTTATCCCTGAGCTGATTAATGAAGACACAGGATGTATTTGTTTTATTNATATTTGCAGTAAGTTTTCTTAGTGCCTGTGACATCAGTCTTGCCTGCAGACCCATCTTGGATTCACCCATTTCACCCTCAATTTCGGCTTTTGGAGTAAGTGCGGCAACAGAGTCAATAACAACTATATCCAGTGCCCCGGACCTGATTAGGTTGTCAGTGATCTCAAGTGCCTGTTCACCGTTATCAGGTTGAGAAATAAGCAGATTTTCAACATCTACACCCAGTTTCTCAGCATAATTACGGTCAAAAGTATGTTCCGCATCGATTATTGCTGCGATACCTCCATTCTTTTGAGCTTCAGCAATAGCATGTATAGCCAGTGTCGTTTTTCCCGATGCTTCAGGACCGTAAATTTCTGTAACCCTTCCGCGTGGTATTCCGCCAATACCCAGCGCAGCATCAAGCCCGATTGAACCTGTTGAGATTACCTGGATGTTGTCGATTGCATGATCGCCTAACTTCATTATTGTTCCCTTGCCAAAGTCTTTTTCAATTTTTCCAAGAGTAACCTCAAGCGCCTTAAGTTTCTCTTTATTTATTTCTTTTCTTTCTATGATCATATAATTGGTTTTATTGATTGTATCATGGTTATTTATTTTGTTATTATGGGTAAATTTACGAAGTTTGAATTGTAATTTGCAAAAAATCAGCCAATTGTTATTAACATAAATCTTATTGCAAAGAATCAGAGCTCCTAAGTAAAGTGCTTAAAATTAACTATTTGCTAAATATGATGCAGGTATGAAATTGAAGAAACAGATAATATTGTTTTGCCTGATTGGGGCTATTNCAATACCTTTTAACAATCTTTTTTCCCAGAATATTCAAACGAAACCTACTCGTCAATCCTCCTTTGAAGCATTTTCACAGGGGAAGTATGAAAAGGCATACAGTGAATTCAGGGTACTCCTTCTTACTTATTCTAAAGATCCACTATATAAATATTATTCAGGAGTTTGCCTGGTAAAACTGAACAAAGATCCTGGTGAAGCAACGAACCTTTTACAACAGGCTCTTCAGGGCGCCGCTGCTGTGAAGACATTACCTGCTGATGGATTATTTTATCTCGGACGTGCTCAGCAAATGTCGGGGAAATACTCAGAAGCTGCTGTATCATATAATATGTATACGGACCGGGTTGGGAAAAAAACTTCAAGGGAAATGGGTGTCCCGGAATTCTTAACACAATGCATTCAGAAAAAGGGACAAATCGCTGATTCTGAAATAAAACCAGTTGAAATATTAAAAGAATACAAAGCGGATTCCAGTTTGACAGGGACAAAAACTGAGATTAAGGAAGCAAGTCAAAAAACTTTTGATAAAGTAACAAATAACAAAGTAAATCTACCTGAGGGTTACGAGAAGATCCTTGGTGAAGCTCTTGAATTTCAGTCTAAAGCCGATTCTGTCTCCGCCATTATAAGTAACCAGAAAAAGGGAATAGAAAAACTTTCAGGCACTGAAAAGTTGTCGGTAAAAGCTAAGATACTTGAGAATGAAAAAATTGCCGCATCCTTTCAGAACAGAGCCGATCAGAAATATCGCGAAGCAGCGATTGCAATGAATCCTCAGCAAGACTCCACCCTCCATTTAAAAAACCCTGTCCGACAACCTGAATACAAAGTTGGTAAAGACTCTATTATTAAGGCTGATGATAATATAATTAAAGTATCTGATAAACAATTAAATACAGCTAAGGCGGTTATTCCTTCCGTCAAGCAACAGGTGGAAATCTTTACCTTGTTCGAAGTGGTGGCTAAGCCTGCAACAGATCCTAAAGCAAAGTTAATAATTGATCAGGAGGTACCTGCAGGACTTATTTATCGTATTCAGATTGCTGTCTTCCGCAACCCGGTTACACCTGTGTTTTTTAAAGGGCTCTCACCGGTTTATGGCTTTAAGATAGCAGGAACTGATAAAACCATTTATTATGCCGGAATATTCCGGAAATCTTCAGATGCAGGTAAAGCTCTCGCAACTGTTAAAGCCAAAGGATTCAAAGATGCCTTTGTTGTAGCAATGTCGGGAACTAAACGTGTTTCGCCCGACAGATCAGCAATAATGGAAAAGGAGTGGAGCAATAAACCATTAGTCACCATCGAAAAGACTTTATCTGAAACTAGGGTAGATACTATTCCTCCAACGCTGACATTCAGAGTAGAAGTAATCAGGTCATTAAAACCTCTGAAAGAAGATGTAGTTGAAGAAATCAGGAAATTAGCCGGTAACAGGGGTATGGATATTGTAACACTTGAAGACGGGGNAATTGATTATTTAATTGGGAAATTTATTACTTTTGAATCGGCAACAGAATACACTGACCTCTTAAAAAGGAATGGATATCGTGAGGCACAGGTGGTAGCATGGCTTGGTAAAAAAGAGATACCAATAGAAACTGCACGACAACTATTTGATCAACTGAAATGAAGGAAAAAATATTACATAAGGATAATAAGCTGAAAAGAGGAAGTGAATCAGGCACTCTGATACTTTACAATGATGATGTAAATACTTTCGAACATGTCATTAAATCGTTGGTTGAGATATGCGGCCACGACTCTGTCCAGGCAGAGCAATGTGCTCTGATTGTCCATTTTAAAGGAAGCTGTGAAATAAAATTAGGTGTTGTAGAGGTGCTTAATGCTATGAGCAGATCACTGAATGCCAAAGGACTTAATTCAAAAGTCGAAAGCCTGTAGAATAGACCCTGATTCCCTGATAGCGACTCGTAAACGGTATTCCCAATTAATTCAAAATCCTTTTTGTTTTTAGCAGGTTGAAAAAGTAATTTCAAATCTTCATTAGTGAGTTTTATGTTTTTGTTTTCAATTAGAGCTAATCCTATTTGGTTATTGAAGTTTAAAAAATCATTTGTTATTGTTTTGTATCCCATTTGTTTAAATAGGAAAGCCACCGATTGTGAACCCGCAAAGGCATCAATAGCAGTATTAACATTGTTATGTATAAATTTCTTTATCCAGGCTAAATGAGTATGTTTAGCTCCCAAATATTGAGGCTCTGGAAATTGATAGTTGAAATATATATATTCTTCAAAAAGCATTTTTATCTATTCTAGATACAAACCGCTAAGGTTACGTTTTTTAAACTGGCACACAACGATTGTGTAAACGCCATGGTGGCGTCTATTTCTGACTTGGCTATGGTGTCATTTTCATTGTTTTTGTCCATCTAGTAAATTTATAACTATTTTGGACTCATTTGCAACAAATTTGCTTTCAATAGAAAGATTATATTATATAAAATAAGAGTAATATTAAAATTCCCGATGATCTAGCTTTTATTAGCTTTGATGCCAGCGATTGTTTTGATTTTTTATTCATAATAATTACTTTGAAATGGAAGAGATGAAAAATGCAATAATTAAAAAGTGCAACACTGCATTATTACTGGTTTCATTGTTTTATTTGTTATCCTGTTCATCCACCTCGAATAATAAATCCAATAAGATGAAAAACTCAGTTAACAAAATAACTTATGGTTCTGATGTAGCTTTTTTTAAAGCAAAAGGGATTAAAACTATTGAGTTAAAAGATGCTGAATCAAAAGCTTCCGTATTAATCATTCCTGGTTACCAGGGACGGGTCATGACAAGCACTGTCGGCGGGACTGACGGCGTTAGTTTCGGTTGGATCAATTATAAGTTTATTGAAGCTGCCAAAGTCAGCAGTCAGTTTAATGCCTTTGGCGGAGAAGAACGCCTGTGGCTAGGTCCTGAAGGAGGACCATTTTCCATTTATTTTAAAAAAGGGAATGACCAGGTTTTTTCAAATTGGGCAGTTCCAAAAGAGATCGATGCTGAACCATTTGAAGTGGTTGATCAATCGCCTGAAAGCGTAAGTTTCAAAAAGGAATTTTCACTAGAAAATGCTTCCGGAACTAAGCTGGAAATTGGCATTGAGCGGACAGTCAGGCTGCTAAATGTCACAGCCGCAGAACGTGTCATAGGATTACCGATTGATAAATCACTGCTTTTTGTAGGCTATGAATCGGAAAATACATTGATAAATAAAGGCAAATCAGACTGGACTGAGCAATCAGGCGCTTTATCCGTATGGATGCTCGCCATGTTCAATCCATCCGAAAAAGGAGTTGTTTTCATACCTTTTAAAAAAGGGAGTGAAAGCGAATTC
>JGI24135J36437_1000418_pt1 | contig 13130 bp, 8 predicted proteins | sample BarGraNGADG00211_3_FD_36437 | JGI IMG/M metagenome (IMG submission 36437)
GGGCAGTTGATGATTGGCAAGCCTCGCTTTGTCCCGGCCACTGCAAGATCGATCATCTCCCTCCTGGAGAACTATGGCGTTCGCGTCCAGGGCAAGAACGCTGTCGTTGTGGGTCGTAGCAATATTGTGGGCAAGCCAGTTGCATCCCTGCTGCTGCAGCGCGACGCTACGGTCACCGTGTGTCACTCCAAGACCGTTGACCTTGCCAAGTACACGCGTGAGGCAGACATCCTGATCGTTTCAATGGGGAGACCCAGGGCGATTACCGCTGACTACGTCAAGGAAGGCGCTGTCGTCATCGATGTGGGCATCAATGACGTCAATGGGAAAATCGTAGGTGATGTCGATTTCGATGGCGTTCGCCCGAAGGCATCGCTGATCACACCGGTTCCTGGTGGAGTCGGTGTATTGACGACCCTCATGTTGTTCGACAATGTCCTGAAGGCGGCTCGGCTCAACACCGACAAGCATTGAGTCGGCGAGAGCTGCCTACCAGTCGTAGACGCTTCCGGCGTCTACCTCCTTGAGCGACCCGTCGGGGACCTTGAGAAGGAGGGCGCCGGTTCTTGACAATCCAGCCACCCGACCCGACTCCCGCTGATCGTTGAATTCCACCATGACAAGTTCGTCCCGCAGGGCGAGATTGGCGTCCATCCAGGGGTGGAAGGTTTCAAAGCCCCGCAGAATGAGCGTGTTCATGTCCCGTTCCACCGTGTTCAGGACGCTTGCACAGAGGTGCTGCAAGTCGATGCTATGCCCCAGTTCTCGTCTCAGCGACGTTGCGCGTGGCAACTGATCCGGAGGTACGACATTGTTGACGTTGATGCCAATGCCTATCAGCAGGGTTGTCGTTCCAGACTGAACGAGCGTCTCAGCAAGGATGCCGCAGATCTTGCGACGTTTGACGAGCAGGTCATTAGGCCATTTGACGAGTGTGCGAATGCCGGTCTCAGTCAACACGACGCTTGCCACGGCGTGTGCTGCCACCATTGCGGACTGACGAACTGCCTCAGCCGACGGTACCGGCAGGGCCAGCGTGAGCCACAGACCTCCTGGTGGCGAATCCCAGCTCTTGCTGCGTCGCCCTCTTCCCTTCGACTGTGTATCGGCAATGATGGCGAATGGTAGCAGATAACCATCAAGTGCAATCTGGCGTGCAGTGTCCTGTGTCGACGCTATGTTCGAATAGGTGAGGAGTTCCATGGATCCTTGCGGACGGCGTCCAGAAGTTCGGCGACGTGGCGGGGCGCGTCCGTGATGAAGACACTTGCTCCACGGTCGAGGAGACGGGCCAGCATGCTGGCTCTCGTACTCATGGAAAGCGTGGCGATGTCTTGTTGTCGCACAAGGACGGCATCCAGCCGAGGAAGACCGACCGAGACCAGGTGCCCGGAGACGGTATCGGAGGGACTATGCTGAAGCATGGCTGTTACGAACAGTCTTTCAGCGCCAACACCAGCCGACACGAGTTGCTCAATGAAGTCTGCTGCCCTTCCGTCGGTGCACATAGCCAGGACCGGTCCATCGGTGCCGGGCAGCCTGCAGCCTTGTTGAGCGATGACGGGCATTGCAGGTGCCAGCATGATGGGCTGGCTGTTCGGGACCCACGCTGCGACGGGGCACGCAGCAGTGCCGACAAGTTGCTGGGCCACATCCTGTACCATGGAGATGCTGGAACCCATGACCACAAGAAAGTCCGATCGCTGTTCGAGGAGATTCCACGCGTGGGCAACGGCGTTGGCTGCGTGATCATGGACGCCTGACGGCTGCAAGTCACAGTCGACCAGGCCTCCGATGGCTACGTCGGCGTCTGGGCCAAACCAGTCTCTGGCTGGCCGGACAACTGCAAGTCCTGCAAACAGCTGCAGCCGCTTCGCGAGGTCTGCCAGCTCGAACGGCTGCTGTTTCAGGATGTCGACAAGTCGAGCGTACTGAGCGAGTGTTCCCATCACAATGCAGTCTACGCGTCCTGCTTCCATACGCAGAGCCCCGGATGGTACGGCGACCTCGCCCCCTTTGGCCAGCATTTCCTGTTTCAGGATGTTGGCAGCCTGCGGGAGCAGACCATTCACTCGCATCACAAGGAATAGAGCTTTAGCTGCCATGAGATCGGCCCCGACAGAGTAACACCCAAGACCATTCAGAAGATCATGGGCCTGCTGAAGGGTCGACATATGCAAGAGTGAGAGTTCCACAGTCGCTCCTTTGCGTCGCGGCTGATCTCTCTCAACCGCGGCCTACAAATTGTATTCTCCTGTCTCGAGACTACAATAGATATGGTCAAGATGTTTATTCTGCAAGTCGGGAGGAATGGAATGAAGAGACGCCTGTCAGTTCTGCTCAGTCTGGTTCTCATACTGGGCCTGGTGTTTGCGAGCTTCCCGTTCAAGGCAGCCAACGCTGCCACGACCGTGAAGATAACATTGCTCGAGACAAGTGACATTCATGGGGCCATCTACCCGTACGACTACTTCAAAGACGCGCCCGCGAATGGCGGACTGGCAACGTTGTCCACGCTGGTCAAGGGTGTCAGAGCCGACAACCCCAATACGCTTCTCCTGGACAATGGCGACAATCAGCAGGGCACCCCGCTGACGTACTACTTCAACAAGGTGGATACGACCGCGAAGAACCCGGTAGTAGCAGCCATGAACATCATGGCATACGATGCCATGACGCTTGGCAACCATGAATTCAACTACGGGCTCGCTGTCGTCGACAAGGCTCGGACCGAGTCCAACTTCCCGTGGCTTGCCGCCAACATCTACAAAGAAGATGGTACCAACTACTTCACCCCATACATCGTCAAGACGGTTGCCGGCGTCAAGGTCGGCATCCTCGGCCTGACGACCAAGAACATCCCGAACTGGGAAGTTCCCGCCAACATCAAGGGTCTTGTCTTCAAGGATACTGTCGAAGAGGCCCAGAAGTGGGTCAAGGTCCTTAAGGAGACCGAGAAGGTCGACCTTGTGGTGGTTTTGGCGCATGAGGGATTCGAGAAGGATATCGACACCGGCAAGGACCTTGGCACTTCTATCGAGAACCAGGCATATGCCATCGCGACGACGGTCCCCGGTATTGATGTCCTGCTGACCGGGCATACCCACCTGTCCATCCCGGGCAAGACACTGAACGGCGTTCTTGTCATGCAGCCGAAGAACGCGGGCGTGGAGATCTGCAAGGCAGACATTACTATGGAACAGACTGCCACCGGCTGGAAGGTTGTCACGAAGACTGGAGTCAATCTCCCCGTGACTGCAGACACTGTAGCTGATCAGGCCATTCTCGACGCAACCAAGACACAGCATGAAACGGCTGTCAACTATATGAAGCAACCGCTTGGCGAAGCGACGGGCGATTTCCCCGGAGCCACGTCCCGGACCGAGGACACTGCCATCATGGACCTGATCCAGAAGGTCCAGATGAAGTATGCCAACACTGACCTCTCGCTCGCAGCAATGTTGCCAACTCCCGCTCCCAGTTTCAAGAGTGGGCCCCTGACTGTCCGCGACATGTATTCACTTTATATCTACGAGAATACGCTGTTTGCCATCAGTGTGACCGGACAGCAGATCAAGGATGAGCTTGAGTGGTCTGCGAACTACTTCAACACGTACACGTACAACAAGACAGCGACCAGTCTGGTGAACTCCAGCGTGGCTGGCTATAACTACGACATGCTGCAGGGAGCCGACTACGTCATCGACATCACCAAGCCGGTCGGACAGCGCATCAGCGGCCTGATGTATCATGGCAAGCCCATGGATATGGCTGCAACGTATACGCTGGCTCTCAACAACTACCGCGCGGGCGGGGGTGGATTCCTTGGGTTCAAGGGTTCACCGATTGTCTACCAGTCCAGCGACGAGATCCGTAACCTGATGATCCAGTATGTCAAGGATACTGGGAAGATCGATCCAACAGTCGACGGCAACTGGCACGTCGTGCCGGACTATCTCAGCTCACAGTATCGTGCAACGATCGATACACTCAACAGACAGAGCGCTCTCAGCGAGTTCCCGGCAGGGGCATTTGCCCCTGATTCCACGGCTACTCGCGGTGATCTCGCGGCAATCATCACCGGGTCCTACACTTCGATCGGCAGTCGCAATCATGGAAGTTCCTTCGTCGACGTGGCCGGCGACAGCTGGTATGCCCGAGCAGTCGGGACTGTTGAGGCTCTCAAGTTGATGAACGGAACGTCGGCCACGACGTTCGTGCCCGATGCTCCGGTCACGACTGAACAGGCAGTTACTGCTCTTATGAGAGCAAGCGGATATGGTGCGGAGGCAGCCAAGTATACCACGAAGCCTGGCGTCAATCCTACCACTTCATGGTGGGCATGGCCATCTGTTGCATTCGCCGAGTCCAAGGGGCTCATCACTGCCGAGCAGGCCACTGCCCCGAAGCATCAGCTCACGAGGGGCGAACTGGCTGACATGGTCGTCAAGATGCGCTTCCCGACGGTAGTCATCCTGCACACCAACGATTTCCATGGCAACCTGGTGCCAGTGATCGATGCCAACAAGAACAGCGTTGCTGGGGCGGCTCGTGAGGCTACCATCATCAATAGTGTGCGCAGCACGTTTGGTCAAGACCACGTTCTGCTTGTGGACGCTGGAGACGCAATCCAGGGTGTCACGATAGCCAACATGTTCCAGGGTAAGAACGTGATTGAGGTCTACAACGCGATGGGCTACAACGTGGCGACGCTCGGCAACCACGAGTGGGACTACGGCCAGCAGGTCTTGAAGGACCGGATTGCAGAAGCAAAATTCGACTATGTGAATGCCAACGTGACGGGCGTGAACCTTGGCTGGAAGTCGAATGTAATCAAGAATGTGGACGGGATCAACATCGGGCTGTTCGGTGTCATAACATCGGACCTTCCGATTATTGTTGCGCCTTCAAGCCTGACCGGCGTCGGTGTCGCGGATCCGATAGCGACAGCGAAGGACCAGATTGCCGACCTGAAGGGGCAGGGAGCGCAGTACATCGTTGCCCTGAGCCATTGTGGCTATGAGAACGGCGGCGCCCCACTGGACCCTGCTATCGCTGCGGGTGCCCCCGGCATCAATCTGATCATCGGCGGTCATTCCCACACGGTCCTGAAGACAGCGGCTATGGTCGGCAAGACGATGATTACTCAGACCGGCACAGCCGGTGCCTATGTGGGCAAGGAAGTCATCGACTTCACAACGTATCAGGGGAAGGTTACTAGACAGAGCGTCTCATATGAGCTTGTGCCAACAGTAACCTCTGTTCCCGAAGACCCTGCTATCAAGGCCATCGTCGATGGATACAACAACCAGCTGACAGCGAAGCTGAGCGTTGTCATCGGCAAAGCTCTTGTGACGCTTGACGGAGAACGGGCTGACGTTCGTACGAAGGAAACCAATCTGGGCAACTACGTCGCCGATTGGATGCGTATCTCCACGGGTGCAGATATCGCTTTCGAAGACGGTGGCAGTATTCGTGTCAGCATTCCTATCGGTGATGTCACGGTAGGTACCGTCTACAACGTGCTTCCGTTCGACAACATCTTGGAGATTCTTGAGGTTAAGGGTTCCACACTCAAGCTCGCTCTGGAGAATTCCGTCAGCTCCTATCCTGCCCAAGGGGGCTGGTTCGCCCAGATATCTGGATTCAGCTTCACGTTTGATCCGTCCAAGCCAGTGGGTTCACGTGTCGTGAGCATCACGAAAGACGGCAAGCCCATGGACATGGACGCCATATACAAGCTCTGCGTACAAGACTACACAGCGCTTGGCGGTGATGGATATAGCATGCTGGTCGGAGCAAAGATCGTCTACAAGACCAGCGAATGGAACCGGGATGGTTTTGTCGCCTACATCAAGACGAACCCGGAGATGACTGCGACGGTCGAAGGTCGAATCACTGTCGTCAAGCCGTAGCAGATTATCGACTGATTCGTCAGGGGGGGCCGGCAGTCGCCGGCCCCCCTCGTTCGTGTTTGACGAGTGTTGCACATCTGCCGAAAGGAGAGACAATCCATTCATGAACACAGTGAAAACGATGACACATGAGCAGCTGGAACGTCTTCGATCCGCTTTGACTGCTGGTGGGGCCATCGAGGATACCGAGTTGCCCGCAGGAGCGTCTTTCCTCACCAGGAGCGAGGGTTCGGTCGTCACTGCCTATCACAGCGGCAAGGTCCTGTTCCAGGGGCAGGCCTCTGAAAAGCAGGTTCGTCTGGCTGAGGAAATTCTGGCTTGTGACGAACCGGCGAGCAAAGGTGTCGAATTCCCGATCGTCGGAGGAGATGAATCTGGCAAGGGGGACTTGTTCGGTCCGCTTGTCGTCGCTGCGTTTGCCGCTTGCGACGAGTCAGAGCGACGGGATATCATACAAGCGGGGGCACGGGACTGTAAGCTCATGACAGATGCGGAAGTGCGTACTGTCGCGACAAGGCTGAACAGTATCGGTGTATCGAGCATCCGCATCCTTATGCCCCAGGAGTACAACTCACGCTACGCGCGTGTGCGCAATGTGAATGTCCTGCTCAATGAGGTCTATGCCGAGTTACTGCTCGAATTGGCAACCGCGTCGAAGGCTCACACAGTCATCCTGGACAAGTACGGTGGACGAGCAATGGCACTCTGGAAGGCTCCGCAGAGTTTCCGTTTCGTGGTGGAAACGCATGCAGAACGGTATCCTGAAGTAGCTGCCGCTTCCGTACTTGCCAGGGCCGCGTTTCTTGACGGTCTCGAACGTACGGCAAGGGACAGTGGTGTCGTCCGGCTGCCAAAGGGAGCTTCGATGGAAGCGCAGACGTTCATGCGGCGCCTGGCGTCAGACAAGGGCAAGGACGTGCTTCGGTCGGTCGCGAAGGTGAATTTCGCTCCCGTGAAGTCGTGCCTCGAAAGCCTGTTCTAGACGGGGTCAGTGATTGTCGCTTGGTTGACAACACTACCCGGCCAGATAGTATATATGCTGATTTCCGCAGTGAAACCTTCATACGAGGAGACGCCTGATGTTTAAACCCGTACTGCCTGCCGACAAGGTCGTCGAGCAGGAGGTGGCCACGATCCAATTCTGGGAAACCAGTGATGTTTTCGAGAAGTCGCTTGACCTGAGCAAGGACAAGGAGCGCTTCGTTTTTTTTGAAGGGCCGCCGACCGCGAACGGGAGACCTGGCGTGCACCATGGCCTCGCCCGTGTTTTCAAGGACACGGTTCTGAGATACAAGGCAGGTACAGGCTACTACGTCCCCCGCAAGGGTGGTTGGGACTGCCAGGGTCTGCCCGTGGAGATCGAGGTCGAGAAACGGCTTCACATTAGCGGCAAGCAGCAGATCGAGGAATACGGCGTCGAAGCATTCGTGCGGGAGTGCAAGAGCAGCGTTTTCACGTACAAGGCCGAGTGGGAGAAGATGACCAGCCGCATCGGTTTCTGGCTGGATACCGAACATGCGTATGCGACCTACACCAACGACTACATCGAATCGGTCTGGCATATCCTCAAGACCTTCTACGACAAGGGGTTGCTGTACCAGGGGCACAAGGTCGTCCCCTACTGTCCGCGCTGCGGGACGGCTCTGTCGATGCACGAGGTCGCGCAGGGCTACAAGAACGTCACCGAAGAGACAGTCTTCGTCAAGTTCTCCCTGACGTCGGATGGACTGGAGGGTGTCAAGGCGCTGGTCTGGACAACGACGCCGTGGACTCTGCCGAGCAACGTCGCGCTTGCAGTCAACCCGGGGGTAGAGTACTCGGTCGTCGAACTGGAAGGTGAACGGTATCTGCTGGCGTCTNCGCGGCTGGCTGCCGTGTTTGGTCATGACGCTGAACATGTGGCACTTGTGCGCACGTATCTCGGGAGCGAACTTGCGGGGGTTCGATATGAGCGTCTCTACGACTATGCCAGTGTCGAGCCCTGGGAAGAGGTACGTGGATGGCGCATTGTCACCGCAGACTTCGTGACGACGACGGACGGCACAGGCATCGTGCATTTGGCGCCTGCGTTTGGCGAAGACGACCTCAACGTTGGACTGAAAGAAGGACTTCCATTCGTGCAGCTCGTAGATCCTGCTGGCAAATTCACGTCTGAAGTGACACCGTGGGCTGGCAAGGACGCCAAGGGAAGCGACCCGGATATCCGGCGTCAGCTCAAAGCTGAGGGGAAGTTGTTCAAGACAGAGAGGATCGAACACGACTATCCCTTCTGCTGGCGATGCGATACCCCTCTTCTCTACTACGCCAAGGACTCGTGGTTCGTCCGTACGACGGAGTTCAAGGACCAGATGGTTGCGAACAATCAGGAGATTACCTGGTACCCCGACCACATCAAGGACGGGCGATTTGGCAACTGGCTCGAGAACATCAAGGACTGGGCGCTGTCCCGCGAACGCTACTGGGGAACTCCATTGCCCATCTGGACCTGCGATTCCTGTGGACACCAGCATGCGGTAGGTTCCATTGCTGAACTCAACGAGATGGCTGTCAATCCGGATCCCGAGGTCGAGCTGCATCGTCCCTATGTCGATAAGATCGAACTGCGGTGTCCGGTATGTGGTAGCACTATGCATCGTGTCCCAGAGGTCATCGACGTCTGGTTCGACTCTGGTTCGATGCCGTATGCACAGTGGCACTATCCATTCGAGAACCAGGACGAGTTCGCAAAGATGTATCCAGCCGACTTCATCGTTGAAGGAATCGATCAGACGCGTGGGTGGTTCTATACCCTTCACGCTATCTCCACGGCTCTCAACAACAGGCCCGCGTTCAAACGTTGCATGGTGCTCGAACTGGTGCTGGATGAGAAGGGCCACAAGATGAGCAAGCATGTTGGCAATGTCATCGACCCTTGGAGTATTCTTGACAAGCAGGGGGCAGATGCGTTCCGATGGTCCCTGTATACGAGCACTCCACCCTGGTATCCGAGACGGTTCGGACCGAACGTGGTTGCCGACGCTCTGAAGAACTTCATCATACCGCTTCGCAACGTCTACAGTTTCTTCGTGCTGTACGCCAACATTGATCACTTCGATCCGAACGTGGCCCAGCTGCCATTCGACCAGCGGCCAGAACTGGACCGCTGGCTTCTGAGCCGGTTCCAGGTGCTTGTCCGGGATGTGCGTGCATATATGGAGGCCTATGATATCAACCCTGCGACGAAGCTCATCCAAGCTTTCGTCGAGGAGCTGAGCAACTGGTACGTGCGCCTGAGCAGGCGACGTTTCTGGAGAAGCGAAAACGATACTGACAAGCTGTCGGCTTACGAGACGCTCTACAAGGTCCTGGTCGACCTTGCCAGACTGCTGACGCCGTTCACGCCCTTCATGTCGGAGGAGATCTACCAGAACCTCGTCCGGTCGAGCAAGNTCGAGGCCCCGCTTTCTGTGCATTTCCTCGACCTGCCGGAATTTGACGAGTCCATGTTCGACCCACACCTTACGGGCGCAATGCAGGTGGTCATGGACGTCGTGTCGCTGGGAAGGTCAGCAAGGAAGCAGGCGGGCGTCAAGACAAGGCAGCCGCTGAGTGCAGTGACTGTTTACGCGCACGACGCGCAGGCCCATGAAGCGCTGGTTTCCCATGCCGATATCATCCGTGATGAGCTGAACGTCAAGTCTATTGCTGAAGCGACTCACGCTGCCGACATAGCCGAGTTCACGCTCCAGCCCAACCTTCCTGTACTCGGCAGGAGGGCCGGAACATTGATTCCCGCCATCCAGAAGGCACTGGCCGCAGATCCAGCGAGAGTCTATGCTGAACTTGAGAGCACTGGTCAGGCTTCACTGGACTTGGACGGAACGGCATTCCTGCTGACGAAGGACGATGTTGTCAGCGCGGTCTCCGGGAAAGGTGGACTGTTCGCAGCGTCGGCGGCAAATGTCGTCGTGGCGGTCGATGCAAGGATCACGCCGGAATTGCGAGCTGAGTGGTATGTGCGCGAGGTCGAGCACTTTGTTCAGGGACAGCGCAAGGACAAAGGCTATCAGGTGACGGATCGTGTACGACTCGCTCTGACGTGTACCGATGCTGCAGTGACGGCAGCACTCACCGCTGCGGCGCAGGACGTGGCCCGGGAAGTCCTCGCAAACGAGGTGACGATAGCTACTGGCCCGGTCGAGGACGGCGCCCTGGCCCTCGAGCTTGAAGGTTCGAAAGTAGTCTGCCGATTGGAGCAGTAAGGGCGTTCCGGCAGCAGCAGGTTTTCCTTCCCGGCAGAGTTTCCTCTCTTCAGCAGGAACTCTGCCGGAGATCTATTTTCATAGAGAACAACTCGGTTATGGTTGGTTGGTCACCACAGACTCGGCACTGATGGTCGCGCTCAAGCGGCACGAGGTCGAAGCGATTTTCCTCTCCATCCATGAGCAGCAGTCTGCCGGCTAGCCAGTCTCCGCATCCCAGAATGTACTTGAGCACGTTNTGTGCAACAATGGAACCGATGATGCCGGGAGTGGTGCCGAGAATACCGCGAGATCTCTCCTCACGAGCCATAGCAGCAGAAGGAGACTTGGGGTACAGGCAGCGGAAGCAGGCTGTTGTTCGCGGGATGACCGTAAACGCCATTCCGTGGAGGTTGTTTACCGCACCGACGAACAGCGGCTTGTCAAAAAGGACAGCAGCGTCGGAAACGAGATACCGCGTGCTGTAGTTGTCTGTGGCGTCGACGACCATGTTGTAGGCGCTAAAGAGAGCATAGGCGTTGTCCGGATCCAGTCGACTGGGATAGGCCTCGACACATATTTCCGGGTTCAGTGCCGCCAACCGTTCCTTTGCGACAAGAGCCTTGGGTTGACCTATGTCTCCGGTGGAATAGAGTACCTGCCGGTTCAGGTTGGACAGGCTCACAGTGTCTCCGTCGACCACTCCCAGCGTACCCACTCCAGCGGCAGCCAGACACAGCAGGATCGGAGACCCGAGTCCTCCAGCTCCCACGACCAGAACAGACGCTTTTGTCAACTTCTCCTGTCCCTGAGGACCGACCTGTTTCATCCATAGTTGACGTTCGTAGCGACCCCCGGCGGGGGCTTCGCACGACGACGCTCGCACATGTTTCGATGAAGTCATGTTGTTGCCTCCTCCGGCACGAAGAGTGCATGTAGTCCGAACGGTAGCGCGCAGGGAAGCCATGCGCGGGCTTGTTCGATCATTGTCACAGCATCCAGAATCAGGGCAAATGAACGTTTTGCCAGAACATCGAGCACGATAGTCAGTAGCCAGCCTTCTCCTTCTGGGCTGTCCACAGTAGCGGGGACAAAAATCGGAGCGCCGGGGAGACAGTTGTCGGAGGACCACTCGATGAATCGACCGGTTGTCACGTCGGAACGGCATAGTCGGTCGATCGGCTCGCCTCTTCTCGTTGGCCCCGCTNCGAACAGGATGGTGTGCGGGCGCATTGAGAATCTGGCGTCTACCATGCAGAACTCTCCCGGCGGGCACTTCAGCGGCGAGCAAATGACCCGCTTGTGCTCCAGGTCGATGACGAGGCGAGTTGCGAGCGGAGCGGGAAAGTCGCCTGCAGGAACCGCTCCATGGTCGAAAGCGAGAGAGTCTAGAATGCTCGGGTCCGCATATGCGGCAAGATCGACGATGATCTGATCTCCATCGTCCCAGGCATTGATGTGGTGGAGTGCGAACAGTGGGCGTGTGGAAAGCGTCGTCTTCAGCGCACCCGTCCCCCGGTCGACGACCAGGATTCTACTTCCCCGCCCCGCATCCCAGACATAATTTCGCAGGTACGGACGTCTGGATGAGCTCAGGGAGCGCGGATATGCCGTGAAGGGCCCTTCGACGAGAACGACCCACCGTGGCGTTATACTGAAGGAGTGCATGTATCCAAGGCGCGAAGACGGGAGAGCACAGAGGCGTCGCGTCGTTCCTCTGGGACTGGTGACGGTAATGACGTATGTCGCAGGATCCCCGTTGCAGAGCGACAGGTCGAAGCGCTCTCCGGTGAGCCGGTCGAAGATGGGATGTGGTGAGGAGGCACAGCATCTGTGCAGGTGTGCCCATCGCCTGGTGTGTATTGTCGCCAGCGTCGTGGGATCGATCAAGATGCTCTGTGGCGTGTCGCCGAGAGCCTCCAACTCGTTTCTCCAATGCGTGATGTTCATGTTGGCATTGTCGTTGGAGAGATGACTGCCCCGGTGGACGGACTGGGAGTCGAAACCACCAGCCGGCATGGTGTCTTCCGTCAGGGCTCGTTGATACCAGGAACTTGCAAGGAAGCGGTTGCCACAGGTGACCCCGTGTGGTCCAAAGGTTACTGATGACAGGAGGGCGAAGCCATCCAGCCAATGTCCAACAGTGTGACTCCCAATCTGGAACCTGCCGGGGCCGACTCTGTACATGGTGCCGACGAGGCTGGGAGGAACAATCCCCGTAACGCTGAGGGCTACGCTGGACACTTCATCGAGAAGCGAAGCGAAGCCGATGCCATATCTGGGAGCATATCCTGAGTTCATGGCCGCACCGCAGCATCAAGAAGTGTGCAGGCTGACGATAACTCCAGCATCTGTGCAATGCTGGCGGAGAGGGTGGGATTTGAACCCACGAACGAGGGAACCCCGTCACCTGCTTTCGAGGCAGGCGCTTTCAACCGCTCAGCCACCTCTCCGTTTGGACCTGATGCGTGCAAAGAACTGCAGCAAGACAGCCTCGGCATCAGCGCGCAACAAACCAGAAACCACCTCCGGAGCGTATCCGAAGATGGGCCGCGTAAGCATATTGCCATTGCTGCCCACTGCTCCATTGTCGAAATCATACGCTGAGAATACTACCCGCTGCACCCTCGCAAGAGCTATTGCGGCAGCACACATTGGACACGGCTCAAGAGTAACGTACAGGACGCATCCGTCCAACCGCCAATCTTGTAGACACTCGGCGCTGGATCGCAACGCGAGCATCTCGGCATGAGCCGTCGGGTCCTTGGCGCGCTCTCGCGTATTGTGTGCGGAAGCAAGTAACTTACCAGCTTTTGTAACAACACACCCCACCGGGATCTCTCCTTCATTGAGAGCACGCCTGGCCTCGTCAAGCGCAAGGAGCATGCAATCAACATCAGTGAGAGCCATGTCAGGACTGGTGCGCCCGACAGGAATCGAACCTGTAACCTACGGTTCCGTAGACCGTCACTCTATCCAGTTGAGCTACGGGCGC
>JGI24135J36437_1000423_pt1 | contig 12986 bp, 11 predicted proteins | sample BarGraNGADG00211_3_FD_36437 | JGI IMG/M metagenome (IMG submission 36437)
GGCGGAACTGGCAGACGCACGGGACTTAAAATCCCGCGGTGGCAACACTGTGTGGGTTCAATTCCCACTCCCGGCACCACCCTCGTCTCCATGATGACATAATGTCCCATCATCTGGCACGAGATTGCCGAACCTACGTGTGGCGGTAGATTCTCCATGTGATATCGGCATTACCCATGTGCGACAGTGGGACATAGATTTCGGGGTTGGTGTCGGCAATTTGCGACCCTGACGCGAGTTGGACCCCCATCTTGATGGTCGCAANGAATGTCTTCTCGTACAGTACGGCATCGATACCGTTCTTCTTGCGTNNCNTGACGCGAGTTGGACCCCCATCTTGATGGTCGCAAGGAATGTCTTCTCGTACAGTACGGCATCGATACCGTTCTTCTTGCGTGTCGTGGCAAGGACGAAGACGCGAGCATACTTGAAGTTTCGGTGTCTGACCCGAGATCTGAGCAATCCGAATATCCCCAGGTCGCGCCGCACGTCCGATAACCCATAGACGTGGTCGCTGGGGACGTACCCCACGTGCAGCCGATCATACTCTTCGACGACCTCGTTGAGGTCGGGCAGCGTCACAGCCATCCCGATGACGGGACGATCTGGTTTCGTCACATCTTCGACCACGAAGACCAGGTCTTCGATNGCGATCATCCTCAATCCGGCTGCCAGATAGTCNAANTCCTCTTCAGAAAACTGTTCAAACTGTGGGTGAACCCCGGTGTCCCACGCCACGTTGTAGATGGTCTTCACCCGGGCGATCTCGTTCGCCCAGTCACTAAGCTTGACGGATCTGACGGCGATGCCCTGGCGCGCCAGCCGTTGCTCGAGGTCCTGCCCCCGCCTTCGCATACTTTCCAGGCGCTCCATGTATGGAGAAGCGCTCTCGTGCGTCATGCGAAAGGCATACCAGTCGTTTTCCTTGACGCCCCACCGCTCCAGAAAGCGCGTGTAGTACGGGGGTTGATAGGCCTCCATGACCATGGGATGCTTGTCGAAACCGTCGACGAGCAGGCCGTCCTCACCGTTGGCGTTGAACCGTGCCGGGCCGATGATTTTCACCGCGCCACGCTGCTGAAGATCCTCAGTGGCCGCTCCAAGCAACGCAGTCGCAACCTCGTCGTCGTCGAACGACTCGAACAAGCCGATCCACCCGATCTCGCCGTGAACCGAAAGCTCATGGTAAGAGCGGTCGATGAATGCTGCGATGCGTCCGACCGGCTGACCGTTCCTCCGCGCAACATAGTATTGCAGGAAGGAACAATGGTGAAAGAAGGGGTTCGCGCCGGGAAACTTCTTCTTCCGCCAGCTCCGGTCCGGATTCAGGTCATTCAGCTCCGCAACCAGGATGGGCATGACCTTGCGGGACTCGGGAGCACTGTAGAAGGGTATGTTCCAAGCCACGTTGACGAATTTCTTGAGCTTGGTGAGCGGCAGGGGAAAGGATCCGTCCACTGAGACTGGACGGGAGATGAGTCGCTCGATCGTCACTGTCGCTTTCATGGTTCCTCCGGGCTGCTGATGGTGATAGAAACGTTGGTGCTCCCGTAGATAGCCGCAGTTTCGCTGCTATAATAAATTTCGAGCCTCGTTCCGTACCGCGAATCATGATACGTGAAATGGGCAACCTGTAAATTGATAGGAAGTCCCCCGACAATATGCCACTGATACTGGAAGACCTTGAAAAGATGTACGGCGATCGTCTCCTGTTCCGGTCTCAGCACTGTGGCATTGGTGCTGGAGACAAGGTCGGTATCATTGGCCCCAACGGAAGCGGCAAGACGACGCTCCTTCGCATCCTGTCCGGGGCTGATGATGAGTATGCCGGAACGGTCCTGATCACCGGTGGGGACAGTCTCTGCTTCATCGATGCTGTTCCCGTCGACCCCGAGCGTACTGCCCGCCAGATTGTCGCCGAGCCTTTCGAGCATCTCCGTGTCCAGGATGCGCGCATCCGCGAACTGGAACGCCTTCTTTCCACAACTCTTGAGACCGATCACTATCTCGTCGAGCTCGCCCGGCAAACCGAGCAGTTCGAGGCACACGGCGGCTACGACTATATCGTCAGCATGAACAAGGCGCTCTCCAGCCTCGGGTTTGCCACGGAGGACCTTGACCGCCTCGCGGTGACGATGAGTGCCGGAGAGGTCTCACGGCTACGCTTGTCGCGGCTGGTCAGCGACACCAGGAACATCTGGCTGCTGGACGAGCCTACCAACTACCTGGATATTCCCGGCGTGCAGTGGCTCGAGCGCCAGCTCAAGGGACTGCAGGCCACGGTCCTCGTGGCATCGCACGACGCCTGGTTTCTGGACCAGGTCTGCAACAAGCTGCTGGTCATCGAAAACGGGACACTGCGGCTGTTCAGCGGAGGGTATACNGACTATGTCCGCGTCAGGGACGCCGAAGCAGCCGACCGCGCCCAGCATGATACCGAGCTCAAGCGGGAGATCGAACGTATGCGGCAGTACGTCGAGAAGTACAGGTATGGGACGCGCGCAAGCCAGGCTGCCTCACGCGAGAAAGCAATGGAACGTCTCAAGGCAAAAGTTCAGACTGGACCCACCTCGACGCGCAAGCGCGTCCACGTGCGGTTGCGCAACACGGGAGAGAGTGGAGAGATCGCACTGCGCCTCGAGCACGTCAGCAAGTCGTACGGCGACCGTGCGATTCTCAGCAAGGCAAACGTCACAATCCTCTCTCGCCAGCACGTGGCCATCCTTGGCCGCAACGGGGCCGGAAAGTCGACACTGCTGGGCATAGCGATGGGGCAGATCGTTCCGGAGGGTGGCGACATCTACTGGGGACCAAGCGTACGGTACTCCTTCTTCCCTCAGAACTACACACTCTTCGAGAAAGAGACCGCAATGGAGTGGATCATGGTCCGCCGCCCGCAGCTGATCATCTCGGAGGTCAAGGCTCTGTTGGGCAGTTTTGGTTTCTCAGCCGACCAGATGGACCAGCAGACCGGAGCGATGAGCAGTGGAGAGAAGCAGCGTCTACTGCTGGCACTACTCTCCAAGGAAACAGCCAACATGATCATCCTTGACGAGCCAACAAACTATCTGGACATCCAGACACGGGAATCTCTCGCTTCGACGCTCCGGGCGTTCGAGGGGACAGTCCTGTTCGTATCGCACGACCGGACATTCATAGACGCTGTTGCCGACCGTGTCGTCCTCATCGAGCGCAGCAACGTGTCGGTGCTGGAAGGAAACTATTCGGCAAACCGGCAGGAGCTCTTCAACGATCGTGCCATTCGCACGCCGCCCACTGGTCGTGCGAATGGCCAGGACAATACCAGGTCCACGCGGACATCACACAACAGGCTCGTGGCCCTCGAAGCCCACGTACGGCTTCTCGAGCGCCAGATTGGCGAGATCGAACAGGAACAGGCTGATCTCACCCGGAAATTGCAGGAAGAAGGACCCACCATGCAGGGAACGGATATCGCGTCGCTGTCGGTGCATATCCACGAGTTGCAGGTACGACGGGAGGAGTTGTTCGAGGAGCTGGCAATGGCGGAAGAGCAGTTGCTACAGGCCTCGGCGTCGTGATTCGATTTCCTGGAGCAGCTCCTCGCGGGACGTGAATCCCCACCGCTCCAGCAGTTCCTCCGAGAGGTCGTACAAGAGAGTCTTCTTCAGATAGTCCCGTTTCGTCGTCAGGAGCTTGCGTTCGAGAAGCGACACCAGAGCTTTGTCGCTCGTGACCCCACGAAGCTGCAGAATCTCCTTGCGTGCCAGCGCCCCCTTCGTAATGATGAGAGCNAGAACCTCCATAGCCTGCCTGGAAAGGCCGACCTTGGGTCTGGGCTGCGGCGGCTCAGGCGTGAGTTTGTCTGGAACCGAGAANCAGTACTTCTGGCCATCCTGGACGAGACGGACGCCACGATTCGCATAGTCAGCCTGGAGGCTCTCCAGAAGACGCCGGGTCGCCTGGCAGCTCTGTCCTGCCCGGCGTGCCAGATAGCGNACGCCCACAGGCCCCTCAGCCGCAAACAGGATGGCCTCGAGTCGTTGCTTCGCAGCTTGAAGCTCCAGTCCCGTAATGAATTCCTGACTCTCTGCGCGTTCAGTCATCCGGTTTCCCCACGTATTTGACGGCAATACCCTNGAACCTGCTGTGTTGAGCGATGTGGAGGACCCCCATCTTGGTCAGGATGAGAATCGCGAGAAAGCTCAATACCACNCGCTCTCGGGAATCGGATGAGTCGAAAATATCCTCAAACAGCATAGTTCCCCTTTCCTGCAGCAGCACTCGTATCTCGCGCATGACCTGCTGGAGGCTCAGATAGACCGGTCGCTGATTCTCGCTCGTGACGGGCTTGCGCGCCGCGACACGCTCAACGATGCGGGCAAGTGCCTCGAGCAAGGCGTCCGACACCTCGTCCCCGGTCTGTTCCTCCGCTGGAGGCAGCGTCGTCCGGACATTCGGCCTCTTGTACGGAGCTCTGCCCGCATTCACCTCCTGGAGAACCTCGATGATGGGTCTGGCGTACAACCCCGCCTCGTCCAGCGCTCTGATGCCTTCCTGCAAGGATTTTTCCTGCGCAGCCGCGTGCCCGAACAGGACGAACTCGCTCTTCAGCTTGAGAAGGTCAGCCAGCATGTAGACGAGCTCGGCATGCTCTTCGACCCCGGCGTCGCGCCGAATGGTCATGCTGCAGAAGTCCACCAGGCGCTCCACGACCACGTCCGCAACATCAGCATGTCCAGCCCGTCCAAGGAGTCTCAAGTTGTTCACAGAATCCGTCAGGCCCGCCACGTTCAGATCCCCATGGCCTCCCTGACCATGCGCACGGTCTCGGCCGCGACCACCGACGCCTTCTCCCGGCCTTCTGCCAGAATGTGGTCGACCGACCGAGGATCAGCGGCAAAGGCGGCCCGGCGCTCCTGGAACCCGACCAACCGCTCCGAGACCATCGCTGCGACAGAACGTTTGTGGGCGACACAGCCAAGACAGCCCTGTTCGCATTGAGTCTTGGCTTCTGGCGCGGTGTCCGGCTGAAGCAGCTTGTGATACTGGTAGATGACACAACCGGCTTCTGGGTGACCGGGGTCATCCCTGCGTACCTTCAAGGGGTCCGTGTAGGCCGTCATCATGCGCTTCGCCGTCACTTCCGGCGGGTCGGAGACTACGATGTCGTTGCCAAGAGACTTGCTCATCCTCCGTCCGTCGAGGCCCGGCAACCGCTGAAACTCGTTCAGGATAGGCTGAGGCTCCGGGAAAAGGTCTGTGCTGTACGTGTGGTTGAAGGTGCGCACCAGTTCGCGCGTGAATTCAAGGTGTGGGACCTGGTCTTTGCCAACGGGCACAGCTTCTGCACGGTACGCCATGATGTCGGCGGCCATCAGGACAGGATAGCTCAACAGGCCAAGGTTCACGTTGTCCTTGAGGTCCATATCCCGAATCATTTCTTTGACGGTCGGGTTGCGCTCGACCCACGATACGGGCGTGATCATCGCCAGGAGCGTGAACAGATAGGCATGCTCCGGCACGTCGGACTGGCAGAAGATGGCAGATTTCTGCGGGTCCAGTCCCGCCCCCAGCCAGTCAAGGACCATCTCATGTCGGTACTCACGAATCGAACCACTCTCGTTCCACTTGGTGGTCAGTGCGTGCATGTCCGCGACCATGAAATAGCAGTCATATTCATCCTGCAGTTTCACGTAGCTCGCCAGCACCCCCAGGTAGTGACCAAGATGGAGCTTACCGGTGGGACGCATGCCACTCAAAATGCGCTTTTTCATAGGCACCTCACAGCCTCAGAAGAGTATATAGAATGAAATTAAGCACCTTGGTCATCACACTGCCGATGACGTTGAACCAGAGGAGAGCAAGCAGGATGACCGTCCCGTACAGGTCCACCGCGCGGTCGTAGAGAAACCGTTCCGGTCTCTTGAAGAAGAGTGCGAAAAAGACCTTGGAGCCATCGAGGGGAGGAATGGGAAGAAGATTGAACACGCCAAGTGCCACCGAAAACTCGACAAGGCTCTGCAGGACGATATACACGTAGGTGAACTGTGTAACCGTCCCAGCCGAACTCTTGACCAATAGCAGAACCAGGTATGCGACGATGGCCGTGACAAAGTTCGAAACGGGCCCAGCCAGGGAGACAAGGACGGTGTCGCGGCGAGGGTGTTTGAACGCAGCAAAATCGATCATGACGGGGCGTGCCCACCCGACATGGAACAGCAGGAGAGCAATGGTCCCAAGCGGGTCCAGGTGGCGCAGAGGGTTCAGGCTGAGGCGCCCTGTCTCGACGGGAGTTGTGTCGCCTAGTTTCCATGCCGTCCAGGCATGGGAATACTCATGGATCGTAATAACGATCAGGATGACCGGCACCTGGACAATCCAGATGGGTATCCCGTTGCGGATGTAGTTCAAGAGTCCCTGCATATGTTCTGTCCTTTCTCATTGATGCGCCGGTCTTACCCGCCGGTGTCATGGAGTCATAGTAGCCGGGTTTCCGCCTTACGCAATCGCTTGGCAACCAGCGATTCTTCATTGCGGCTGCCCACTTTCCTGCTACAATCAACGCATGATCAAGATGCGCGTTCGATACAGCAAGGAAGAAGAGGCCTGCCTGCTTTCACACCACGAGGTCCAGGCGGCCCTGGTGCGGTGGCTACGGCGCAGCAACCTGCCTCTGGTCTACAGCGAAGGGTTCAATCAGCGCGTCCGGATCGAGACCGGCATCCCCACGGGCGTCGGCATGGTCAGCCTTCAGGAATATGTGGACGTACTTCTCGACGCCTATTCGCCCGTCGCCGACCGTGCGAATGCACTGGAGCGCACGGCGCCTCCCGGCCTCAGGTTCCTGGCTGCGGTCGACATCCCCCTCACTGCCCCGTCTCTCATGGGACAGCCCATGATCCTCCGCTACGAATACGCGTGGGCACACCGGGCGGACATCGATGCTGACCAGATGAAGGCCCACATAACGTCGTTCCTCGCCCTGCCAACGTTAGTAGTCGAGCGCGAGAACAGCAAGTCCCATGCGCCGAAAGACATCCGCAAGTACGTTCTCACCGCACAGATCTCGACGCGGACCCCCTTGCGCGCCCACGTGGGCGTCTTCTTTGACCAGTCGGGCACAATCCGCATGGACGAGGTCATCAACTACATCTTCGGCCTCGAGGCGAAGATCGCGCCCATGCCGGTCATCACGCGCCAGAGCGTGCTGCTCAATATGAGTAACGTGTTCGTCGACCCCATGGACGTCGCTGCACAAGCTGCCCCACCTCATCGACCGAAGAGCAATCACCACGACTGAGATGCAACAACAACAAAAGCTCCCCGGATATCCGGGGAGCTTTCCGTTTCTTATGTGCTGTTCCAGCTAATCGCCGTAGTCGTCTTCCTCGCGTCCAGAACGCTTCCGCTCCTTGAAATCAAGCAGTCTCTTGCGAATGCGCAGCGACTTGGGTGTGACCTCCAGCAACTCGTCCTCGTTGATGTAGTCTAGAAACTGGTCGAGAGCGAACTGAATCGGCGGGTCGATCTTCGTGGAGATCTCTGACGTGGAGGACCGCATGTTGCTGAGGTGTTTCTCCTTCGTCGGATTCACCTTCAGATCGTGATCACGCATGGTCTCACCGACGATCTGACCGGCATACACCTTTTCAGGAGGCGCAACAAACAGCTTGCCGCGGTCCTGGATACGTGCGACAGAGTAGGCTGAAACGGCCCCGGTATGGTCCGAGACCAGGACGCCGTTCCTGCGGCCGCCAATCTTGCCTGCCCACTCCAGGTATCCCAGGTACGTATGGGTCATGACGCCGTTGCCCTTGGTCGAACTCAGGAACTCAGACCTGAAGCCAAACAGGCCACGAAGGGGAATCGTGTAGCTGAGACGGACGTAAGCTCCCTTGAGGTCGAGCATCTTCTCCATGGTCCCGCGCCGTTCGCCCAGCATATTGATGACCGTTCCCTGGTACTCCTTGGGAACGTCGAGGACGAGGGTCTCGTACGGCTCGAGGACCTTGCCGCCCTTTTTCTCAGTGATGACCTGTGGCATCGAGACCTGAAACTCATAGCCTTCGCGGCGCATCTGTTCGATGAGGATCGCCAGCTGGAGTTCACCTCGCCCCGCAACGGTAAACCGGTCGGGCAGGTCGCCCCAGTCGACGGCGATGGAAACGTTAGTGCGCAGCTCCTTCTCAATACGCTCGCGCAGCTTGTTGGAGGTCACGTACTTACCCTCCGTACCTCCAAATGGACTGTCGTTGACCATAAACATCATCGAGACGGTCGGCGGTTCGATCCTCAGCATGTTCAACTTCACCGGACGNTCCGGATCGGTGACCGAGTCTCCGATCGTGATAGCAGGTATTCCTGCGAACGCGAAGATCTCGCCCGCCTCCACGCTGGGGACTTCCTTGCGTTCTAACCCCTCNAAGATGAAGAGCCTGAGGACCTGGCCCAAGTATTCGTTGTCGCCGTCGGAGAACACCTTGACCTTGTCCCCAGTCTTCAGCTGTCCCCCGAACATGCGGCCGATGCCGATGCGCCCAATATAGTCGTCATGCGTGATGTTCGTGACCAGGACCGACAGAGGACTCGTGGCGTCATACTCCGGAGCAGGAACCTTTTTGAGCATCAGCTGGAACAGTGGTGTCAGGTCCTGCGGCGAGTCATTGAGGTCCATCGTCGCCTTGCCATCGCGGCCCGAAGCATAGACAACCGAGAAATCCAGCTGCTCTTCCGTGGCGTCGAGTTCGACGAACAGGTCGAAGGTCTCGTTGATGACTTCCTGGATACGGGCATCCTGCCGGTCGATCTTGTTGATGACTACGATCGGCCTGAGATTGAGCTCGAGAGCCTTCTTGAGCACGAACCGCGTCTGCGGCATCGGCCCCTCGGAGGCGTCGACCAGGAGCAGAACCCCGTCCACCATTCTCAGGACGCGCTCGACTTCTCCGCCAAAGTCTGAGTGGCCAGGCGTGTCGACGATGTTGATCTTGACACCCTTCCACACGAGCGACATGTTCTTGGAGATAATGGTGATGCCGCGCTCCCGCTCGAGGTCCCCCGAGTCGAGGATGCACTCGCCCATCTGGTCGATATTGCGGAACAGTTTGCACTGCCGCATCATCGCGTCGACCAGCGTTGTCTTGCCGTGGTCGACGTGTGCAATAATACCTATGTTACGAAGATCGTTTCTGCGCACTGAAGCACTCCCTTCAAACAAGCGTGGTTGGAGGCCGATAATGGCCTCAAACTATTATTATACCCTTGTTCTCAGGCGTTCAATGCCCCGAGTGCGATGGAGTAGAACTTGGAGTCCTCGGAATCCCCCCTGCTGGTCAGGATGCACGGCGCTGTGGTCCCNGTGACCAGCGCTGCCGTCTCGGCTTTCGCAAACCAGACAATCGCCTTATAGAGNACGTTTCCACTGTCGATACCGGGTACGATGAGGATATCTGCATCACCACGNACCCGCCCCTTGAAACCCTTAATGTCGCTGACTTCGGGAAACAGTGCAAGATCCATCGAAATAGGCCCCTCGGCCAGGACGTTGCCGAATTGCTTACGCACCGCCATGCCTGTAAGAATAGCTGCTTCCTGACTGCTCGGGAACTTCAGTACGCTCTCGCTGGCCGACAGGAAGGCGATCTTGGGCATTTCGACGCGCAGGCTGTTCGCAACACGGATGGCGTATTTTGTGATCGTGACCTTCTGCTGGAGCGTCGGTAGTGGTATCACGGCCGCATCCGACAGGACGAGCAGTCGGGGATAGTCGGAGATCTCAAATACCGCAACATGTGACAGGAGGCCGCCCTCGGGCAGCAGTCCCGTCTCCTTGTCCAGAATCCCCCGCATATAGTTGTCCGTGTGAGCCAGACCCTTCATCAGCATATGTGCACTTCCCTCACGGACCAGCTTCACTGCTGCTTTGACCGACGGCATCTCACCCTCGACGTCCATGATCTCAAAGAGCTTCGCATCGACGCCACACTCGCCTGCAATCTCTGTGATTGTTCGTTTCCCGCCGACGACCACGGCGTCGACGATGCCTTCCTTGACGGCACGTTCCACAGCCTGCAATGTATGAGCGTCTTCGCCATAGGCGACTGCCATCCGCTTGCGCGGCAGGCCTTTCACGGCTACTGGAATGTCAGACAAATGTGTCATGGGCGTCATGGTCCCTCCTAGTAGTATGCTACGATGCCCAACGCCACGGACATCAGCTTGGTCTGTCCATCGTCAGCACGCGAAGGCACCAGGACCGGTTTGCGCGCGCCAATGGTCACATGGGCCGAGGCAAATCCAGCAAAATACGTCATGGACTTGCCCAGCAGGTTGCCTGCCTCGATATCCGGCACAATGAGAATATCGGCCACGCCAGCGACCTCACCGCCGATACCCTTGATACTCGCTGCCCGTGGCGAAATGGCGTTGTCCAGCGCCAACGGCCCATCGACGACGCACCCCTTGATTTGTCCGCGTTCGTACATGCGTGCAATGATGGCGGCGTCCTCTGTACACGGCATTTTTTCCGTAACGGTCTCCACGGCCGCCAGAACCGCCACCTTCGGGTTCTCGTACCCCAGTTTGTGGTACACGCCCACCGTGTTCTTGATGGCCTCCACTTTCTCATCCAGCGTTGGGGCAACGAGGATGCCCCCGTCCACGACTGCCAGCAAGGAGTGGCGCATGCGCGTGTCCTCATAAATGGTGCACTCAGACATCACCTTGCTCGCCCGGATACCCATATCCTTGTCCAGTACAGCATGAAGCAACTGCGCTGTCTGCACCCCGCCCTTCAGAAGAACATCCACCTGGTCATCGTGCGCAAGCGCCACCGCGAGAGCGCATGCCTCGGCAGGCGATCCCGCTTCCTCGATCTCGAATGCACCGGCGTCGACTCCAGCCTGACTCAGCAGCTCCCGGATCCTGTCAGGCATGCCCACCAGGATCGGGGCAGCAATGCCTGCCTCATGTGCTAGTAGAGCCGCATGCAGTGATACCTCTTCAGGAAACACGACCGCCAGCTTCCTGCGGCCGCGCTTCTTCGCCTCTTCAAGCAACTGGTCGAACGTCCTGATCTCCATGGATCTCTCCTATTCGTATGTTTTTTCTGTCTCGATACCTTGTCGGAGGCGCAGGTACGCGTCGTTGAGAGCCTCCAGTTCATTCTCGCCGGGAATGACCTCGACTGGCGCGATGAATGCCACACGCTCGCGTATCCATTGCACCAGCATCGAGCTCCAGGCCAGTCCACCGGTCAGCACGATGACGTCGACGTCACCTTCCAGCACGGTGGCCATGGCACCTATCTCCTTGGCTATCTGATAGGCCATCCCTTCGTAGACCGTCGTCGCTTCCTGGTCGCCCGCAGCAATCCGGACTTCAACCTCACGTGCGTCGTTGGTGCCGAGATACGACACGAGCCCGCCCATGCGCGTCAACCGCTTGACGACCTCCGCCTCGGTCGCCCCTTCCTCAAAGCACAGGCGGACCAGCGACACTGCGGGGACCAGCCCAGCGCGTTCAGGGGAATATGGCCCCTGCTCGTTGGCATTGTTGACGTCCACGATGCGTCCATGGCAGAGAGGCGCGATGGAGATGCCTCCGCCCAGATGTGCCACGATCATGTTCATCTCGTTCAAGGTCTTACCATGTGCCTTCGCTACGTTGTAGGCAACCTTCCGGATGTTGAGCGCATGGCCCAGTGAGCGTCGCGGAAGTTCTTTGAGACCGGAGATGCGAGCCACGTCCTCGAACTCGTCAACCGACACAGGATCAGCAATGTAACAGGGGATATCTGTGCCTTCCAGCAGACGATGAGCGATCAACGCTCCCAGATTAGATGCATGTTGTGCAATGCGTGCTTCGAAGCAGTCGCGCAGCATGCGGTCATTGACAGCATAGATGCCCGCGGACACGGGATGCAGGACACCGCCACGTGCCATGACGGCTTCGAGTTGTTCTGCCTGCGCGCCGTGACGCGCCAGAAAATCCCTCACAGTCTGTACGCGCATCTCCAGCTGGTCCGAAATCCTGGCAAACGGCGCCAGTTCCGCAGCGGAATAGTCCAGGGACTCCTGCGCGACGAGTGCGACCCCTTCGTACAACGCTACTTTTGTAGACGTAGAGCCAGGATTGATCACAAGAATCATATCGGCCACCTCTTGCATGAATGACTAGGGAAACAAGAACTCGCGAGCGTTGGCCAGAGCGACCTCGGACACCTGGTCGCCTGACACCATCCGCGCCAGCTCACGGACACGCTCCTCGCCGATGACGCGATGCACTTCCACTGTGGTAGCATCCTGGCTCTGCTCCTTGGAGATGACGAGGTGCGTTCCAGCCCTGGCCGCGATGGTGGGCAGATGGGTGATGACGATGACCTGGCGATGCATGCCAAGGCTGCTTAGCTTGCCGGCAACTGCAAGCCCCGTTTCGCCACCGATGCCGGCATCCACCTCGTCGAACACCATGGTAGGAATCTGGTCAGTCTCGGCGAACACCGTCTTGAGCGCGAGCATGACACGCGAAAGTTCTCCGCCGGATGCGATCTCTCTGAGAGGACGCAATCCCTCCCCCGGGTTGGGAGCAATAAGAAACTCGACGACGTCCAGACCCGTCTCAGATGCCTTGAAACGCTCATCCCCGACAGCAATACCCTGCTCGTCGACGCTCTGCTCGATGGAACAGACGAAGCGGGCATTGGACATGGCCAGCTCAGCAAGCTGTGCCTCGACCTTGCGCGCAAGGACGGGTCCCCCCTGCTTGCGTTGCGCCGTCAGTGACGCGCCGATCGTCGAGAGTTCGATCTCCAGCTCCGCTATGTGGCCACGCATGCCAGCCTCGTCGCCCGCCCGCTCGTGGCGTTCATGCAGCTTGCGGTCGCACTCCGTCCAAAATGCAAGCAGGNCGTCGACGTTCTTGTGATACTTCTCCTCGAGTCTGGCGATAGCGTCCAGCCGCTCCGTCACCTGCGCCAGTCGCGCGTCATCCAGTTCAAGCCTGCT